>Ga0209022_1000907_pt1 | contig 34033 bp, 22 predicted proteins | sample PinacodermPK_FD_187300 | JGI IMG/M metagenome (GOLD analysis project Ga0209022, IMG submission 187300) | Host-associated microbial community of the marine sponge Aplysina aerophoba from Gulf of Piran - sponge pinacoderm, lysed by proteinase... | ecosystem: Host-associated > Porifera > Sponge >...
ATGTTCAGAACCTGAGGGCCGTCGTGTGCGTTAGACACGACGATGCGCGCCCGCCGCGACGAGTGGGTCGGCTCTGGGGTTTCTGAGGTCTTGTGACGGTCAACGAACACGACTACATAATCCTTGCAAAAGGGGTTGCGGTTGCACACGAACTCATCGGCTGCACACTAGCACACCCGAACCATATCGCAACCACCGATCTCTGCGATTGCCCGCTTCACCGGTCGATCAGGTCCCGCACATGATCCGTCTCGTTGATGGAGCGAACCGACCGGATACCGACGAATGCCGCCCGCACCCGGGTGATGCCGCAGTAGTCAACGATCATCGCCAGCGGGTCCGGGAACTTCAGGATCGAACGCAGGTACACCATCGTGGTCATACCGTGGCAGAACGCCACGACCGTCTTGGACCGGTTGGACTCGATCACATAGTTGAAGGCGCCCACGACACGTTCCTCGAAGGCGTCGAACCCGTCGCTGAAGAGTTTCGCGTGGATGTCGCCCTCCAGGATCTCGGCGGCCTCGGCACCGTCGGCGTCCATCTCCTCCACCGGGATGTAGGCCTTGCTCTTGTGGTCCGACTCCTTGAGATCGTCGATCAGTTCGATCTCCAGGCCGAGCATCTCGGCCAACGGCATCGCCGTCTCATGCGCACGCCTCATCGTCGACGCGACGATGTGGTCGACTCCCTCGTTGCGCAGGTACTCGGCGGTGCGCTTTGCCTGTTGGTGCCCGAGCTCCGACAACGGCGGATCAGCCGTCTCATGTTCACCGTCAACTTCGTGACGTATCGGTCGGGCATGTCGAACAATCAGGAGATCCACGGGTTAGAACCTTACGGCCACAACACCCGATCAGTGCAACCCAGGCTCGTGTTGACGCTCACGCCAAGACGCAGTGGCCCGCCCCCCGTGGCAGGGTCACCGAGACCGCTCCTATGCACGCTCACGCCAAGACGCAGTGGCCCGCCCCGTGGCAGGGTCACCGAGACCGCTCCTATGCACGCTCACGCTAGGACGCAGTGGCCCGCCCCGTGGCAGGGTCACCGAGATGGCTCGTGTGGACGCTCACGGCATGCCGGTGCCGGGGACATCCACCCGCACGGTATCGATGCGTCCCGCGCCGGTGCCGCCAACCCGGTGAGGATGGGAGTCGGGCGCGGTCACCAGGAACAGCGTGCGTCTGTCCTCGCCGCCCAGCATGCAGGCGAAGCAGCCCATCTCTGTCTCGACTCGATGGGTGATCTTGCCGCCCTCGAGGACCCGCAGAGCCGCGTTCCCCACGGCGTCGGCGAACCAGATACCGCCCTCGGCGGCGTAACAGCAGCCCAAGCATCGCACCAACGAATCCCGAACCAGGTCGCGAGGACCAATCCCACCACCACACCGCGGTCAGACCGGGCGAATTCGCGAGGATATCCTTCGGGGTTCAGCGAGTCGGGGACACTCCGAGGCCGGGGGTTTGGGGGAGGTGCAGTCTGCCGCCTTCAACCTTGAGGCGGAGGGCTGCGTCTTCGGCGAGCAGGGCTGAGGTGGCCAGGCCGTGGGCCTGCTCCGGCATCAGCGCCGCGGCGACATGGGCGGCGTGGGCCACGCCGACGGCGCTGTCGATCATGGTGGTGACCATAGCATCAGCGCCGAACTCTTCGACCAGTGCCACCGCGGCAAGCGCCAAGTCGGATCCGCCGAGGGACTGCGGCTTGATGACCACGACCGAGATCGTGCCGGTTCTCAACGCGGCGGCGACATCGCTGAGAGTTGCAGCCGATTCATCGACGGCAACCGGTATGGCACTCGCGGCACCGACTTCGGCGATGCCGCCGATGCCTGCTGTGGGTTCCTCGCAGAAGGCCACGTTGTAGCGGGCCATGCTGCGCAAGGTGGCAATGGCGGTGTCGGCATCCCAGCCACCGTTCGCATCGAGGCGCAATTCGATCTCGTCGCCGATTGCTGCTCGTGCGGCCGCGACCCTCGCCAGGTCGGTGCGCGGGTCGGTGGCGGCGACCTTCAACTTGACGGCAGACAGACCCTGGAGCACCAGTTCAGCCGCGGCGTTCGCCACTGCTTCGGGTCGACGATCAGAGACCAGGCCGCTGACCAGAACCGAACGCGGCGCATCTGCTTGACCCTGCGACACCCAACCCTCCACCAGAACCGAACGCGGCGTATCTGGCTGACCCTGCGACACCCAACCCTCCACTAGGAGCGAACGCGGTGCATCTGGTTCCGTTCTTGGCAATGCGGCGGAAGTCGATCCGAGTCCGCGAAGCACTTCGAGCAGCGACGCGATACTCACCTTGTGGCTGCGGGCAAGCAGATCAAGGGCCGCGCCAGCTACGGCCGCACGGGCATGGGGGCGGGCCTCGAGTTCGGTGAGAAGCGTGCCGAAACGAGGATCATCGATGCTGTCCATCCCGGCCAATCGGGGCGCAATGGACACCAGCAAGGTCTTGGTGTCATCAAGAGACTCTCGTGACCAACCCGGCATTGGAGCGGCCTCTCCCCAGCCGATGTCCGCGCCGTCGCTGATCGACAACAGCACGCCCTGCCGGTGGTCCACGACACCGTGGGCGCTGACCAACGGCGACACCAGCCCGAGTCGGTAGTCCCGCAGTTCGGCGGCCAGGCCCACGGTCAAGCCGAGCCCATCTGGCCGCGGATGACGGCCGCCACCGCGTCGGGCTGCTCAAGATGCGCCGCGTGGCCGGCATCGTCAACAACGGCGGTCGCGGCGTTGGGCATCCGAGCGGCCAAACCGACGGCGACCCGGGTGAACTTCGGGTCTTGTGCACCAACGATGAACACTGTGGGAACCGCACACGACTCGAGGTCGTCGTGCAACGGCGTCATCACGCCGGTTCCCGCGGCGCGCAGGCTTCGGGCCAACCCTGCCGCCGAGTTTCGCATCCGTTGTGCCCGTGAAGCCGCCAAGAAGCCCGCCCCGAGACGTGCCTGTGTGGCGAACAGCGGATTCGCCATCCAACGGTCGACGAACGCCTCAAGACCATCCTGTTCGATGCTCTCGGCCAACTTCTGATCGGACTCGCGCCTCTCGGCACGCTCAGCCTCAGTCGACAGGCCCGCTGATGCTCCGATGACCGTGAGCGAGCGCAGCAGATCCGGATGCCGACAAGCCAGCGCCAGCGCCACCCTGCCCCCCATCGAATATCCAACGAGATGGAACGACCCGCTCGCACACTCCTCGCCCCCCGAAGCAGCATTGACAGCCATCGACCCGCTCGCGCACTCCTCACCGACCGCTGCAACGTGCGCGGCCATCGACCCGCTCGCGCACTCCTCACCGACCGCTGCAACGTGCGCGGCCATCGCGTCAACCGAATAAGCCCGTTCATCGTCGGGGACACTGCTGCGGCCGTGGCCAACCAAGTCCAACAGCACCACATCGGTATCGATCTCCAACCGCTCGGCAAGGCACTGCATCGTGCTGCCGTCCCCCGTGAAACCATGCAGCAGAACCAGCGGCTGCCCACTCCCCCGCCGCTCAACACTGCCCCACTCGGCGTTGCCCCGCTCGACGCTGCGCCGCTCAACACTGCCCCGCTCGGCGTTGCCCCTCTCGACGCTGCGTCGCTCGACATGGAGCTGCACACCTGGCGCCACCGTCAGTAGGTTCACGGGCTGACCGTTCTCACGAGACGGCGTCCTTCACGGCGGTGGCGATGGCGCGGTGTTGGGCGAGATCGGCATCAGGATCCACCGAAACGAGCACGACATCAACGCCGGGAGTGTCACTCTCACAGGCTGAGCCCAATGCCTCGGCGAAATCCGACGCTGAGGTCACCTCATTGATGCGCTTGATGCGGACACCGCCGACACCGTCGAAACCGGCCAGATCGAGTCCGTGGGGGGTCCGAAAGAGCGTCTCGAAGTCGAATTCCTCGCCGCGGGAGGCGATCGGGAGCGACGAGAAGATCCCCCCGCCGTTGTTGTTGACACAGACGACGGTCAGGTGCAGGCCGCAGCGTGCAGCACCGAACAGAGCACCGAGATCATGCAACAGTGCGATGTCGCCGATGAACAGCACCACCGGCCCTTCGTGTTGCGATGCCAAGCCCAGCGCGGTCGAGGTGATCCCATCGATGCCGCCCGCCCCGCGGTTGCCGACGAATTCGATGCGGGGGCCCTCGGCCGGTACGAAGGAGTCGAGCTCGCGCACCGGCATGGAGTTAGAGGCCATCACCAGGGTCCCAGCGGGCACCGCCTCGGCCAACACCGATGTGGCCAGCGCGCTCAGCAGAGGGCCGCGATTGATCTCGTCGCTGATGGCCCGACCGGCGATCCGATCCAGTTCCTTCCAACGCTCGCACCAGACCGATTCTCGGCGGACGGCACCCGCGGACTCGGTCAGAACCGTCACCGGGCCTGCCACCAGGTGGCGGGTGACAACGCACGAGGGGTCGTTCCAGCGGTTCGCCGGGTCTATCAGGACCACATGGGTGGGCCGATGCGCTTCGAGCCACAGCCGCAGGGGTTTGGTCGTCGGGGTGCCTCCGACCCGGACCACCACATCGGGGCGAAGTTCCTCGCCGATGTCGGCGTGGCGAAGGAGATGGTCGGCGTGGGCGATCACGGTCGCCGCCGAGCCGCCGCGCGCACGGCGGGTGCCTGAGATCGGTTCGCCGACGACGGGCCAAGCCGTGGCTGCGCCCAAATCCAACGCCGCCGCAACCACTTCGTTCTGCGCTTCAATTCCAGCCGCCGCGTCCGGCCCCACGATGACCACCCCCCGTTCGTAAGGTTTCAGGTCAGCCAGCGCGCTGCTTTCGCCGGGCGCAGCCGGAGCCGCGGAAATCGGTGACGCTGTCTCACCGGGCGCGGTGCTTTCGCCGGGCGCAGCCGGAGCCGCGGAAATCGGTGACGCTGTCTCACCGGGCGCGCTGCTGTCGCCGGGCGCAGCCGGAGCCGCGGGAACCGGTGACGCTGTCTCACCGGGCGCGGTGCTGTCGCCGGGCACAGCCGGAGCCGCGGGAACCGGGCGCTCTATCTCGCCAGGCACAGCCGGAGCCGCGGAAATCGGTGACGCTGTCTCACCGGGCGCGGTGCTGTCGCCGGGCGCAGCCGGAGCCGCGGGAACCGGGCGCTCTGACTCGCCGGGCGCAGCCGGAGCCGCGGGAACCGGGCGCTCTATCTCGACGGGCGCAGCCGGAGCCGCGGGTACCGGGCGCTCTGTCTCGCCGGGCGCAACCGGAGCATCGGGGTTTGGGGCATCGACTACGGGAACGACACCGAGCGGTTCCAGGGGTTCGCGCAGGGGCCAGTTGAGGTGGACCGGACCTGGGTCAACGCCGGTGGCGGAGGCCGCGGCACGGTGCGCGATCATGCGGCCCTGCGTTGGAGTCAAATCACCCGCGACGGCCAGATCAGCGGCCCAGCGGGTCGTTGCGCCGTAGATCTTTACCTGGTCGATGGTCTGGGCCGAACCCCAGCCCCGCAGTTCGGGAGGGCGGTCGGCAGTGCAGACGATCATCGGCACGCCCGCGTGGTGCGCCTCGATGATCGCCGGCAGGTAGTTCGCCGCCGCCGTTCCCGAGGTGCACACCAGCACCGAAGGCCTGCCCGTGCAGCGAGCTTGGCCCAACGCGAAGAATCCCGCAGACCGTTCGTCGAGCTGGATCCAGGTGCGGAGCCTGGGCTGGGCATGCAGCGTGAGAGCCAGGGCTGTCGATCGTGAACCGGGGCTGATCACCACATCGGTCACACCGTGTTCCACCAACCCCGCAGCAAAGAAAGCCACGGTGTCGTAGACAGGATCAGCGGCCGACCCGGGCTCAGCAGGCATTGCGGGCCCCCATCACATCGAGCAGGGCACGGAGCTTCACGCCAGTCTCGGCCAGTTCGTCGCCCGAAACCGACTCGGCGACCACCCCTGCACCCGAGAACAACACCGCGGCCGAACCGGTCACCAACCCGGACCGCAGCGCAACACACAACTCGCCGTTGCCGTCGAGGTCGCACCAGCCGACCGGCGCCGCGTACCAGCCCCTGTCGAACCCCTCCCGCTCGAGGATCCAATCGACCGCCTCCTCAGTTGGGGTCCCCGCAACCGCAGGTGTCGGATGCAGGACACTGGCGACACGCATCACGTCCATGTCGCTGACGCCACCGGCTCGGCGCTGGACCTGTGCGGTTATCGGGGTGCGGAGGTGTTGAATCCGAGCCAGGCGCATGACCTCTGGATCGGGTCGGTAACTGCCAGCCAACCCGAGCACTTCGAGGCGTCCGATGATGTCGTCGACCACGAACTGGTGCTCGGCGCGGGTCTTGGGTGAGGCCATCATCTCAGCGGCGAGGTCCTCATCGGCCATGTTCGCGGTGCCGATCTCAGCGGTGCCGGCCACCGCTTCGGTGCGCACCTCGGGGCCGTCGAGGGCGACCAGTTGCTCTGGGCTCGCGCCCAGGAACTGCCGATCACCCACGGCAACCGAGAAGATTGCACAGTTCCGGTAGCGATGCCGGAGGCGATGCAGCACGTCTATGGGATCGACATCGTCCCTCTCATGGACCCGCGCCAGCACCACCTTGCGAAACTCATTGTCGGCAATCGCCGAGAGTGCCTCCTCGACGAGGTTCAGATAGCTCCCGTCGTCGGTTTCGATCTCGCCCGGTTCTGCCTCAAAGGGGCCAGTCAGGGGTGTCGGCAGGTCCGCGGCGAAGATGTCGAGGCGTTCGTCGAGCGCCGCGGTTGCCGCCGCTTCGTCCTGACCGTCGCCCGCTGTGGCGGCCCCCAGCAACCAGGTGCCGTCGGCTCGGTCAACGACCGTAAGCTCCGGAAGCACCCAGTAAGCATCCGGAAACCCAGTCCAGTCCACGAACACACCTTCCCTACTAGGCGGCTCCACGGCTGCGGGCGGCTCCACGGCTGCGGGCGATTCCGCGGCACTGGGCAGATCCGCGCTGCCGGGCGGCTCCACGGCTGCGGGCGATTCCGCGGCACCAGGCGATTCCGCGGCTGCGGGCGATTCCGCGGCGCCAGGCGATTCCGCGGCTGCGGGCGATTCCGCGCTGCCAGGCGATTCGGCGGGTGCGGGGCGTCGCGGGGTCTGGTCTTTGCATGAGAATGAGAAGCCCCCGAGAATAACCGGGGCGGGCGCGTTCGTCGGGCCGATCCGCTGGGTGCGCGCGGCGAGGGCTGCCCGAGCCGCGGATGTCGCCGAGAATCGTCCGTCGCCGACGGGGGCGATGGTCTCGACTGCGCCGAGCCCGACAATGGAGAGGCCCGACTCCGGGCGCATCCACAGCGTCCGGTGGTGCTCATCGGACGCCGCGAACACTGCGACCGGATCGAGCCGTTCGCTGAGCCGCCTGCCCACGACGACGGTGCCGCCACCCACCGCAGGATCGTCGCCGAGGCGGGCGAGGGCGCGGCTCACGAGAGCCTGCTCGAAGTGCCGCGCCACAAGACCGGTGACGACGGGCACCAGGCGTGCGAGCAGGGCCACGAGTTCCGCCCGGTCGCCGCCTTGACGGTCAGAGTGTTGCTTGAACAGCTCGATCGAGTCGTCGACGACGTCGTCCACATGGGTCGCGTGGCGCATCGCCAGTGCGGTCAACTCTTCGTAGCTCACGCCCGTGGCGATCAGCGTGCGGGCTGCGACGAGCATCTCAACGGCATCGGGCCCGAAGCGCTGTGCTGCACCCCCACCGATCGGGGTGATCAAGCCAGCACCGACCACGATGTCGATCATCGACTCGGGGATCTCCGCCCGCCGTGCGAGTTCTGCCCGGTCGAGGTCGGGGTCGGGCGCGTTGCGGTCAGCGAGATCGGCCAGCAGCCCCGAGGCGTCCTTGGTTGACAGCTCCTTGATCTGGGCCAGCGTGAATCCGCGCTCGGAGAGGCCTTGTATCTGGCGCAGGCGACTGAGGTGGGAGTCGTCGTACACCGCGATGCGCCCCTGTCGAGTCGGGGGCGCGAGCAGTTTGCGGCGCTGGTAGTAGCGGATGGTGTCAACACCGATGTCGGCAGCTTCAGCCAGTTCCTCTACTCGGTAGTTCACGGCGCATCTCGCTCGGGTCTTGTCTGATGGAACCCCTGATTATAGGAGTGTTTACTCCCTGAGTCCTTACTCCTGATCTCGCCCAAACCTGACCTGACCTGACCTTTCTTCTGGTCGCCGAGCCGCGGCGATTACATGGTGATGACCCGGGCTTCAGGCGTCACCGGCGACTCCCAACCCGACTCTGTGCCGTTCAACGAGAAGGGCTGCCTGTTCAACCAGCCCCTGCCCCACCCGACAACTGTGGTCTGGGGCGCAACGCAATGCCTCACAGCAGGATGCGGCGCGCCACCACACGCGCCCCGTCCAGGTCTTCGACGAAGTGGTCCTCGGGGACGCGACGCAGGACGTCCAACGCCTCGACGCTGGTGCTCGCCAGACCCGACAGACCCATCACGATGCACTCGGTGTCGGACGCGATCGCGGCGTCGACCAACTGGCCCAGCACCAGGGCCGCGCTGTCGTCGATGAACACCGTCTGGGAGAAGTCGAGGATCACCACCTCGTGTTCGGCGATGTCGTTGCGGATCGTGCTGAAAAGCTTGGTCGAGGACGCAACGGTGAAACTGCCCCGCAACGACAGCAGGCCCGTGCGGGCCGCGAACGGGTCCTCCGTGTCGAAATCGAAGTCGAGCGAGTCACCGCCGTCGGTGCCGTCGCCGACATCTGCGTCGCCGCGGTCGGCATCAGCGGTGCCGGCGGCGAGGAAGGTCATGTCGAGCAGCGGGGTCGAGACGACCATGTCGAGTTCCAGCCGCTCAAGCTGACGTGCGCCGGTCATGGCCGCCGCGATCAAACCGACCGCCACAGCAACAACCAGGTCGGAGATCACCGACAATCCGAGCGTCAGCACCAGCACAACCACGTTCTCGCGGGGAATGAGACGGATCCGAGTCAGGTAGCGCCAGTCGATGATGTCGAAGCCGATCTTGATGAGGATCCCGGCCAGCACTGCGTGGGGGATCGCGTCGGCATACCTTCCCAGTCCCAGCACAAGCGCCAGCAGGATCGTCGCACACAGCGCCCCCGACACCCGCGACCGGCCCCCGGCACGAACGTTGGCGACGGTACACGAAGTCGCTCCCGCTCCAGGCACACCGCCGACGAGCGCCACCAGCACGTTGGCAAATCCCACGCCCATCAGCTCCCGGTTGGGCTCGTGGCTCTGCAGGGTCAACGAATCGGCCACCCTCGCAGTGAGCAGGCTGTTGATCGAACCGAGCAGGGCGATCGTCACAGCCGGTGGCAGCGCCGCCCCTATGTCGCCGAGCGCAAGCTCCGGCAACTCAATGTCGGGAAGGCCCGCAGGCACCTCTGCCAACGTCGGCACATCGCTCAACCAGAACACCGCGAGCAGCGTCCCGATCAGCAGCGCTGCCACCGACGAGGGCATGAACCTGCGGAGCCGCTCCGGCCAGAAAATGCAGACCACCAGCGAAACGGCCCCGAGGGCCAGCGCGCTCGGGTCGACGTTGCTGACCGCATCGGGCCACGAACGCAGCGACTTGAGAGCACCGCCGAGGGCGACCTCGCTGCCGAACAACGGCAGGAACTGGACCAGGATGATGATCAGCCCGACCGCGGAGGTGAAACCCGACACCACCGCGTAGGGCGTGTAGGCCATGTAGCTGCCCAAACGCAACGCGCCCATCAGCATCTGGATCAGCCCCGCCAGCGCCACGATGGCGAGCGCTTTGGCGAGGTCCTGGTCGGCATAGTCGACGAAGACCACCGCCATGGCCACCGACAACGGTGCTGTGGGCCCCGATATCTGAGTCTTCGAGCCACCCAGCATGGCCCCCAACAGACCCACCACGATCGCCCCGTAGAGCCCGGCGACCGCCCCCAACCCCGAGGCGACGCCAAAGGCGAGCGACAGCGGCAGGGCGACCACGGCCGCAGTCAGCCCACCGAACACGTCACCTCGGAGTAGCTGGAGCTTCTCGCCCGTCTGCGAACTCATGTCGCTCCCGACAATAGACGAACCTTCGCTCGACCACCCCGCACAGCACACGGCCCTGCGACATCACTGCTCGAACTCCGCCCGGGGCACTCCCGACTGACGGATAATCGATAGCAGCGTCCCGATGCGCAACTCCCGGTGATCGGGCACGGGGACCGTCACCGTCGTGTCCGGCCCGGTCTTCTGCATCGCAATGTGGCTGCCCCGGCGCCGCACCTCAGAGAAGCCGTGGTCAGCAAGGATGCGACAAACCTCCCGTCCGGAGAGAACGCGCAGACTAGCCAACCGCAACCTCGATCTGGGTCACATAGATCTCCTCGCTCAGCCGCCGTTCGATCTCGTCGGCAGACGCGCTCTCAAAAAACAACGTGAGGGCTTCGGCAAGGTTTTCCCGTGCCTCCGTGACCGTTTCTCCCTGACTTGCAACATCGACTTCTGGGCAGAATGCGGTGTAGCCGTCGCTGTCGCATTCGACGATCGCGGTCAAGCGCCTGTTCATCTCGCACCTCCTGTTGCAAAGCTACCGGCTGGTGGATTGTGAACGCACGCGTTGACAGCAGGTGTCCGCCATCGATCAGCGGCGTTCACAGAGCATGGCATAGCGACCGAGGCGTGGGTGTCCCGAAAGGCGTTCGTGCTGATCGGTTCCGCCACCACGGTGGTGGCGACACTCGCGGTTGCTATTCTGCTGGTCACTGTCGGCATCTAACCGGCGTGCGGCAGACGCCAGCATGGGACATCGCGGCAAGAGGCGTACATGAGGCAACAATGAGCGAGACTGATCGAGCAGCGGACCGGGCTGTGGTGGTAGCCGAGGCGATGCGAGACATCGCCGAGATCGACGCGCAAACCCGCGAGCACGGAGGTATCGATCAGGCCGCTGTCGAGCGCATCAAGGCGCGGCTGTTGGCGCTGGCCGAGCACGAAGACCTGTTTCCCGACGAGGACTTCCCGCCGCCCGACGCTGCGTTGAGTTCGCTGATGTACCGAATAGCACAGGATGGCGACCGGCTCGCGCTGTACATCCAAACCGTTGGCAACGGCGTTTCGGCGCCACCGCACGAGCACACGACCTGGGCAGTGATCGTGGGCATGCGAGGCCAGGAACTGAACCGGCTCTACGGTCCCTGCGCCGGAGGGGGCGAACCGCAGGTGCAGCACGAAGTCGTCGTCGAGAGGGGAACCGGGGTGGCGATGCTCGGCGATGACGTCCACTCGATTCATATCGAGGGTGCTTCGGCGAATTTCCACTGTTACGGCCTGGCCCTCGAACAACTCTCCGGCCGCCGCTTCTGGAACGCCCGCGATGGTGAATGGCGCGAGTACAACGACGTCGGAACGATCGTCGAAGCCCGTCCCGACCACGCCTGAACTGCAACGACTTCACGCTGGGTCAACGCTTCGCAATACCAGAATCCGCGCTCCGTTCGGAGCCCTTGCCCCTCCAGCGCACCTGGGACCTCCTGTAGGATAAGAAATGAGCAACGATGGAACGACAACCCTTTCCCGACACAGCCGAACAGGCGATACTCGTTGCGGCCGCAGCCTCGGCCGCCGGTCTGGGCGAAGGGCCTTTCGATTTGCTGCGGGTCGGTACGAACAACGTGTACACCAACCACGAAGACCTCCTTGTAGCCCGCGTTGCGCCAGCGCACGAGACCGTTGACACCGGCAACGACCGACTGCGGAACATCGAATCGCTCATCGCCGCCGGCGCGCCGTTGTTGAGTCCACTCAGCCCCGCCGTTGAGCTGGCAGACGGACGGGTCGTGACCCTCTGGCCGATGGGAGGAACCGGAGAGGGGATATCACTTCACAACATGGCCGCGCTTGTAGCCGAATGGCACAGCGTTGCTCCCCCGCTGTCGCTGGAGATGTGGACCCCCGGTCATCAGGACGGACGCCGCCAGCGGATGATCGCTGCCGGGATGGAGGCTGACGTCCCTGCGGTGGCCCTTGACTTTCTGCTCACCGAGATGCACGAATCCCGTGCCGCGCTGGTCGAGCTCTGGGACGAACTGCCCCACACGCATCCAGTCGTATCCGTCCACGGAGACCTGTACCCGGGCAATGTCGTGTTCCGCGACGGCAGATACCTGCTGATCGACTGCGACTTCATGTGCTGCGGTCCACCCGAGGCCGATCTGGCCCAGATGGTCTCGCACTACCAGCGCACCACCGACGACGATCCCGAGGACTTCATCGCGGCGTACGGGCTGCCCGTCGATGCCGAGTTCCTCAGGCGTGCCACCCGACTCCGCGAGCTCGACCACGGCCTCTGGCTGGCCTCGATGTGGAACGTCAGGCTGGAGTCCCGAGACGAGTTGATGCTGCGAATCGGACGCTGGGACGACCTCTCAATCCGCTGGACAACCCTCTAGTCACCCCCTTTCGACACATCGGCGAGCAGATGTCAGGCGTCTACAAGCCCGGCATCAGCGATCCGCTGACTCTGACGAGACAGCATCGTTGAAACCGAAGGTGCCCTGCGACGCGGCGATTCATGTTTCGAATCGTTGGTCCATTCCGCGCCGAGCGCACTGCCAGCGTCATACACAATGTCGAACACCTCTACGTCGGTGTCTCGATCTCCTATAGGGCGGGCCAGTCCGAACACAACCTTGATTTCCCCGGCCCCCGCGTCGCCAGACACAACCGGGTCGATCGTGCGCTCGTCGTCAATGAGATGATCCGCAAAGTCGCTCACGAATTCGCAGAGTTCCTCGTAAGTCAACGGTCGGGTGCCACCATCGTCCCTGTGCTCAATCCCGATCCGGCACAGTGCCTCAGTGCGTGTCTCCTGCATCTCAGATTCTCTTCCTTTCACATTCTTCACATTCTCGCATCTGTGACTTCAAGTTTCTCAAGCTCGGGTGGTCCGACGGGGTCGAGGATGCGACTACGATGTGCTGGCCGCATCCGGGAGGACACAACAGACGAAAATGGTTCTTGTTGGTTCTTTGGATGACCCAGCCTTGGCGCTCTGCTTCTTTGAACAGGGACTCGTAGTCCTTGTTCCGGTGACGTGGCCGCGTGTTCGGCATGCGCACCGCTGTCGTCAGCGTCGGTTTTGGCCCGGTCACGCGATCGCGGCCTCATGGTGTGTTCTTCCATTATCAGACTGTGCCTTCCTCCAGTCCCCTGCCAGTGCTCGGTCCAGTCGTCGGTCGCCACCGTGTCGAGATGTCCGGCCAGCAGCAGCGACCGCCCCGAGCCTCCCCCGGCCGTGCCGTGCACATTGGGTCGGTTCGGGGCGCACTCCACCAACTCGGACTCACCGAACGCCTCGGACTCGTTGAGCCGACCGAAGACCCAGTTGGCGAACGCCTCCTCGTTTGGGGTGACACTGGGGATCCGAACTGCTGCGCGCACGAGTTCTACAAGCGCATCGCTGTCGACGGCACCTGCGACCTCCAGGGCAGCGCTCATCTCTGCGGGTCTCCCAAGATCTCTGTGACCAGCGACTCATGCACCGAGCGCAGAGACATCGACACCGCCCCCACCAGAGCCGCCCGGCGACCCAAAGTGGATGCCGCAAGCTCTGGAGGCGAGTCGACCAGCCGGGAGAGGTGGAGCCGGACTGCATCCACGAACACCGGGTTGCTGCCCACGCCCCCGCCGAAGACCACATGCCCCGGGTCTGAGATCAAACACAGGTGCGACACCGCCAGCGCCATCGCCCCCGCCACCTCGTCGAGAACCGACCGAGCCGCTTCGTCACCCGCTTCAACGGCCTCGAATATCTCCGGCACATCGGCGCTGGGGTCGAGCGCGGAGCGGTGCCCGTCCTCGATCGCCCGTCCGAACAGCTTGCGGATCGAGGGCGCGGAGGCCACATCCTCGAGGGTGACCGGTACCGCGCCGGGGGTGGGCAGCGACAACAGCAGGGAGCCGACCTCGCCCGCAGATCCGGTGCCGCCCCGGTAGAGGTCGCCTCCGACCACCATTCCGAGGCCGATGCCCGTGCCGACCGATATTGCCGCAAAATCACTGTCGGGCCGTTCGGCACCCATCTGAGTCAGTTCGCCCAGAGCAGCCAAGTTGACATCGTTCTCTATGTGGATGCGACCGTCCATACGCTCTGAGAGGAACTTGTGCAGCGCCAAGCCGTCGAACCCGGGCAGGTTGAGAGCCTGTTCCACACGGTCGTGGTCATGCCGGTAGATGCCGGGCACTCCGATGCACACTGCGCTGCAGGTGCCGTCAATGCTCTGGAGCAGCTCAGCGGATGTGGCGACGAGGCCCTCCAGAGCCGTCTGCGCATTGGGGCCCGTCTCCAGCTCGCGCTCGCTGACCAGATTGCCGAGCAAGTCGCAGACACCGACGAGCATCTTCGTGGCACCAATGTCGGCAACCACTGAGTGCCGGGCCGTCGGGACCAGTTCGTAGAGGGCGGCAGGGCGGCCGATCGAACCCGACTTGGGGCTGTCGTTGGCGACTCGGACCAACCCTGCGGACTCCATGTCAGCGACCAGCGCCGACACGGTCGGTTTGGAGAGGCCGGTGGCTCGGGCGATCCCGGCCCTCGACATCCGTTGGGGGTGTGACGCGAACAGTGCGTCAACAATCCGTTGTCCACTGATCAGCCGCAGTACAGCGCTTCCGGATCCTTCGTTCATATTGTTAGTAACGTTACTTTACTAAATAAGCCTTGTCAAGCAGAACCTTGGCAAGCAGAACCTTGTGCGCCGACACCGGCGTTGGCCCGCGGCCCGGACCAGAACTGAGGATGCCTCGGGGTCGGGGGCTCAGGAGCGCTTCTTGTAGATCGTGAAGCTCTCCTTGAACGGCACCAGATCGCGGCGGTACCGGCGATGCACGTCGTCCACAGCAACCGACGCATCGGTCTGCAGCTGCTGCAAAGCGGCTTCGAGCTGAGCGACCCGTGCTTCGAGCTCAAGGACGCGTTTGACACCGGCGAGGTTCAAGCCCTCGTCGGTCAGATCCGATATTCGCTGCAGCAGGGCGATGTCGGCGTCGCTGTAACGGCGGCTGCCTCCCCCAGTGCGCGCCGGGTCGACGAGACCCTTGCGCTCATAGATCCGCAGCGTCTGCGGATGCACCCCGGCAAGCTCCGCAGCAACAGAGATCACATACACCGCTCGATGGAATCGTTCCTGTTCCATGGTTGTGTCTCCTCTCGTTTCTCACAGGCCCAGATGGGCCCTCGGTGATTCGGTCGTGGCCTTGGCGAACGCCTCCACCGCCTGGCGTTGCTCCCTGCTGAGTTCTTGGGGCACGACGACGGCGACAGTGACGAGCAGATCGCCCGTCCCGCCCCTGCCCTTGAGACGAAAAGTCTTGCCGGACACGGTGCCCGGCGGTATCCGAATCTTGACGGCCTCGCCGTTGAGTGTGGGCACCTTCACCTTCGCACCGAGGGTCGCCTCGGCGAAGGTGATCGGCACCTCGACGGTGAGGTCGCTACCGGAGCGGCCGAACATCTCGTGGGGCTCGACGGTGACATGAACGAACAGGTCACCGGGCGGCCCGCCTCCGTGTCCGGGGCCTCCGCGTTGTTTGAGCCGAACCTTCTGGCCGGTCTTGACCCCAGCCGGAATGCGTACCTTGACCTCCCGGGGGCGCACCTCCACACCTGACCCGCGACAGTTCGTGCATGGCGAGGTGATAACCGATCCCCGACCGCCGCAGCTCTGGCAGGGCCGACTGAATGAGAACAGTCCCTGGTTCTCGTCATGGATGCCCCTGCCGTCGCACGACTCGCATTTGCTCGGCGCGGTCCCAGGCGCTGAGCCCATGCCGTCACAACCCGCGCATGTCGCTTCGCTGGTCAAGGTGATGGTGGTTTCGAGGCCGTTGACCGCATCATCGAACTGCAGCGACAGGTCCACTGCTATATCGCTGCCCCGCTGTCCTCGGGCCGCTCCCGGTTGGCCGCGTCCGCGTCCGCCGCGGTTGAACAGACCTCCGAGCAGGTCGCCGATGTCGTCCATCCCGACGTTGAACTGGCCCGCGCCCGGACCCGGGGCGCCACCGCCTGCGCCTCGGAACATCGGGCCGATCGGGCCCATCTTGCGGACCTCGTCATATTTGGCACGCTTGTCGTCGTCGCCGATCACGTCGTAGGCGGCCGAGACCTCCTTGAACCGTTCCTCGGCGCGGGCGTCACCAGGGTTGGAGTCCGGGTGAAGCTCGCGGGCGAGCTTGCGGTACCTGCTCTTGACCTCCTTGGAGGATGCGCTTTCGGTGACGCCGAGAATCGCGTAGTAGTCCTTCTCGAACCACTCCTTTTCGTATTCAGTCACCAGATCACCTCCTCAACTCACCTATCCCTTCACCTTGACCATGGCGGCACGCAACACCCTGCCATTGAAGACGTAGCCGGTGCGCAGCACTGCCGAGACCATGGGTTCGGTCTGGTCTTCGTCGCCTGGTTCGCTCATGGCGGCCTCGTGCCGGTTGGGGTCGAACGGTTCGGTCTGGTCGATGATCTCCAGCCCCTGGGCCTCAAGGACGCTGCGGAGTTGGGCCGTTATCGGTTCCACACCTTCAACATGCTGGAGGGCCGCGGCGTCGCAGGCATCGAGTACCGGCAGGATCGCCTGCATCACCCCGGCAGCGGCCTGTTGCACGGTCTGCGCGTTGCGCTTCTCCGTCTGCTTGCGGAAGTTGGCGAATTCAGCGGTGACTCGCTGCAGATCGTTGAGATGCTGGTCGCGTTCTGCGGTGAGCAGCTCCAATGCCGTCGGTTCCCTCGGGGCTGGTTCCGCCCCGGACCCAGCCTCAGCGGACTGGGCCTCGGGTTCACCTCCGGATCCCCCGGCGGACTGGGCCTCGGGTTCACCTCCGGATCCCCCGGCGGGCTCAGCGGCGGGTTCGCCTCCGGATCCCCCGGCGGGCTCAGCGGCGGGTTCGCCTGTGCATCCCCCGGCGGGCTCAGCGGCGGCTGCTGCGCCGCGCGCTGCGTCGGCCGCCGCGTCAACCGACTGGGGCTCATCGGTCACCGGCGGTTCACCGCTGGCGTCCTCGGCAGAGGAGTTGGGCCTGTCGTTGGCGCTCACGATGCCCGGCTGTCGGTGTCGTCCTCGTCGATGATCTCGGCGTCGACGACCTCGTCGTCGTCGGGAGTCGACGCGGCCGCCGCTGACTCGCGTTCTGCCTGCGCGGCTGCTTCGTAGAGGCGCTGGCCGAACTCCTGGCTCGCAGTCATCAATGCTTCAGTAGCGGTCTTGATCGCACCGACTTCGGTGCCCTCCAATGCCGTGTGCACATCGGCCAGCTTCTCCTTGATGGTCGCCTTCTCGTCGTCGCTGACCGCGTCGGCCTGGTCGGAGAGCAGCTTCTCGGTCTGGTAGACGAGAGTGTCGGCGGCGTTGCGGACCTCGGCCTCCTCCTTGCGCTTGCGGTCCTCCTCGGCGTGCAGCTCAGCGTCCTTGACCATCTGGTCGATGGAGTCCTTGTCGAGCGAGCTCTGCCCGGTGATGGTCATCGACTGCTCTTTGTTGGTGGCCTTGTCCTTGGCGCTCACATGCACGATGCCGTTGGCGTCGATGTCGAACACGACCTCGATCTGGGGAAGGCCGCGCGGCGCGGGCGGCAGGGCGACGAGCTGGAACTTGCCGAGCGTCTTGTTGTAGGCGGCCATTTCCCGCTCGCCCTGCAGCACATGGATCTCGACCGACGGCTGGTTGTCGTCAGCGGTCGTGAAGATCTCGCTCTTGCGGGTCGGGATGGTGGTGTTGCGCTCGATCAGGGTGGTCATCACCCCGCCCTTGGTCTCGATGCCCAGCGACAGCGGTGTCACGTCGAGCAGCAGCACGTCCTTGACCTCGCCCTTGAGCACACCGGCCTGGACCGCCGCGCCGATCGCCACGACTTCGTCGGGGTTAACGGTCTTGTTCGGCTCCTTGCCGGTCATCTCCATGACCAGTTCGGCCACCGCGGGCATCCGCGTCGATCCACCGACGAGCACGACATGGTCGATTGCCCCCTTGGTGAGTCCGGCGTCCTTGATGGCGGCCTCGAACGGGCCGCGGCAGCGGTCGAGCAACTCGGAGGTGAGGTCGCGGAACTTGGCGCGGGTCAGTTCGTAGTCGAGATGCAGCGGCCCGGCGTCGGTTGCGGTGATGAAGGGAAGGTTGATCTGCGTCGACTGGGTCTGAGACAGTTCGATCTTGGCCTTCTCGGCAGCCTCCTTGAGCCGCTGAGCGGCCATCGCGTCCTTGGTCAGATCGACGCCGTGGTCGCCCTTGAACGACTTGGCGAGCCAGTCGATCACGGCGTCGTCCCAGTCGTCGCCACCGAGCTGGGTGTCGCCGGAGGTGGACTTGACCTCGAACACTCCGTCGCCGAGTTCGAGCACCGACACGTCGAAGGTGCCGCCGCCGAGGTCGAACACGAGGATGGTCTGGTCCGACTCCTCCTTGTCGAGACCGTACGCCAACGCAGCCGCGGTCGGTTCGTTGATGATCCGCAACACTTCGAGACCGGCGATCCGACCGGCCTCGGTGGTGGCTGTGCGTTGCGCGTCGTCGAAGTAGGCCGGGACCGTGACCACGGCCTGGGTGACGGTGTCTCCGAGGTACTCCTCGGCGTCGCGCTTGAGCTTCATCAACACACGGGCCGAGATCTCCTGGGACTTGTACGCCTTGGAGTCGATGTCGACCTTCCAGTTGGTGCCGACATGGCGCTTGACTGAACGGATGGTGCGATCGGGGTTGGTGATCGCCTGGCGCTTGGCTACCTCTCCGACAAGGACCTCGCCGTCCTTGGCAAAGGCGACAACGGAGGGGGTGGTGCGCGAGCCTTCTGCGTTGGGGATGACGACGGGGTCGCCGCCCTCCAGCACGGAGACGACGGAGTTGGTGGTGCCGAGATCGATTCCTACGGCCTTGGGCATGCTGTGCTCTCTAACTTTCTCTGCGGACGGTACCGCAGACCCGCGGAACCGTCTTGGGATGGTTGTTGGTTGGACGGCACCGCAGATCCGCGGAACCGTCTTGGGATGGTTGTTGGTTGGACGGCACCGCAGATCCGCGAACACCGTCAGGGTGGGTTTGTTGGTTGGACGGCACCGCAGACCCGCGGAACCGTCATGGGATGTGTATGTTGTTGGGAGGCAGTGTACCAGTACCTGCACCCGTTTACACCGAAAAGTTGAGTCTAATATTATCAACTTCAACTTGACTGCGGGTCCAGTAGAGACGAACTTGGTCGGCCCCGAGCCGTTCAAGCCGACAAATGGGCGCGCTGGTCATGTTGTGTATCTGGCTTCGCACGACAGATCTTGAGTTCTTTCAAGCAGCATCTGGCAGGGTTGGCGGTCGCAGGACAGGAGGCTGCAGCCTATGAGTTCTGTGCCAAGAAAACCGAAGACGTTGCCCACGATCTGTGGACGAAAATGCTCACCGTGCAGATCGCTCAGGCCGAGGCGGCTGCGGAGGCTGGTGTGGACTGGTCGGTGATCGCCCGGCTGCAAACTGTCGCCCGCGACGGCGCAGTAGCGGCGTTGGGTGCGTCGAAACCGTGCCGGTGGCGTCAGTCCCAAGCCGAGGCGTCCGGGGCCGCAGCGTTGCGTGTAGAGCGTGTAGAGGTGGAACGGCTGGGGCGTACTGTGGTCAAACAAGCCGCGGAGCTGGCGGAGCTGCACCGAAAAACTGGTTCGCGGTGAACGGTGGTGTTGTCGCCCGCGTCGATGGCACAGCCAAGACTGTGCTCAAGACTGTGCTGCTGGGGCTGATCGACGCCGCCGTCAACGGTTTCGAACGCGCCGCCGGGCGCGTCGGCCTGCCCAGTCCAATTGTTACCCGAGCAGGTGAGGTTGGTTGTAGCCCCAGCAGGTGACGGCATTGTCAACCTTGACCCCACACGAATGTTCGTCGCCAGCGCCGACGGCGTTGAACTCACCGTCGGGCGCGTCGGTCTGCCCATTTCCGTTGTAGCCCCAGCAGGTGACGGTGTTGTCAGCCTTGACCCCACACGAATGATAGTCGCCGGACGAGACGGATTTGAACTCACCGTCGGGCGCGTCGGTCTGCCCATATCTGTCGGAGCCCCAGCAGGTGACGGTGTTGTCAGCCTTGACCCCACACGAATGATAGTCGCCGGACGAGACGGATTTGAACTCACCGTCGGGCGCGTCAGCCCGCCCAGCCCAGTTGGCGCCCCAGCAGGTGACGGTGTTGTCTGTTTTGACCCCACACGAATGCCAGCCGCCAGCGGCGACGGAGTTGAAGGCACCGTCAGGCGCGTTAGTCTGCCCATCTCTGTTGGCGCCCCAGCAGGTGACGGTGTTGTCTGTTTTGACCCCACACGAATGATTGCCGCCAGCGGAGACGGAGTTGAAGGCACCGTCGGGCGCGTTAGTCTGCCCATATCTGTCGGAGCCCCAGCAGGTGATCGTGTTGTCAGCCTTGACCCCACACGAATGATTGCCGCCAGCGGAGACGGAGTTGAAGGCACCGTCGGGCGCGTTAGTCTGCCCAGCCCAGTTGTAGCCCCAGCAGGCGACGGTGTTGTCAGCCTTGACCCCACACGAATGCCCCCTAGCTGTAGTGAACGGGAAGTTGCCGCTGCCGCCGGCGGAGACGGTTTTGAATTCACCTTCGGGCGCGGGAGTATGCGTGAGCGAGGTGTCTTCGGGTTGTGTGGTGTCTTCGGGTTGTGTGGTGTCGTCGGGTGTGTTGGTGGGTTGGACGGTGAGGGTTGGGTGTGGGCTGCGCGCGGCCTCCCCCAATTCGATTCCGGTGAGCGCGGCTCTGGCTAGCGCGCCTACAAGGTCAAAGTAGCTTTTTGCATCTACGGCTCCCTTAAGTGCATCCGAGGCAAATTTGAGCTGCGCCGCGTCCTGTTCTCCGACAATTTTCTCTTGGTTGGATACGAATAGTCCGGCCGCTACGTCCGCCATGCAAATGATGACCGATTCTACTATGTCAGTATCGCGGTCGATCGCGCATTCCGCGACGGTGACCAGGACTGCTGTTTGGGGGAGCTTGTCTGCAAATGCTCCTAGCAGGTGAATGGCAAGAGAGATGCCGTCGAGGACTGCTGTCTTTATGGTGATCTTCCATTGCGTCGTCGATTCGGGGCGATCGGAGCGTTCGAATTCGGCTATGTCGAAGCTTGCTTCGCGGAGGGGCCATTGGTAGCGGTCAATGCCCCATTTGTCTACTAAGAAGCTGTTGACAGAATGTGCCAGCACCGATTCGAGGTTGTCGTCTGGGAGTTGTTGGGCTTTGAAGTTCTTGAGGGGAACGTCGCTGGACACTTGGAAACCGAAGTTGCGATTGATGACCGTCTTGACCACCAGGTCTTCGCCGGAGCCACTCTCGGTGCATAGATGAACCATGCGGTCTCGCTCGTCTTTGTCTGATTCTGAGAATTCGATCCCGTCTCGTGCCCAATCCGGTGCTGGCCCCCGAGAGCAATTTGGCGGATCGGCACGCAACTCGAGGAAGTCTGCTACAATAGACCGGAACCAATCGAAAAGCGCGATGCCTAGGTCCTTGCCCGCTTCGACGAACGCTTCGGCGATGTCCATGACTTTGGGCAGGTACTCGCGTGCTTTCTCAACGGTGAACTCGGCAATATCGACGACACCCTCCAAAAAGCTGCCAGCAGCGTCTTTGGCGGTTTCCCAAACAGCAGGAATCGCCACATTGAAAACCCCGTGCGCCGCGGTGCGCCCCGCGTCCTTAATCCAGTCGAAAGGACCAACATGGACTGGGGGTGAGGCGAGGCCGCCGGTGGCGAGAGTTACACGGTTAGTCACACGGTTGGGGTCAGTTTCTGTCGTTGGTGTGTTGCTTGCTGCGGGGGTCTTGACGATGATCTCGCCGTCGCGGACTGTGACCTCGTCGTCGATGGTGGGTACCCACGCTTCGATCTCGTAGTCCCACACCACAGGTGTCACATGCTCGGCTTTCAGCCCGACTCGGTCTGTTGAGAATCGCAGAGTCAGCGGTGCCGATGGTTCGACCCCACTGAAGTCGAGCAATACCGACTGCGCGGCAGTGGTTTCGAACCGGCTGTGTTGTCCGACACCGATGTCTGTGTGGGTTACGGTCACCTGGGTCGCCTCGCTGAACACGCCCGGCGCGCCCTCAACTGTCACCGAACCAAGATCAGCGATGAACCCCGGCCCTGCGGGAACGGTGACCGCAGACCCGTCGACAGGCACCACCACCGGCGGCGGCCCCTCAAAAGGCACCACCACCGGCGGTGGCCCCTCAACAGGAATAGCATCGGGGTCGCACTCAGGAGATGCCGGATCGACCATCACGGTCGGTTCACCTCGGTATCGGTACAAGAACGTGACGAGTTGCGCGCGGGTCAGCGCGGTGTCAGGCGAAAACGTTGTTTCCGATGTGCCGGTGGTGATCGCTTGGTCAGCGGCCCACGAGACGCTGCCTTGCTTCCAAGGTGCATGCACGTCGTCGAAGCTGTGGTCAGGTGCCGACGGTTCACCGGCTAGGCGCCACAAGAACGTGACGAGATGCGCTCGGGTCAGCGCGGTGTCAGGCGAAAACGTTGTTTCCGATGTGCCGGTGGTGATCTTTTTGTGCGACATCCACGACACCGCCGCGTCCTGGCCTTCGTCGGTGACGTCACCGAAGCCGTGGGCTGGCGCGGCTGGCCGGTCTTGCATGTTCCAGATGTAGACCGAGGCCTCGCCGCGGGTGACGACCGCGTCGGGAGCGAAACAGTTCCCGTCGATACCCGCGATGTCTTTGTCGGCTGACCACTGCACAGCCTCGGTGTAGTACTCGCCGTCGGCAACGTCGCCGAACCCGGCCACCGCCCCCGCAGGCGACGACGACGCCGCCAGCAGCGCAACTACTGTGAGGCACCACAGCAGCACCGACCAGCGTCTGCTCAACCGCGTCAAACAACTAGACACGGGCCGGTCCAGCAGCGGTGGGGAGGGGTGAGAGTTCAAGAAGCTCCTCAATTGAACAAAGACCGCGGCCACGATCACCGGCACCGTACAACAGGCAACCCACAGGCGCAATCAGACCGGCGCACCCCAACATCGCGCGACCTGAACGCCGACAACGCCGGCCAAGACACGACGCTGGCCCGAGCAGCGAACTGTTGTATTCCTCGAGCGGCTACGACCAGTTCAACCGCTCCCACGGAACGCAGTGGTTATCCACATGTCAAGCGATTTCCTGTGGACCAGTTCCCCCGCTCCCACGGAACGCAGTCTCGACGGAACGCTGGTGCCTACCACTCCATCGAACTCGCTTGAGTAGCGGCCGCAAACCGAGCCACAGACAATCGAGCACCACTTGGTCGCTGCTCTGGCTCAGAGGACGCCAGGCCGGTCTCGACGGCTTCCGCATAAGCGAACCTATGAACCAGCCCCTACGCCAGCACAAGTTTCCGACAACCCCACCACCCGTCCAGTAGAGACGTGCCTGATCGCCCCAGCCGGGCCACGCCCCGATACACCGTGGGCCTGCGCTCTGATCAGAGTTCCAGCAGTGCCTGCTCGACGACTTCGGGCAGGGCGGGATGGATGTAGTACTGCTTGGTTGCGATGTCGTCGACGCTCAGGTCGAAGACCATCGCCTGGATCAACTGCTGGATCAGCGTGGAGGCTTGGGGTCCGAGGATGTGCGCCCCCAGCAGCCTGCGGGTCTGCGTGTCAACGATGAGCTTGCAGAAGCTCTGCGTGTCCTCCATGGCCCAGCCGTAGGCGGTTGAGGCGTACTCGTTGACGGCCACACGGTGGGGGAGCCCGGCCTGGATGCACTGCTGTTCGGTGAGGCCGACGCTCGCTACCTGGGGATGGCCGAACACCGCAGCGGGAATGAACCGATGGTCGACTTCGGTCGGGCTGTCGGGGTTCGCCAGGTTGTGCGAGACGACCCTTGCTTCATGGTTGGCGACATGCTTGAGCTGGACCGGGTTGGTGATGTCTCCAAGCGCCCAGATCCCCTCCACGTTGGTGCGGCGCTGCGCATCGGCGATGACGTAGCCGTCGTCGTCGGTTGCGACCCCGGTGGCGGCGACATTGAGCTGATCACCGTTGGGCACCCGGCCGGTGGCCACGAGCAGTTCATCGCAGCGGTGCTCCCCCTGGTTGGTCTCCAGCACGGTCTCATGGTGGTGGCGACGGATCCGGCCGATGCCGACGTCGGTTCGCACATCGAACTTCTCGGCGTAGATCTTGGTGAACCGTTCCCTGATGTCTGTGTCCTGGGATCGGAGCATCGTGTCGCCGCGCAGCAGGAAGGTCACCTCGCTGCCCAAAGAGCCGAACACGTTGCCGAGTTCGGCGGCGATGTAGCCGCCACCGATCACCGCGAGTCGCTTCGGGATCGCGTCGATGCGCATGACGGTGTCGGAGGTGTGGTAGCCCGACTCGGCGAGCCCGGCGATGTCGGGAACGGTCGCCCTTGCGCCGGCGGCCAGCACGATCTTGTCCGCGGTGATGACCTCGTCGCCGACCTGCAGCTGTTTGGGGCCGACGAAAGTGGCGTGGACCCCGTAGACGGTGACGTTGGGGAGGTTCCTTCGGTACTGCTCGCCGCCAGCGGCGATCGGGTCTATGCGGTTGAACACTCGGTCGCGCACGGCCGGCCAGTCGGCACCGACGAAGCTCGTGTCGAGGCCGTACCGCCGACCGTCTCGGGCCAGTTCGGCCAACTCGGCGGTATAGACGAGCATCTTTGAGGGGATGCAGCCGACGTTGAGGCACGTTCCCCCGAACCGGCCGCGTTCGACGATGGCGACATCCCAGTCGTCGAAGTCTTCTCCGACGATCGAGTTTCCAGACCCGGTGCCGATGATGATCAGATCAAACGAGCGCATCGGCGCAGGCTACCGTCGCTGATCGTCTCTCTATACTGCCGTTCTGGCGGTGCCATGCGTCGGTTTCCGACGCATGGCACCGCCAGAACGGGTTAGGAGGCCAGTTCGGCGAGTCGTGTGCGAAAGCGCTCCACGTTGCGGAGCTTGACGGACTCGAAGCCGCGCACCAGGTCAGCGGCCTCGGCGACCTGTCGGGTGCGGGCCAGGTCTCCGTCAGCTAGCGAGTCGCGCAGCGCGGCCAGGTACTCGTGGGGCAGGGCTCGTTCGATTCGGCGGACGCTGGCCCACCCGAAGACGTCCAGAGGTGTCCCACGCAGGCGTTTGGCGGAGGCCAGCAAGCGGAACATCGGACGCCAACGAACCGAGAAGCTGATTTTCCTGGAGTATCCGAGGGCTCGCAGCGATGGCGGGTGCAGCAGCCATGCAACCTTGTCGCTGGGCCCCGCCACTTCAAGCACCCCCTGATGTCCGTCAGCGTCGAGCATGAGGCGGGCGACCTCGTATTCGTCCTTGTAGGCCATGAGCTTGAACAGCCCGCTCGCTGTGACAGCGATGATCTCGAGAGTGAGCGCGGGGTCGACAGCCGTGGTCGCCGCGGCGATCTCGTCGAGCCGGTCGAGGTAGCTGAGAGCCGCCTTGGTGTTCTGGAAGGCGATGAGCTCAGCGGTGAATCGACTCAGGTCGTCTGACAATTGAGAGTCGCCGGTGCCGAGCGCCGCGACCCGTTCGGCGAGCACCGCGGGGAGTTCGCGGGAGGGCTCCGGAGGGTTCTGCTCTGTTGCGGCAGCGGCCACCATCGTCGGATCAGCGATCTGCCAACGCCCCCATCGGAAGGCCGCGAGGTTGAGGTCGACTGCCACCCCGTTGAGTTCGATGGCTTGTTCGAGGGATTGCGGGGAGATGGGAAGGAGACCGGACTGAACGGCCATGCCGACGACGAAGATGTTGGCACCGACGGAGTCGCCGACGAGGGCCGAGGTCAAGGCTGCGGCGCCGGCCCAGTGGCTCGAGCCGGGTCGGGCCCTGTCGTTGAGCCGCATGAGCAGTTCGGCTTGGGTCGGCATCTCGATCTCGGGATGTGCCGTCTTGATCCCGGGCGGCGTCAGCTCCAGAGAGCCGACCACCGCGGTGCGGCCGGGGTCTGTGGCGCTGAGACCGGTCCACGAAGATGCGACCAGAAGATCGAAGGCCAACAGCAGGTCGGCCTCCCCGGCCGCCACGCGGTTGCTGCCGGAACGCTGAGTCGTGGAGATGCGAATGTCGCTCACCACAGGACCGGCCTTCTGCGACAGCCCGGTCTGGTCGAGTCCGGCGACCTCCGAACCCTCCAACATAGCTGCGGTGCCGATTATCTGCGACACAGTCACGACACCGGTCCCCCCGATGCCGGTGATATGGACGTTGAGGTCTGTGTCGGTGCACGGCGGCGGGTCAGCAATGCCCTCAGGCACGGCGGGAAACTGCGATTCGGCCGAGTCGGCTTTGCGCCGCCACGGTCGGTCCGGCTTGGTGGTGATTTGGATGAAAGCCGGACAGTCGCCCTTGATGCACGAGTAGTCGAGGTTGCAACTGTGCTGGTCGATGGTGGTCTTGCGGCCGAAGGGAGTGTCGATCGGTTGAACTGACAGGCAGTTGGAGACCGCCGCACAGTCTCCGCAGCCTTCGCAGACGCGATGGTTGATGACGACCCTTGTGCTCGGTGGCTTGATCCGCCCGCGCTTGCGGTCGCGGCGCAGCTCCGCGGCGCAGCGCTGGTCGTGGATCAATACGGTGACCCCCTCGATCGCGCTGAGGATCCGCTGCGCTTCGGGGAGCCGGTCGCGGTGCCACACCTCGACCTCGACCGGCAGGGCGAGCGAGCGGGCCCGTTTGGGGTCTTCGGAGGTGATTATCACCCGTCGCACGCCCTGGGCGAGGAGTTGATGGCATACCCGGTCGAGATCGATCTGCCCGGTCGGGTCCTGTCCGCCGGTCATCGCCACGGCCCGGTTCCACAAGAGCTTGTAGGTGATGTTGGTGCCGCTGGCGATGGCTGCTGTGACCGCCAACTGCCCAGAGTGGAAGAAGGTGCCGTCACCGAGGTTCTGGATTGCATGGTCGGTCTCGACGAAGGGTGACATACCGATCCACTGAGTGCCTTCGGTGCCCATGCAGGTGATCCCGGAAATGTCTCCGTAGCGGGGTTCTCCGCCCATCATCACCATGGCGTGACAGCCGATGCCGGCACCCACCAGCGTGCCTTCGTCGACGACGGTGCTGCGATTGTGTGGACAACCGGAGCAGAAATACGGCGTGCGGGCCACATTCAGGGCGATATGTTCACGTTCTGGTGTCGCGGGGCGCAGACGGTGGCCTATCCGGGGCGTGAGACGCTCGCGCAGTGCGGGCACGATGTTGTCAGAAACCAGTGCGCCTCTGCTGGGGAGCAGGGGATTGCCAGCTTCGTCGTTGCGGCCGACCACGGCGGGATGGTGACTGGCATTGTAGAGGGCGTCCTTCACCTGCAGTTCCACAGTCGGGTTCTTCTCCTCGACTACCAGGACCTGCTCGAGCCCCGCCGCGAACGACCGCACAGTCGAGGTGTTGAAGGGGACTGGCATGTTGAGCTTCAACAGGCGGATCCCCGCCGATTCGACGTCGCCGTCGGTTTCGAGGCCGAGCGCCCGCAGTGCCTCTCTCAGCTCGCGGTAGGTGTTGCCCGATGAGACTATCCCGATCCATGGATCCGCAGGGTCCACGGTCAACCGGTTGAGCCGGTTGAGCGCGGCGTACTCCAGGGCCAGGGGTTTGCGGACTTCGAGGATCTCGCGTTCGATGTCGAGCGTGTGAGGGGTCAAGAGGTTGCCGTCGGGGCGGTGGAAGTACGCGCCACCGTCGACAGCGGGCAGCACCGGGGTGATCCGATAGGGGTCCAGATCGACTGTGCCGGATCCGTCCGCCACGTCGACAACGATCTTCAGGGCAACCCACAGGCCCGTCGCCCGGCTCAGAGCGATGGCGTGACGCCCGAGGTCGAGTGCCTCGGCGGGATCGGCGGGGAACAGCACGGGCATGTTCAGGTCGGCGAGGACCCCGGCCGACGATGAGGGGATGGTCGATGACTTGGCGGCCGGATCGTCGCCGGCGAGCGCCACCACGCCTCCGAGCGGGTCCGTGCCTGCGAAGGTGGCGTGGCGCAGCGCGTCGGAGGCCCGGTCGACTCCCGGGGCCTTGCCGTACCAGATGCCTACGACCCCGTCGTAGCGTGCGTCGTCGCGCGTGGTTGCGAGTTGGCTGCCCATGACCGCTGTTGCTGCGTACTCCTCGTTGACCGACGGTCGCAGGTGGATGGGCAGTTCCAGCGTCTGCGCGACGGCCTGCGACAGTGCGCCGTCGATTCCCGCCAGGGGAGAGCCGGGGTATCCGGCCGCGAACGCCGCTGTGCGCAACCCGTTGGAGCGGTCCACACGAAGTTGCTCGATCGGAAGGCGGGCGAGGGCTTGGATACCGGTCATGAACACGGTTCCGTCGTCGCGCGTGTAGCGGTCAGTCAAACGGTATGTGTCTGTCGTCGACATCTCCACGCATTCCGGTTGTGGGTTCCTCCCCGCACACAACACCCTAGTCGGCTCGCTCCGCTCGGTGTTCTCTGTCGACGTCGACAATCGTGGAGGTGCCCGGACCGCGGCGGCTCACTTGGCAAGGCCGGGGCGGTAACGCTTGGTGTCGTTTTCATCCACCGCTTGGTGTGGGTCATGGGCCGTTGGGTGGATTGACAGGGGCTAGCGGTCTCCGCTGGACCTAGGGCAGCAGGTCCAGGTGGTCGCAGTGGCTTGGCCTGACAACCGAGAAGTCTCGTCGGTCGAGGGTCGCGACAGTGGTGACACCGAGACGTTCGGCGGCGACAACTACCGAGGCGTCCACGGTGCCGAGGGGTAGGTCTCGATATCTATGCACTAGTTCAGCGATCCGCAGCCAGTCGCTCACAGCGACCGGGTCGACTTGGAGGTCTCCCGAGGCGAGGTCGCCAACAAAGCGGACTTCAGCGTCGGGACTGAGTCGAGTCTCGAGGAGGTAGACGACTTCGGTCACCACCAAGGTCGGAACGATCAACGGACCGGGATGGGTCAACAGGAGTTCCAAGCTGGCAGCGTGGTGCCGGTCGTCCGCGTCGACGTATGCGTAGAGTGGACCCGAGTCGACGATCAGCGCGATGACCGGGCCTCCCGAGCCAGGATCTCCTCGATGCGCTCGGAGACGTCGGAGCGGCCGCTGCGACCCGCTGCCGCCGCACCCAGCTTGCGACCGGAGTGAAGGTGACTCTCGATGGCCTCCCTGGTCAACTCCGAGATAGTGATCCCGCGGCGCTCTGATTCGTAGCGAAGGCGTGCATCGAGCGCTTCGGGAAGTTTGACGGTGGTACGAACCATGTATGCCAGCATACCCTGACTGTGTCGGATCGCGCGCCTCTCAACAGAGCGGTGATCAACGTCCACGCCTCGCTTCGTAGCCGACAATGTGGGGCTTCGCGTTTTAGGTCGGGGTGAGGGTTTCGAGGAGGGCCCAGTTGGGCTTGCCGGTGTAGAGCAGGGTGCGGATCCGGTAGTTCGCAAAGTTGGTGTACCCGAAGGCGCCGCGTTTGACGCGTTTGGCGAGGTTGTTGGCGGCTTCGACCCGCGCAGCACCTGCCTCGTCGGCGACTCCGTGAATGTGGCGGTGACAGTCGCCAACCTCCACTTCTTCGACCTCGACACCCACAGCTCCATCTGGGACTAACCCTCCAATCGTTCCATCACCGTGAGGTCGAGATGCTCGGCGGTTGTGAACTCCCGCACGCGTAGCTGCACGGCACGCCGTAGTTGCTGGTTTTCGACCGTCTGGCTTTCGAGGCTCCCGAAGGGATCGTTGATTGCCCGAATGAAAGGAGATGCGTGAACAAGGTCGGCACGAAGGTTGCCGACCAGATACAGCCAGAAACTATCTCGGAGGTCGCTGCGCGACGCGCTCTTCCACTCGTTCCAAGACATCGCTTGCACCCGCGCATCAACCCCCGAAGACTTGAGTTCGATCAGGCGGTCAATCTCACCGCCGCGGATTGACAGCAGGTCAAACCCGGGATGAACGCGGCTTACACCGGTGGTCTCCAGGTCCTCCATTACGCGGTTCACCACGTTGCTCAGCTCTTTGGCACGAACAATGGCTGCGGGAGTATGTACAGCTACAACAAGCGTGTCATCGGCCTGCGAGCCATCGCCCCCTCGCAAGACTCCGTCCGAGATGGTCGTCGTAACCGATCCACCAACACGCCCAAGACGGTGCGCCTCGTAGGCGACCGCGATCTGCATCCCGAGAGCATCCAATGCCGACAAGTCGGTTCTTGCCGGCACCCGGTTCGGCGTTGCTTCACTTGAGGAACCTTCTGAGCGACCAGATCGGCCTGGTACCCATCCCGCGCCGGTCGGCTCTCCCGTCACGATGAGAGGTTTCCCTTCGATAAGCAGCGAATCGAGACTATGAAGAGGAACCGGCGGCGCTGCCGGCCGTGCGACGTCTGGCCCACTCGGCATCCTCTCTTCGCGCGGCCGCTGCGCCTCGGGAGTTGCCGTCGGTTCTGCGACGGGCACGGGGGGCTCCTCCAACACCTCCGAATCCTCGGAGAGCTCACCGACGACGTCTTGATAATGGCCGGACGCTCCGGCAATGCTCAGCAACTGCTGCCGTTGACTGTGATCACTGGTGATGAATGCGAGAATTATCTCAACAAGATTGATCCGCAAGGTATCTGCAAGGGCCATCGCGAGGCGCTGGGCAGTGTCTGGGTCAGGCGGCCAGCCTTCTCCCGTCCACACAACAAAGCCTTGGAACTTCTCCGCTCGGGTTCGAGGACGCACGTAGTAGCTCGGGTTTGATTGCCGATCGAGTTGATCTCCGTCGAGTGTGCAGACAACCTCAAGCTCTTCCACCGGCTCGATCTGTTGTGCGAAGTTGACGAGGTTCTGAAGGTCTTGGTCTGGGGTCTTGCTTCGTTCTGCACGTATGCGCGCCGCTAGAGGTGGCACCAGTTGGTTCAATCCTTGGCGTATCTCGCCCAGCTCGTGACCTTCAATCGAGTCACCGGGGTCGGGGCGTCGTTCCAGGGCCCCCTCAAGGTCTCGGCAGCCGAACACCGACCTAAGCGGAGCCAAAGCAGCTGGTTCGGCTTCGAGGACAAACAGAGGAACGCTCCCGGCGAGACCAATGCGCTCCCGGATTCCGGGAGTGGATACGAACAGCACTTGGCCCGCGGGGAGAAACTGGTGTTCGCCCGCCTTCTCTGCTAGAAGTCGGGATTCCACTAGGGGAGGGCTGTCTAGGGATTCCGACTTGCCGCTCAGCAGTTCGAACATTGACCGGTATATGGGCCTGATTACCTGACGGAGAGCGGATGGATCCACCGCTTCGCCGTTGTAGAGCCGTTCAATCTCTGTACAGAGGAGTCTAGCGTCGTCGACTGTGAAGGTCGTGGCGTTTACTTGGGAGCGGATGCCGAGTCGCTCACAGACATTTCGCAGGTTGTTGTCCGGTATATCCGACGACTGCTTGAGAACCGGCACGAAGTCGCCCGCATGGTGACGCCCCTTGCAAAAAGCGTTCTCAAGTTCCGGTGTCTGGAGCCATGTGGCCTCTGGACTACGCGGTCCCCGCGATGTCGGGCAGATGCCGCTGGTGCGCAACCGCCACAACCAGAGGTTGTCACCACCAGACACGATCTCTTCGACGTTGGCGCGTGGCGGTTTTTTCCGCTTGGCGGGCTGAGAACCAACTTGAATTAGGGCGACCTGCGCGTCAGCAAGCGGCTCATACGTCCTCCAGTTCTTCGTGAGATGCTCGAATAGCCGAACGGCAACCTCTGCTGTCGGATCCTGCTGAGCGGCGTCGATGAGCGGCAGCGCGAATTCGAGATCGTGCACTTTGTACAGGTACGGCACCACATCATCGCTGTCCTGACGATCCGCCAGTTTGGCGGTCAACTCGCCGCAGTATTCGCTCCAAGTCTCACCTAGGTCGCGGAATGCCCACCCCTTGGGTTGTTGTAGATATCTGGTCGTCAGCCACCCCGAATCGCGGTCTTCGATATCGTGGAAATGAACTAACCTCAGCGAACGATTCACGCCTATCCAAGACAGAAAGTTGAGCCAACGCTCGAACTCGGTCGTCTCGAGGAACTGGCCAACGTCTTCTTCGAATTCCACTTCGTCGTCATCGCCATCGGGTGTGGCCGCGCGGTCCTCCTCGGCCAAATCAAGTAGGCCGGTGAGCTTCTCCGTTGAAACGAGAAAGTGCACATCGATCCGCTCGTCGTCCGGCATGGCTTCAACAACATGCTCAAACGAATCATCCCCCAACCAGCTCCGGCCGAAGTAAGCCTTGTACGCAGGCACCCAGATTTCCGCTCCCTTGTGATCCATGCACGGCACGGGCAATCTGCTGAGATTGAAGTTGGCCCTGTCATTCTCCAGCCTCTGGTATCGAAGCGGTCCGTCAGGATTCACATTTCGGCCAGCCAGTTCGCATATCGCTGCGAGCGTCTCCTTGCGGCACAAATCGTCTCGCCACGAGAGTGTCTCCGGCGTGGGGTCCAAGATCAAGGCCGGCAGCACGGATGCTTGCATGACTTCCTGGAATCCAAAGTCCTTGATGCCAAAGAGAGCCGACCAGACCCACATCTGCTCCCCCAACATCGAGTTGCGTTCGTTCCGATTGAGCGAACCCCAGCAGACGGCGTGGCAAAGAAACTGGGGGAGTCCTGGAAGCGGCAAGTCGCGCTTGGCGGACTGCGGCGGATAGAACGCCGTGTCGTCACCCAGCGCCACACGCTCGATGCTGCCGTCGTCGTTGCGGTAGATTGGAAAAACTTGCTCACGACGAGCAGCGCTCTCGATTTCTGAACGGTCGGCATAGTGGGCGCGCTTCCACAGCAGCGCACCCATGTCAAGAACAGGATCCACCTCGTAGCGACCCGATTCGTGGTCCCGTGCCGCTGATCGCTCACGGTCCGCGAGCCTGCCCAAGGCGGACAGGCATTCGACAGGTGTGAGTTCTTGCGCGCCATGGTCGGCGGCAACTCGGGCCCAGCGGCCACGACAGAACTCGGCATCTGGAAACTCTGCTTCGCCCCACTTCGCGTCCGCTGCAAGCAGACTCCGAAAGAGTTCTCCCTTCAATTCCAACGAAGAGTTCGGAAGTACACATTCTTGAATCGGCCGGAGGTGGCCCGACTCCGTTGGAATCAAAGGCTCGTCCGCGAGTGAATCGACGAGGCAGTCATGGAGGAGATTTGCTGCTTCTCCTCCGTCACGGTCTTCTCCACGGTCCAACGCTGCAAGCACTCGGCTCGCACCGTCTCTTTGGAGTTCGGGCAGCATCTGGTTCACGAACAGTCGAGCTGCTTCCCTGACGAGGTGCGAGTTGTAGTCTCCACGCTCGGAACGAACTCGGATGTGCTGACGAGACAGGTCGGTAGAAAACGCTCCGTTCACCAGCATCGGATACGGGCAGCGCTCTTCAGTGGGAAGGAACACGTGGAAGCGCCTCCATTCCATAGGCATACCATCGTCAGGGTCGTTTTCCAGCACTGCAATCGACACTTCGGTGAGGTCGACACCCTGCCAGGCAGGCCCACTCAGTCCTTCTCTGTTGGGGCCAATCGGAACCTTCGCATCGTGGGCGATATAGAAGGCGGCGGACTCACCGGCCGAACTCGAGACAGTCACTCTGTAGAGACCCGAGTCTCCCAAACCCGGTACGGGAACCCACTCACCGTCTCGTTGGATCGTTCGGCTGATCTTCCACACTCGATGCTCTGATCGACCCTCCCGGTCAACCCGGACTTCTACCGACTCAAGGTGCTTGAGGAACAGGACCGTGGTGAGTGGAAGGCCCAGCAGGAGGGCGGTCAAGCCCTCACGCTGGTCGGACGCGAATTCCTCACGCAAGAGGAACTGAAAGGCCGCGTTGAGTCCACTGTCGCGCAGTGCCGGCCACCGATCCTCGTCGTCCTCTTCTCCGATCACGGACGGGAAGCGCATCGCTGGCACGGCCGGCGGCGGTGTGCTGTCCAACTCGTCCCAGAGTGCTTCGACATGAGGCCGTGCTTCGCGCTCACCAAGCCGAAACGAGTGTGTGCGCGAATAGATCGCCGGAGCGTCCGTGATCTCGAGGACGCTCTTGAAACCAAGGCCCTTGTGACCGATCGATGCCCTCTTGGTTCCCGCCGGATCGACTTTTGAGCTTGCGCCCAGGCCGCAGAGACCCTGG
>Ga0209022_1000923_pt1 | contig 33423 bp, 25 predicted proteins | sample PinacodermPK_FD_187300 | JGI IMG/M metagenome (GOLD analysis project Ga0209022, IMG submission 187300) | Host-associated microbial community of the marine sponge Aplysina aerophoba from Gulf of Piran - sponge pinacoderm, lysed by proteinase... | ecosystem: Host-associated > Porifera > Sponge >...
AAATAGATATGACGGATCTAGAAGCCAGGGATCGGTTTTTGGAAGAATAAAGCTCGCTCAAATAATTAAGGAAAGAAGGCCGTTTGTCCGATTTTGGCAACAGAGTTTGGTTGCTTGAGCGTATGGATCTAGTTTGGGGTCATCTCAGAAGCATGAAATTACTGCCCCCAGTCACTGAAAAATGTCAAAAACCTGAATTGGAGTGAAGAAGCGCTCTCTTTGGGGTATGAAGCAGATTGATGGTGGTTGAATGCGACATTTTACTCATGCCCTTATAGCATAATCGATATGACCGACCCGGTGAATAATAATGTCAAATACTTGAATTGGAGTGAGAAAGCGGTCTCTTGGGGATATGAAGCCGATTGATGGTGGGTAAATGCGACATTTTACTCATGCCTTCATTGCATAATCGATATGACCGACCCGGTGAATAATAATGTCAAATACTTGAATTAGCGTGAAGAAGCGGTCTCTTGGGGGTATGAAGCCGATTGATGGTGGGTAAATGCGACATTTTACTCTTGCCCTCATTGCATAATCGATATGACCGACCCGGTGAATAATAATGTCAAATACTTGAGTTAGCGTGAGGAAGCGTTCTCTTGGGGGTATGAAGTAGATTGATGTTGGGTGAATGCGACATTTTACTCATGCCTTCATTGCATAATCGATATGACCGACCCGGTGAATAATAATGTCAAATACTTGAATTGGCGTAAGGAAGCGTTCTCTTGGGGGTATGAAGTAGATTGATGTTGGGTGAATGCGACATTTTACTCATGCCCTCATTGGATAATGGACATGACCGACCTGGTGAATAATAATGTCAAATACCTGAATTGGCATAAGGTGGCGGTCTCTTGGGGGTATGAAGCAGATTGGTGTTGGGTAAATGCGACATTTTACTCATGCCCTCATTGCATAATCGACATGACCGACCCGGTGAATAATAATGTCAAATACCTGAATTGGCGTGAGGAAGCGTTCTCTTGGGGATATGAAGTAGATTGATGTTGGGTGAATGCGACATTTTACTCATGCCTTCATTGCATAATCGATTTGACCGACCCGGTGAATAATAATGTCAAATACTTGAATTGGCGTGAGGAAGGGTTTCCTTGGGGGTATGAAGCAGATTGATGTTGGATAAATGCGACATTTTACTCATGCCTTCATTGCATAATCGATTTGACCGACCCGGTGAATAATAATGTCAAATACTTGAATTGGCGTAAGGAAGCGTTCTCTTGGGGGTATGAAGTAGATTGATGTTGGATAAATGCGACATTTTACTCATGCCTTCATTGCATAATCGATTTGACCGACCCGGTGAATAATAATGTCAAATACTTGAATTGGCGTAAGGAAGCGTTCTCTTGGGGATATGAAGTAGATTGATGTTGGGTGAATGCGACATTTTACTCATGCCTTCATTGCATAATGGACATGACCGACCTGGTGAATAATAATGTCAAATACTTGAATTAGCGTGAGGAAGCGTTCTCTTGGGGGTATGAAGTAGATTGATGTTGGATAAATGCGACATTTTACTCATGCCCTTATTGTATAATCGATATGACCGACCCGGTGAATAATAATGTCAAATACTTGAATTGGCGTAAGGAAGCGTTCTCTTGGGGGTATGAAGCAGATTGATGATGGTTGAATGCGACATTGTACTCATGCCCTTATAGCATAATCGATATGACCGACCCGGTGAATAATAATGTCAAATACCTGTATTGGCCAGAGGAAGCGTTCTCTTAGGGGTATGAAGCAGATTGATGTTGGTTGAATGCGACATTTTACTCATGCCCTCATTGCATAATCGACATGACCGACCCGGTGAATAATAATGTCAAATACTTGAATTAGCGTGAAGAAGCGTTCTCTTGAGGGTATGAAGCAGATTGGTGTTGGGTGAATGCGACATTGTACTCATGCCCTTATTGTATAATCGATATGACCGACCCGGTGAATAATAATGTCAAATACTTGAGTTAGCGTAAGGAAGCGTTCTCTTGGGGGTATGAAGCAGATTTGTGTTGGGTGAATGCGACATTTTACTCATGACCATTATTGGATAATCGGCATGACCGAATCAGTGAAAAACAATGTCAAATACTTGAATTGGCATAAGGTGGCTGTCTCTTGGGGGTATGACGCCCATTAGTGTTGGTTAAATGCGACATTTTACTCATGCCCTTATAGCATAATCGATATGACCGACCCGGTGAATAATAATGTCAAATACTTGAATTGGCATAAGTTGGCGTTCTCTTGGGGGTATGACGTGCATTGGTGTTGGTTAAATGCGACATTTTACTAGTGATTCAATGGATTAATTGGTACGTACAGGGAAGTATTCATTCCCCTTTGAATTGATAATTGTACAGTTCACAAACATTCAACAAATATAATTAAAACAGATTTTCTTATCTAGCTGTATAGAATTCAAACATTTTGTATGGACGATTTTGAGGGGCGATTAATGGGAATGGATTCTTCCATGCGGGTGTAAGAGAAGGAACTCGGTTAAACATCACACATGTGATTTAAATGCTTGTGCAGCTTGAGAGTTTCAAATTGCCGATTGCATTCACCAAGATATATCATTTTCTTTGCGTGTCGAAGGGCTAGTATCACAAAACCATTGAAATGATGTAGTTTGCTTGCATTATTCTCTGTCATTCTGTCAACAGTCAACACCAATTAATTGCGAGCAGTATTTCTTCCTAGTATCTCGCCTTTATCCATCAATTCAATGAAGTTATGATACTAGGCCACCCAGAGGATATCCAGCTGAACCACAACTTGGCCGCTGATTCTTGGCTCCTGACAATGCAGCTGGCGGAACCGAAAGATGAATACAGCCAGACCAGGTGGGATTTTCGACTGGCCAAACTCGTTGCCAATGAATTTCTTGCCTATATCGGCAGCAAAAACGGCCCTTGAATGGATTCATTTACGAGGTGAGAGGACAGATGTAACCCTGAAGTCCCCTTCAGTGAGAGTGAGATATTCACTCCGTCACCTCAAAAGCAGGGCGGACAGAAATGAAGAAAGAAGGTCAGGAATTCTGCACTCATTCCTAATATAAAAAAATTAATTGGCCTCTATTTACCTCGTAAGTATGTGGGAATCTTAAACCGCTATTGACATACCAGTGAAAATAGATTCGTTTTGCCCCCTTGGATTGAAAATTTATCTGAAGCTTCTGTCAATTGTACTCATAAGGTTAGTCAGGCATCAGAGTATGATTATGCCATTGCACATGGCTAACTTACTAAGTTTTAGATTTTGAAAACATCATCTTGGAAATTAGTGTTTGCCTACTCAAATTCCGAGGTTCAGTAATGGCAAAGAACTACCATTTTGCTAACACCAGCAAAATGGTCTACGATCATTTAGTGATGCTTTAAGGTGGTCTAATCAGCAAACGATCTCAGGCAACTGCTTACATCCCAGGACCTTCTGGAGGAGGTTAAGTTGGTATCTCATCATCGCTGTTATTATTATCGTCCGGCTCTCCTACCAACGGTAGATCAATCCCTTCCTCTGGGCCATAATAGATACCGTTGATGGTCACGCCACCATTTCCATGCCGATAATGGTTCCGACCCTGCAGGATGTTCTCGGCTCTTAAGGATGCATAATTGGCCCTTAACGTTGCCAAATCTCCCAGATAGTCAACAAAAGCAGTAAACCTGCCTGCATCAGCCAATTCTAGAGCGCTAATGTACTCTGGTTTGTTTTGAGCCAGAATAACCGGTGGAAACTCCCCGGCCCTTGCATAGGGTATTGCCATCAGCATTCGTGACATGCGTCCATTCCCATCTTGGAAGGGGTGGATTCGGACGAATTCATGGTGGAGCCAGGCCGCTTCAACCTCGGGTGCCAAATTTAGCTTTTGATGACTCGCATGCAAGGCCAGGAATCGATCGACTTCCGAGCGGGTCTGCTCGGGCGGACAGTATTCGTGAACAAAGCCATCCTCTCGAAGAGGATTGTTCGGTCTGCGCTTGAACTCACCTCTAAGAAGAGGGATATCTGTCAGCTGACGGGTAAAGGGGTTGAACCCGGCTGCACTGGCTTGATGACGGGTCAACAGGGCATGCCATTCCTTGAGCGAGTGGACAGTCAATGGGCGGTCATCCTTCACAAGAGCGAACATCATATCCAGAGCCGCTTCCTGGTCCTCAAGCAGGCCCTTCAGGGTATTATCGGATATATCCGTATCCGAATGTTCTCCCCTAACGCCTTCAAACCCTTCGGTAAGCAATTTTTCTGTAACTCCTCGTTTCAGGAGATAGAGCCCCTCCATTTGACCGGTCTCAATGGCAAAGAACCGACGTTGTTCCCGGATCCAGATATCCATGGCCGTACGGTCAATCTCTGGATTCTCAAGTTTATGCCGAGCGGCTCGCCAGCGTTCGGCGGACTCCCTAGCCCCACGATGGGCATAGCCATGGAGGGAGGGATCGATGTCGCGGACCGGGCGCCAAATTGAAACGGTCGGTTTAGGTCTGTCATTATTCATGGATTTGACCTTCAATTACCCCTTGATAGCGGTATTTCATTGTTATTTCCTATCCCAATTAATGTAGCTTTTTTGCCTGTATTTCAACGTAATGGAGTAGATGTCAACGAGCACAAATTTAATACTTTTGATTTTTAGGTATTAAGGATTTGTTATAGTGGATATTAAAATTCAGGCAGGAGGATTGATGTTTGAACCAATGTATGGAGTCGAGATGGCTCCAATAGTACAAAATTAGAAAGAGAAGGAAGGAACTCACTACCCAAGTCATGGCAGAGTTCTGGAGGTGTATCGATGTTCCTATATGGGACATTTTGGAATTAGAAGTGATGGAAAGATTTATATCATTTATTTTTGCAATCTAATGAAAAATGGGGTATTTTCTGTGCAGACACTATGTAGGTACGCTCACGTCGTAAAAGATCAGCGTTTTACCGCCTCATAGGTTCCTGTTTGCTTAGCTCTTCTTAATCAATGACTGAAGCGAATGACGTCAATAAGGTAGTGTGTCATCTTGGAGAAATTAGCGATGGCTCTTCTAGGGAACCATTTTCTATCGTCATATGCTTGACGGAGGTGCTCTTGTGTACAAGTAGATGCGGTTTGGGATGACATCAACGCTGAGAGAAATGAGTCAGCCCATTCCATGGCGACATTATAACCGCATCATATCTAACTTGGCACGGAAAAAGGGATACGTTACAGGGGTTGGAGCGAGAATGTTAGATAGAATTCATTGTGAAGTTCCGTTTAAGCACTCTAGTCCACTTGTGTTCATGAGCGGAGTAAACTCCCTCTTTGTAGATGTTTTCCAATTAGCGTGACACCTCCATCTCCAACAGTTCCTCGCGATGAAATGTCTAATCCTGACTTTGAGACCAAAAATCCCATAATTTTTACCTTAAACCCCCTTGTAGTCGTGCTTTTGGCACGTTGAACTCCTCTTTTCAAACAACTATTCTAGGCAGTATATTTATTTTGTTGTAATTCATTAAACATTTACTAGATAGTAATTCTATCTCAATTATTCATAGGCAGTATGTACTTCAAAACAACTCATAGCCATTTAAGACCAGCTCGCTCCGAGTACGCCCGATTTATCACCGGCGGGAAGATCAGCCACACTCCCAAGGGACAATACACAAACAGAGCAAGCAGGGAACCAAGGAGGGACTTCCGGTTAACCGTCGTGAAGATGGATGGCTCCATCTCAATAACCTGTGAGTCATAGCGATGGCTCTGGGTACAGGTTGTACGGTGCCGGTCACGTCCAAACCGACGGCCTTGCAGGATAAGGTCTTTGATTGGTTGGGTGATACAATCCATCCGACTCTAGGTGAGGCTCAATCAGTCCGATAAAAGAGCCCTGTCCAGTAAGTGTGGTTTAACAAATTGGATTAAACCCTCATGAATAGGGGATAATACCTCAATTAATGTTCAAAAAGTTCGGTCTAATGGTTCAATGTAACAATTCAATTGCTGGATGTCTTTCAGGCATCTCGGTTTCAGAGATGTAACCACCTTTGCCTTCGTGAATAATACCCCTTGATTTCATTGGGATTCTTCATCCTTCTGACATGAACAAGAAAAAAAGCAATGTGGGAATACTTCAATAAGTTATCATCCGATAGAACAAAGTCAAAGTGATTTGAGTAGTTTGAAATTCAAACTTGAAGAATCTATTGAAATTTCCGAGTTTTAAACTACATCACTATTCCTGTTTCTTCTATTCCCCTCACTTATATTGCTATTGGGACTATCATTATGATTATTGCCAATAGTTGATTTATGAACCACCAAGAAAAGCAGGCGTCAAATGAAGATTTAGATGAGACTCAGATAAAAGTTTGGGAAACTCTCAATGGGCCGGCATATCATAAATGGCCATTGAGTACATGTTATTTGGGGGCGATTCGTGTCATTTATAACCAAAATAACCCTGACCGCTATGTACAGGCAGCTCATTCCTTAAGAGAGTTGTTTGAAAAATTATCTTGGACCTTTAGTGAAAATGTATACAAGCAGCCTGAGTTTAACTTCAAACAGAATAAAAAAGATTGCCTTATTCGCTTAAACAAAGATAAAGAAAGATACTCTAATGGGTGGGAACAACAAACGATTGACACTGATTTAAGCATAACACTTGATTTATTATCTCTCTTTCTTAATGAGCCCAATCGCCCTAGTAGAATGGATAGAATTATGATAGCTTTTCAAAATAATCCAGCGTGGTTCAACGATTCTAGCCCTAAAGAATTTAAAAACATATGGGATAAACTAGAGAGTGTTTCTCATCACAGTTCAGTTGTAGAGTCCGAATGTAAGTTACTTTTAGAAGATTGTGATAAGTTTCTTGATTCTTTGCTTATCTCGGATACTGATGAAGAAAAAGATAATATTAAAACTTAATTGAAAGCTAATCCAATGCTAGATTATACCACTGATGAAATTGGCACACTGCGAAGCCCTCATTCAATCGGTGACCTGAATGACTTGACTGATGAAGAACTACTTGACTACATCAATTGTTGGGACGAAGAGGAGTCGGATAGTCACAATATTAAAGAGGATGCATTTCAGTCTATTTTCGAAACTCATATTATAACTGACAACCATCGCCTTTCCTTTTGGTTGCAAAACCGAACGAGCATTCACCACATGGTATTTGTCAAAACAATCGTTGAGAGGCTAATATCAATAATTTATATACGAGGCTTCTATAAGCTTGAAGATCTGTTTGATTATTGTGATTGGGTTTTATCTCTTTCAGATACCTCCACCCAAAGGGGAAAGAAAGAACAGTGTCAATTAACATCTGTTCATCATGACCTTGAACCATCTCGAAAAGCGGTGGTCAATTTCATTGACGGTTGTGTGAGCGCCAATGTTCCAATTTCTGCAAGAGATAGTCTTGCTGGACTCTTAGCTAAAGTTTGTAATCATGTTGACACGGGACTTGATAACAATAGTTCGGACTATCCTAACGTTCAGTCCCAAATAAAAAAAGGCCTAATCAATTCCCGAAGTTATGGTCTTAAAGTCCTAATCAGTTTCGGGGATTGGGTTCGCAGTCATCTACCTAATGACACAGTGCCTGAAGTTACGGATATTCTATCAAAGCGTATTATTAAGCCAGCAAAGATACCATTAACGGAACCGGAATATGCTATTTTAGGACAGAATTTCAGACGTCTCTATGATCTTCATCCAGAGTGGACTTCTCAGCATAGAAAACTCATTTTCCCACGCGAAAACAAATCCAACTGGAAGTGTTCTTTTGGGAGCTATTTGTATTATAACCCACCAATGGAATTCTTAATGGATGAATATGACTACACTTTAGAAAATTTACAACTATTCAATCACGATAATGACCAAAGTTCAAATATCACGAATTTAGGGATGGGCGTTTTCTATTTATATCTTCAAGAAGTCTATGATTTGACAAGCGAAAATAGTTTGCTGAATAAGTTCTATACAAAAACTTATGATTATCCCAGGTATTGGAAATTCCTCTTTTTTGCAGTGGGTCGCAGTCTTCTTTTTGGCCCAGTGAAGGAATACAAAGACCGAGCTGTTGACTTTTTAAATTGGCGTTTGGAAGTCGGTCAATCACAAGAACTTCGTAATTTTTATGGTTGGATGGGCGCAGATTGTCTTGAACCTTCTCTCCGACTGAACTCATATCTGAAGATTTTAAATCTACCAAGGGATGAACAATTGGATGAATTGATTGACATAAGACCTATTTTATTTCTGCATCAGAAAGAAGAATTATTAGTTGTTAAATGCATAGCAAAGCTTGCTGAACTTTTTCCTCGTAAACATTTCATGAGTGAAAACGAATTGACCGATTTGGCTCCTCTATTAGAAGCAAGTCTGAAATCAAAAGATTCTGAAATCGTTCAATTGGCAAGGTATATTAAGGAAAAACTTTTTGACAGCTAAACTATTAATCACAATTATTTTCCGAGGGATGCAATACCTTAGACTCAAGGTCTAACTGGTAAAAATCCGCTAGAGTAATGAATCTAAAGTTCGTTAAATATAGTTACGTCTACTCTTGAGCAAAACCGTTTGACCAAAGCAAGAATCGCATCTGCTATTTTGGTCCAATTGAAGGGTTCGGGATTATCATCGTAAGCTTAATAAAATTCAATAAGGTATCCTTCTAGAACTCCTACTGAGCTTGGCAGCCGTCGTTTCAACTGTTTTCTTGTCAGCTCTACAACCCACCGCTTAATCTGGTATATAAGTCCCTTTCTTTATATCTGAAGGAGAGCCCGGGTACAGCATCTCGGACTACAGTCTGGAATATTTTTCCATTATAAAATCCAACCCTTTCGGCTCAGTGTATCAAAGGCAATCTTGATCTGGTATGGCGTAAAATGCTGCTTGTGGGATCCCCATGAGTGAACAAAGGTCACCAGATCCTGCTCCGGGACGGTACATTCATGTTTGACCACCCAGTGCACTGTCGCCAGCAACTCAAGACCAAATGGCGTTTCGAAGCCGTCCACCAGATCGGCAACACGCTCAAAACGATCACGTATATCCGATTTATCGGCCAGATATCTCGTTGCATCAGCAACGGCTCCTGGTACCAATTTGAGCTGTTTGTCCGGCTGATCTCCGCCATCACTGTAGCCAGAGATCAGATGCCCTTCAACCACGCTCAGGACATGTCGGAGATTTTCAGCATATGGTCCATAGTAACCTTTCCGAAAGTTTAAGCTTAAAGGCTCACCGGCTTCCTGCATAAAATACATCAACTTGTGTACTTCGAACAGGGAGACAAAGGGATCCATCAGGCCGGTGAGATACTGCTCAATCAGAGCCACCAGCACCGCTCGACTCGATGTCATGACTGGTACCTCTTGACACTTGACGGTTTCTGGCACCCCAACCGGTTCGTAAACGAAAATCTGAACATCCGGAAGATCACCCAGGATGGTATCAATCAGAGCTCGGATATCTTGCCAGTTGAGACCGCCAAGCCCACTTCCCAAAGGAGGGATGGCGATGGAGCGGATACCAAGTTGCAGAATGTCTTCTTTCAATGTCCGCAGTCCGGTATCAATATCCTCAAACCGGCTCTTGCCTTTCCAGTGTCGCTTGGTTGGGAAGTTAATGATATAGCGTGGTCCCAACAGGTCGTTACGCTTGACAATGAACATCTTGCCCGGCTGTACCTCGGCCCGTTGACAGCTCTTTTTGTAGGCATTGAAGTTATCGGGAAACTGTTTCTTGAACTGCAGGGCAATACCGCGTCCCATTACGCCGACACAGTTGACCGTATTGACGAGCGCATCAGCATCCGACTTCAGGAGATCGCCCGTTGTATATTGAATCATTTTAATTTCCCCTTCAATAATACCAGTTTTGTTTGATTTCCAATACAGGTTTGTGCGACGCGTTGCTCAGAGCCTTGTTAACGGTCTGAACCTGTTCCTGTGAATAGACTCCGATTCGCTCGATCAGATGCCAAGGAAAGGATTCTTCAAACAGAAACTCGGCCTGTTTTCCTTCCTTAATACTCTTATTGCTAAAATCCCGCGCATTTACAGCAGTCCAATCTACTCTATCAAGGCAGTCCAGTTCAGCGCAATCTAAGGAATAGTTAGATCCGGCATTAGACTGGGTAAAGGTCCAGCGGTGGCAATTTTCCCCGGCCCACTGAACCGCACTTCTTAGATCAGCTTCGAGATGTATTATCGGTTCCTGTCCTTCATGATACGTAAGTTCAGGATTATTGGCACGATGTATTAAATAGAGCATGATTGATCTTGGACAAAAATAGAATGGTACATACTCTCCGACATAAGTCTCAGGATGCGATTTCAATGGAAGCTTAAGTCGCCTTTCCTTGATCTTGTGCATTCCAATGTTGACGGATGGCTGTCTCGTTTGCATTTTTTTTCCGACCAAAGATAGTCATCTCGGAGAATAGAGACCAAGTTATTCATATGTACAATATGGTAGATTTTAGAGTTGATGGGAACTTTCATTCAATTATCTTCATACCGATGGCCGGTAATATTAGGCTTTTTCTACCCATTGAGAGGTAACCAAATCTGAATCACCAAAAAATATTCGTGCGTTGCTAATTATAAATTTGAGTATATACTCATAAACACATTAGTACAAATATAGAAATACACAAATGGTTAAAACACCATGACCATCATTGCCGTTCTCAATCCCAAGGGAGGTAGCGGCAAAATTACCTTGACCATCAAATTGGCCCGGGCTCTTCATGATCGTGGAACACGAATTCTCTTGGTGGATACAGACCCGCAGGGAAGTGAGACTGTGAAAGTATTTGAGGAAGTTGCAACTTTCAAAAGACTTCTCGTATTGTATTCTTAAAAATTTTAAATAAAAGAATTATTTCATTGGTTATAATAAGATAAAAGAATTATTTCATTAGTTTTAATAAAGTTTTCTATTTAATTAATTTCTATTGGTAATACTTTCACAGTCTCAAGTGAAGCTGTGAAAGTATTCAATTTGGCCTTTAATTGAGTAATTTTTCCTGATGTTGAAACCCTGACTCTACCCTCTCCAGTTTATTTTCATCGAACTTCCAGCCCTGTTCCTTTCAACCAAGCTATCCTTTGACCTCTTGCTTGATTGAATCAGTTGTGATTCAATTTGGGTTATATTCAATTATTTCAATTGAAGTTGAGCAAGTTCACACCGACGATATCAAAACATCCTGTCCTCGGGTCCGTTCAGGTGCTAACGCCCTGTCTTGATGACTATTTTGACCTAGTATTTCAACACCTTTGAAGTGATGTAATTAATTTGCATTATTCTTTGTCATTCTGTAAACAGTCAGCACCAATTAATTGAGAGCAGCATTTCTTCCTAGTATCTCACCTTTGTCCATCAATTCAATGAAGGCGTGATACTAACCCATCCCGTCCGAGCGATACATGCGTATGTCATGACATTGGATTTGAACGTTTTGGGGTTAAGCCTACCGAGGAATATTCGGGTTCAGGCCAACCGCCGTTCAATCCTGTGGTGCTCCTGAAGCTCTATATCTATGGGTATCAGAACAAGATAGCAGTTCGCGTGGTCTGGAAAGGGTGAACCGGACTAGTCTGGAAGTTATGTGGCTGTGCCAAAGAACCAAGACGAGTTGCAAGACTGTATAGCGACAATCAAGATGACTGTTCAGCGTTCTTCAAAGTGACATCGCAATGACCTGACTTCAAGTGCAGATTACGGATTGTTTCTCATATTTTTATTAGTGAAGTACAGATTAATTTGCTTGGGCAAATGCAAGTTGATGAAACCGGGATTGTTGCGGGTCCCGGTCATACTGTTGACTCACTGGACACACTCTTCGTACCTGACAACCCTGATTGAGGCAATCCTGACCTGTATCGGTTAAAATATAACTGCGACACCCAGAGGCGTCATAATGAGTTGGTGTTAGAACCTTAATGGGACACATTGTTTTACAAGGTTTGTCAGCGCAATTTGTGCATGGAGAGGTCGTGGGAGGTTGGGGAAGATTAAGGTGATAGTTGAAACAGAGTACACCCCGAAATGAAACCATTAAGCCTGCGGTGTCATGAACGAGAAACTGTATGGGCGAATGCCAGGCTCGCTTGGTTTGTATTGCCCATGACATAAATGGATGGTATGGAGGACCCCCAAAGGGATAGAGTGGAAGACCTGCGAATTGATCAGCGAGATTATCTATGACTCGCTTGGACCAGCGATCAAGGGCATTTGCTTGACCACTTCGATATTCAGGCTGCTTAACAAAATACGGCCAGAATCCAGGTTCCTTGGGGCCAAACATAAGAAGGGTCTTAGTGTCCCGTGGTGTATTATCCTCTGGTTGGGTATGAAACCCACCAAAAATCTCCAGAAAATCCTGATTGGCTAATTGGTTGATTTCATCGTAAACCCTGTTAATCATTGAATAAAGTTCCCGCTTAACTTCGTTTTGAAGATATCAAAGTTCCGACACCATGACTGGTGAACAGTTCTAATAACAGTGCGTTAGGGGTTTTACCGTTCATGATAACAACCGCTCTCACGCCATCCTCAACGGCCTTGATCGCTGTTTCTGTTTTCGGGGTCATGCCTCCTTCGATAATTCCATCCCTGATTTTTGATCTGATTTCCTGTGGAGTCAAACGCGACATCAATTGACCGTCTTGATTCAACACGCCGTCCACATCAGTCAACAATAATAAGCGGTCAGCGTGCAACGCCGCGGCGATGGCTCCTGCGGCGGTATCCCCATTGACGTTAAGGGTTTGACCATCATGACTGACTCCAATGGGAGCAATGACAGGAATCAGGCCGCTTTGGAGCAAATTATGAAGGACTTGGGCATTAATTACACTGGGGTGACCAACTAAGCCAAGTTCTGGATCAGAATAATCACAGACCATCAAGCGCGCATCCTTACCCGAAATACCTATGGCTTGACCACCTGCTGAATTGATTGCTTGGACGATTCCTTTATTCACGTTTCCTGAAAGAACCATCTCAACGATTTCAACGGTTTCGGGGCATGAGACACGTTTCCCGCGAATGAATTGCGAGTTGATACCTAAGCGTTGCAATGTGTGAGTTATCTTGGGGCCACCCCCGTGAACGACCACGGTATTAATTCCGACCTGACGCATGAGGACAACATCTTGAGCAAAACTCTGCAAGATACCGGTATCGGTCATGGCGTTGCCACCGATTTTGATGACAACAATGGCCTTATCATATCGTTGTAAATAGGGTAAGGCTTCGGACAGTGTTTTAGCCGCTGTTATCCAATCTTTGTTTTTAGTCACGAGTTTTTATCCGCCTTCAAATTATTTATCCTATTGGTAGGACCTTCGGAAGGTCTAACTTGAACTACCCAATTAGAGTAATGCGTTTCCTATTTTAAGATGCAATTAAATTGCATGACGATAAAAAAAGTCATTCTTCTCTTGATTTCTTATCAAAAAATGAATAGAGATAATGTGCAAAAGCGTAAAAATGTAGCGATCAAAATACTCAGCATGAGCCGCGGTCGCAGTGACAGGATTCTTCTTTCGCCTTTGCACAATTGAGGGGAAAGTGAGAATGGATGAAACTCGCAAACTATTTTTTAATCAACTTTCAAATGCTGTGCCTGATTCTGAATTGAGCCTTCGTAAGACCGAAGGTCTTAATCTTAATAGTGTTGATACCAAGCTTGATTATGGGAATGTCTTGCTTGTACCGGGAACTCAAACCGCTGTTTCCAGTCGTAAAGATGTTAATTTGCAATGTCGTATTCACTTTGCGAAACATCCCTCAATTGTGTATGAGGGGGTTCCAATTATGGCCGCAAATATGGACGGAGTTGGTACCCTTAAAATGGCTGATTCGCTATTAAAGCACCAAATATTTACATGCCTGACGAAATCCTACCCCGCCCAGAGCCTTATTGAATTTTTTCAAGGAAACCCTGTTCGTAAAAACTATTGTGCGATGACAGTAGGACTGAGAGAGGCAGATCGTAATACCTTTGCTGCGGTGAATAAATCTGTTGGCCCGTTGCCATATGTATGCCTTGATGTTGCCAATGGACACACCGAACGATTTGTACGGTTCTTAGAACGATTCAGGAATGATTTTAACGATGTGGTGATTATTGCTGGAAACGTTGTGACACCAGAGCAGACCTATGCTTTAGCAGATGCCGGTGCTGATCTAGTCAAGGTCGGGATCGGGCCTGGAAGCGTGTGTGAAACGAGAATAAAAACAGGGGTCGGTTATCCGCAATTTTCGGCCGTCATTGAATGTGGTCAAGCCGCCCGAGAGGCTGGCGTAGCAATTGTCGCCGATGGTGGTTGTACTTGTCCGGGCGATGTGGCTAAAGCAATCGCTGCTGGGGCTGGGTTTACCATGCTTGGAGGAATGTTGGCCGGGCACGACGAGGGCGGGGGGAATGTTGTGACTCGCACCTTTCAGTCAACAGAACTTGAAGATGGCAAACCATTGATCAAACACAGTAAATTTGTTCAATTTTATGGTATGAGCTCGCACGTGGCGAATGAAAAGCACTTTGATGGAATGCAACCTTGGAAAGCAAGTGAAGGGCGTGAAGTTCTCTTGCCGTATAAAGCATCACTCATGGACACAATCCAAGATATTCTTGGCGGCTTGAGGAGCACATGCACTTACTTGGGAGCAAAAAACTTGTCGGATTTACCGAGTAAAGCTCGTTTTGTACGATGTCATGATACCCACAATCGCGTATTTGAGGATTTTCCAATTTCCTAGCAAGGCGAATCATCGAAAACAAGTGGTAGATTTTAAGGTTCTCATTTCACCTTAGAAGTCAGTTGGAGCGCCACCTGCAGTTTTGCGTCTTTTGACAAAAGCCGCGAGTTCTTCCTTGATTGAGGGGTCCATTGGAGGAGCTTCAAATTCATTGATAATGTCTTTATAGATATTATGAGCTCTTTCTGCGGTCCAAGCTCCTCCGTCAAGCTCAAATGCTTCATAGTTTTGCCAATTACTCAGAAAGGGTTCGTAAAACGCTGTTGTATAACGCTCTTGAGTGTGTGTAGCACCAAAATAATGTCCACTTGATCCCACCTCTTTTATCGCCTCAAAAGCTAAATCTGTTGAAGTTGTCGTTGACAATGATTGCTCAAAGTATCGCAGGAACTGCTGAAGTGTTTCACAATCCATCACAAATTTTTCAGGGCTTGCGATGAGACCACCTTCTAACCATCCGGCCGAGTGGTAGACCATATTTGTTCCCGATTGAATACATGCCCACATGGAATTCATACTTTCCCACATTGCTTGGCCGTCTGGAACATTCGCTGAGCACGCATTGGTTGCCCGAAGCGGTAAACCATAATAGCGACAGAGTTGACCGGTCATTTGCGTTGCGCGGATATATTCAGGTGTCCCAAATGCTGGTGCTCCGGTACGAAGGTCAACATTTGAGGTGAAGGTACCAAACACAACCGGTGTTCCTGGATTGATATATTGGAGCAGAGCTATCGCGGCGAGTCCTTCAGCAATTGAAAGGGCGACAGCTCCAGATAGGGTAACGGGGGCCATTGCTCCAGACAGAGTAAAGGGTGTAACAATAACGACCTGACTATTCCGTGCCATTCGCATTGCTCCATCAATCATTGGCCAGTCATGTTTGAGTGGTGAAGTTGAATTAATATTCGTAAACATTCTGGGCTTATCTCTAAACTCTTCATGAGTGATGTTGGCCGCAATCCTCACCATTTCCATGACATCTTCAACCCGCTCCTTACCCAATGAATAAGCATGGCAAACCTTATCAGTCAGGGTCAGTTTATCAAACAGGCAATCAAGGTGACGGATTGAGGCATGCAGGTCAACGGGCTCAACCGGGTAACCGCATGCGAGGTGAATGCAATTAAAATGCTGGGTGAGTTTCAGAAAATTGCGAAACATTTCTTGACACCCAGCCCGTTTGCCATTTTTCAAGTCCCAGCTATTCGGTGGTGATGACACATTGCCAAAAAGAATATGCTTTCCCCCGACAATGAGTTCGCGTTCGGGGTTCCTTGGTGTGAGGGTAAATGATTGAGGGCAACGATTCACCATCTCAATGACAAAATCTGGATCAAATTTGACATTGTTTTCTTCAACCTTGCACCCAGCCTTTTTGAAAATTTTTAATGCTTCTTCGTTCAGAAAAATCACCCCAAGTTCCTCAAGAACACGCAAGCCGGTTTGATGGATTTTTTCCACGCCCTCTTCATCAAGAGGTTCGGTAGGATGGTCTGGATTGTATGGTATGCGCCATGCAAGTTGATCAAATAAATTAGTCCTGCGGGACTTTAGATTAGCTTGTCGGCCACCGCTGCGCCTATTTCTAACACTTGGCATAGTATCCTCCCTAATCAATATAAATTGAGTTTAATCAATTATGTTAAAAAGAAGAGAATTGGAAAATTATTTTTAATCAATCCACACATGTTTACAGACATTACACCTCAGAAAAATTCATCCAACACGCTTAACCATTGATAAGGTCCAACGGTGTGTAGGAATTGCCGTTAAGGATAGGCTAAAAGTACGACACGTGAATTCCCCAATTGACACGTTCAGTTTTCATCGCTTTGATTATGAGAGTTCCTGCTGTATTGAGCGGATCTAATTGCTGTGAGATAACCATGCAATTCTTGAACATCGTTTAAGACCTTTCCTGCCGAACTGCGTAAATCCTTACGCGCGGTCAATCCGGTCAATACAGCGACTGTATGCATTCCTGCTTGGTGACCAGCTTGGATATCAAACACGCTGTCGCCGACCATTACAGTTTCATGAGCATCAATTTCGAGCTGGTCGCAAAATGCTAAAAGCATAAGTGGATCAGGTTTTGCCCCGTAGCCACTATTTGAACCCGCGATAAACGCAAAATAGTCAATGAGTTTGTATTTTTTGAGTTGATGCCGAGCGATGTCCTCGCTATCATTGGTTGCAACGCCAAGAACATACCCATCACCTTTGAGTTGATGGAGCTCTTGAGCGAGATTCGGAATTAGGACTTGTGGGGTATTTATGGCCGAATTGTGGAGGATATCTGCGAGTTCTTTGTAGCTATATTGGGAAAAATGTTCATTCAACATTTTTACTAACTCTTCTGGCGTCCATACATCAAATTTCCCTAACTCAATAAATTGTTGACGATAAAAATCGTACCCAAGATCACGCCCAACCCGGGCGGCACAATCCGCATTGCCATGCGATAATTGATTCAGAATGGTGTGTATCCAACTCGTCCAAGTTTTCTTGAGATCAAAAAGAGTCCCATCCTTATCAAAAATTATTCCCTTTATTGGCTTTGAAAATGTGGCTAAGTCCAATGAAATTCCGCTCCTCCGGGCAAAGGCATTCTCGCCTTGACCAGTATCTCAGGTTTAATATTGAGGGACTGACAGCAATCAGAGATTGTGTGATCATTTTGCGTCAACAGAAAATCAAGAACGGCGGCTAATAATTCCGGCTGATGAGCATCATGTGTGATGGTGACCAATGAGACCCCGGTTTGGTTGATAAATTGTGTTAAAAGTTCAGAATGCCTACCCATCCATTCAAGTACATTCAATGCGATGCATTCGGCCTGTGTGGTATTCATTTGGAAGTTAATTATTGCGTTGGGAATGTTGGATTGAATAATAAAATGTGGAAGAGGTTATAAGAATAGCAATTCAGATAGATTATATAAACGTCCAATTAACTTAAACTAATTTATATTATGAGCGTTAACCATTCGGGAAAAAGCCCTCACATTGCTCCCATCCCCGATGCTCCGTCCCTGACTCGTGTGGTGGATGGATTTATACAGGATGGTACGCAACACCACATCAATGTAGTGGAAGAAAAACCACTTACAATTTATCTTAACGCCACTGAGATATTAACGGCAATGACAATTGGCGATTACCCAGTCTACCTGGCGTTAGGATTTTTGTTCAACCAAGGTATGTTGACTTCAATGGATGAGGTGCAGACAGTTGATTTTGATGAAGACATAGATACTGTGGTCGTACGCACCAAAGTTTCAACCGACTATGAGCATAAGTTAAAAAAAAGGATTCGCACAAGCGGATGTGGTATAGGCACTGTGTTTGGTGATCAAATGGAACTCATAAACACGATCCAACTGCCATTTGTTGAAGTGAAATCATCATGGCTCTATCAGTTATCCAAGACAATCAATACGACTCCTAGTCTTTACCTTACGGCCGGAGCAATCCACGGCACAGTTTTGTGCTATCAAAGCACACCGCTGGTTTACATGGAAGATGTCGGTCGGCACAATGCGGTAGACAAAGTTAATGGTTGGATGCGGTCGGAGAGTGTATCGGCCAAGGATAAAATCTTATATACAACCGGGCGATTAACTTCTGAAATGGTCATTAAAACGTCCATGATGGGCATTCCAGTCTTGGTATCACGGTCCGGCTTTACTGCTTGGGGAGTTGAAATTGCCCGCAAAGTGAATCTGACGCTTATCGGACGAATGCGGGGTAAGAGATATATTTGCCTGTCAGGAAACCATCGGCTTACAAGGGATGTGATCCCAGATCAAAAAACAGCCGAAGTGCAGCCAAAAAATAGACTTTCGCAATGATCAAGTTTTAAGATTGGTAGAGGTGTTCACAATGCAAGAAAAACCAATCGGTGTCGCCGGTGTTATTTTAGCTGGGGGAAAATCCACACGAATGGGTGGCGGTGATAAAGCACTTAAGCAATTAGGGAATAAAGCCTTATTATGTACGGTGATTGAACGACTGCAACCCCAGGTATCAGCTTTAGTATTGAACTCCAACAATAATCCAAAGCATTACTCCGACTTTGGAATACCAATCATTGCTGACATTGTTTCCGGTCAATTAGGCCCCCTTGCGGGAGTATTGAGTGGTATGCAGTGGGCACAAAAGCAAGGATGCAAATGGATTGCAACGGTCGCCGCCGATACGCCTTATTTTCCAGAAAATCTCGTTGCCGAATTGCTTAAGGTACAAGAACAAAGCAAGAGCGAAATTGTTCTCGCGTCAACTCAAAATCTTTCAGGTCAGTTGAAGACCCATCCAACTTTTGGAATATGGTCCGTTGAACTCATGGAAAATCTACAGAACAACCTCCAAAACGGAGTAAGAAAGATCGTGTTATGGACTCATCAAAGGAATTGCTCCAAGGCAATTTTTACGGGGTATGAATTTGATCCTTTTTTTAATATCAATACACCTGAAGACCTTCGGCAAGCGGAAAATTTAATGGTGAGTACACAATGAAACTTCTTGGCATCGCCGGTTGGAAAAATTCAGGGAAAACGACCCTCGTATGTGCCTTGGTCAAGGAGCTTATTGCGCGCGGGTTACGTGTCTCAACCATCAAACGGGCACACCATAATTTAACCATTGACCAGCCCGGTAAAGATAGTTTCAAGCACCATGAAGCCGGTGCATTTGAAGTCCTGCTTGCTTCTGATAAACGCTGGGTTTTAATGCATGATCAAGACAATCAATCGCCGTTGTCATTGACCTCTTTGGTAACCAAACTTGATCCAGTTGATTTAGTCATCATAGAAGGGTTTAAGGCCGAACCAATTCCCAAAATAGAAGTCAGGCTCAAATCGTCAAAAGGAAAACCTCTTGCTCCTGATGATAAGCACATCATCGCGATCGCATGTGATTACCCGCTGGAAGGCGAACAAATACCAGTATTTGACTTGAACAACCACAAGTCGCTTACTGATTATATCTGGCTCTATTTTCGCATGAATGAGAAATACATCAGGTGAGAGGCTAGACGATTGACATTTCATAAACCAGCGTTACCACGAAGCTTAGATTGGTTGCCTGTTGCTGACGCCTTGGCGATAATTCAAAAGAATTATTCACCATTAACCGCCTTACAAATTATTCCCGTTGCCAAAGCGTGTGGTTCAATTTTGGCCGAACCACTCTATGCAAGCCGCGCCAATCCCCCTGTGACTAACTCAGCGGTAGATGGTTATGGGTTTTCTTCAGAGTCCGTTACAGCAACAAAAAAATTGCGCCTTTTGGACGAGCAAGTTGAACCGGGCATTCCATTTAAGCAATCAATACCCAAAGGCGGTGCTGTTAAAATACTGACCGGTAGTCAAATCCCTGAGGAAATTGACACGATTATCATGCAAGAAGATGCAACCATTCACGATGGTTATTTAATTGTTAATTTACCGATCAAAAAGGGTAGTAACATAAGGGGTTTAGGCGAAGATATTAAATCAGGCGAGCGTCTCTTGGCCAAAGGCCACCGTATCACCGCTAGCGACCTCGCGACATTGATTGCTGCGGGTATTACGCAAATGACAGTTTATAAGCCATTAAAGGTTGCTGTCTTGTCAACGGGAAGTGAACTGGCTTCGCATCAGGAAGAGCCAATACACTCCCAAGTTATTGATACGAATCGTCCTTTGTTATTGTCCATGATTGACAAATGGGGATTTGAGCCAATAGATCTGGGCAAAGTTATTGATTGTCCAGAACGCATTCGAGAGAGGCTTGACCATGGAACTGAAAAGGCTGACGTCATTTTAACATCGGGTGGTGCATCATCGGGGAGCAAGGACTACATTTCTTCATTGCTCAGAACTGAAGGAAAGCTTCACTTTTGGTATATTGCCGTCAAACCAGGTCGTCCCTTGATATTTGCAAATTGGAATCAGACCCTTGTGTTCGGACTTCCAGGTAACCCCATCGCCGCCTTTGTATGTACATTGATATTCGGTCTTCCCCTACTCAAACAATTAGCTGGGCAAACGGAATGGAAACCGCAGAGTTTTATGATTCAAGCAAGTTTCAACAAGAGCAAAAAACCAGGTCGAATAGAATATTGGCGGGCTCGGATTAACGCTGATGGATTTGCAGAAGTTTTCGCGAGTGAGGGATCAGGCTTAACAACTAGCCTATTGTGGTCCAATGGTCTGGTTGAGGTTGCTGAATCAACCACCCAGATTCAAACAGGGGATTTGGTCAAGTATTTTCCCTATAGTAGCTTTGAACTGTTGTGAGCTCCTATTCGTTACTGAACACTCGCGTGAAAAGAAGGAATGCTCTAATTGTTCGCGTATTGGCAAAGCCGTTGATTTCTTCTTCGTTGAGGACCGGAATCACGATGAGCAAGAGTTGCTCGATTTTTTGGTAAAATGCTTGGGATTGTTCAAAAACGTCCTGATCTTCAGCAAGGAGTTTAGTCGTATCGGAAATATCTTTTTGTGTACCGGCGCCACCTAAATTGGGGTTCGGCTCTAACACCTTGTTATTGGCCATCTCTTGCCATTCGTGAAATGGTCCAAGATCGGTCGCCAAATTATCCATGTAGATCCCAATTCGAGCAAGGCTATGAAGAACGCCATGAGAGAGAGTTAAAACCTCACGAAACAGGTCATTTTTAGAGGCGAGCTCAAATGCCTCATAACCTTCGTGGTCATTATCATCATCAGGAAGATTAAGGGCCTTGACCAAAGTGGAATGATCAATATTCAGTCGGTCCAATAACGTAGGGCCAGTGTTTAAGGTTAAGGAATTATCAGTGTATTTTTCTTCTTGTAAAATTGGTTCAAATGCCGAGGGTGTATTTGGTGATGAAGGTGGATTGTCGCTAGATGGGAGAGGCTCATTGTTAAACTGTACAATCGCTTTTGAAGCGGGAGGATTATCATTGATTCTGATATTTTTGCTGGTGTGAATGGTATCTATATCCGTCTGAATTAAGCGGAATTGATTCTTTAATTCATTGACTCGCTCGGACAAGGTTATATTGATCCGGAGCACCTCAACGACCAAAAAAATGGCAACGACCGGAAGCAACCCAACAAAAATCAATTGAAATCCACGGGTTTCTAGAAGATTGCTCGATGAGGAACCGATGATAAAAAAGGTAAAGAAAATATACAACCACAGAACAACCGCGGCCAAGCCTGCTATGCCTATAATCATCGTCCATATCGTGCTCTTGCGACGTAATTTATTTAGGCGAGGAATAACCATTGATATGCTTGCGCCAACCTCAAAAATAAGAAACCTTTAAAATAGTATACCTTCTTTTTCCACCAGGTGCTCGGATAACGACCTCGTCATCAACATCCTTGCCAATTAACGCCCGTCCCAGAGGTGTTTTAATGCTGAGTTTATTTTTTTCAATGTCTACTTCGGGGTCATCAACGAGTTGATATTCAATCGTTTCGCCAGAAACGTCGTCCTCAAGAGACACTCGTGCACCAAATTTAATGGCCCCATCAAGTTGACTGACATCAATGACCTCACCAAGCGATAGCACGCCTTTTAGATATGAGATTTTGGCTTCAATCATGCCTTGTTTTTCTTTGGCTGAATGATACTCAGCATTTTCACTCAAATCTCCATAAGCCCTCGCTTCGGCTATGGCTTGAATAATCTGTGGGCGATCATCTTGTTGGAGTTTTGCAAGTTCTTTTTTGAGGGAATCACGGCCATCAGGTGTGATAAAATATCGCTGCTGTTCCATTCGCTTGGTCTCAAATCTGTCTGGAAGTTTTGAATTTTAGATAAAATTATTAATTAGGTATACAATGAGGATTGTGATTAATGTCGGCAATTACAAACTAGTTTCTAATGACTGAATTATAACCTACTTGAAATTTTTTATACCAAGCATCGTATTAGAATCTTATGATATTTTTTCCAGATCTTTTTTTGTCAACGAATTGCAAGGTTATATTGTTCAAGTTATTTGAGTAGATGAAGACGTCATATCAGCAAATTTAAGCAGAGTTAATGCATGAGTGATATTCAACGCGAAGCGATGGAATTTGATGTGGTCATTGTTGGAGCAGGTCCCGCAGGTCTGTCAGCAGCAATTCGACTGAAACAGCTTAATCCTGACCTCGAAGTATGTCTTTTGGAAAAAGGTGCCGAGATTGGATCCCACATATTGTCTGGAGCCATTTTGGACCCGATTGGACTGAATACTCTCATTCCTGATTGGCAGTCCCGCAATGCTCCAGTGAAAGTTCCTGTTAAAAAAGACAATTTTTATATCTTGGGCGAGGGCGGGCAAATTCGAATCCCTAACTGGCCGATGCCCCCGCTCATGAATAATCACGGTAATTACATCGTTTCCATGGCCAATGTGTGCCGCTGGCTTGCCGAACAAGCCGAAGAGATGGAAATAGAAGTGTATCCAAGTATGGCCTGTTCGGAACTCGTTTATGGACCAAAGGGTGAAGTAAAAGGTGTTATTGCTGGAGAATTTGGTAAAAATAGCGATGGAACTGCTGGACCGAACTATGAGCCAGGATTTGAAGTGAATGGCAAATTTGTATTCTTGTGTGAAGGTGCCCGAGGGTCACTTTCCAAAACGGTAATAGAAAAGTTTCAACTGGATAAGGACTCCGATTACCCCAAGTTCGGAATAGGAATGAAGGAAATCTGGGAAATTGACCCTGAAAAGCATCAATTAGGTACAGTGACCCATACAGCAGGATGGCCTCTTTCAAGGAATGCAGGAGGAGGTTCGTTTATTTATCATGGCCAAGATAATCAGATTAGTTTGGGTTTTGTAGTCCACTTAAATTATGCCAATCCTTATCTCTTTCCCTATATGGAATTCCAAAGATTCAAGCATCATCCGATGATAAGTGATTTACTTGAAGGGGGACGTCGTATTGCCTTCGGAGCACGGGCCATAACAGAAGGAGGGTGGCAATCAATCCCCAAGGTAACTTTTCCAGGAGGGGTTCTTGTTGGTTGTGCCGCAGGATTGGTTAATGTTCCACGCATAAAGGGAAATCACAATGCGATGTTAAGTGGCATAGCCGCGGCCGATGCAGCATCCTTGGCAATAAAAGAAGGAAAACAAGGTATTGAACTGACCGATTATGAAAGTTCCATCAGAAATGGTCCGGTAGGCCAAGATCTCAAACCCGTTAAGAACGTCAAGCCACTTTGGACCCGTTACGGTTTAACCGCCTCATTTTTGGGAGGGTTTGTTGATATGTGGAGCGCCGCACTGTTCAATGGGTCTCCTTTGGGGACGCTCAAACATGGAAAAAGTGATTCTGAATCGATGGAACCAATGGCAAAGCATAAACCAATTGATTATCCTAAACCTGATGGAGTGATCAGTTTTGATCGATTAACCAATGTCAGCTATACAGGAACAAATCATGAGGCGAAACAACCATGCCACTTACATCTGAAAAATCCCGATATCCCCATCCAAAAGAATCTGCCAACTTTTGCCGAGCCGGCCCAACGCTATTGTCCAGTTGGTGTTTATGAGGTGATTGAGAATACTCAAGGACAGCGTGAATTCAAGATTAACTTTCAGAACTGTATCCATTGCAAAACATGTGACATTAAGGATCCGTCGCAAAACATCACTTGGAACACACCACAAGGAGGAGATGGGCCAAATTATCCAAACATGTAGGTTGGGATAGTTGTCCATTTCAAAATACTTTGTTCAAGCAAAGTAAACATTGTTGGTAAATTGTTCTATTTATTTAATATAGCTCTGTGTGGAGTGCTAAATTTGTTTAAAACTTTGTATAATCCAGCTGGTCACAACATGAAAAAGGTCATGAATTTCATATTCGCATCTATCCGAGTTAATATTCTTTTATTCTGTGCACTTGCTGTCCAGCCGTTATATGCACAGGATTATTTATCAAACTTTATGTTGGCCAACTGGGCCAAAATTCAGCATCAATACCTTAATGCTCAAGGTTACATTGAGAAACTTCCTGAATCAAGTTTTGAGCAAGATGCCGTCAACAAAGTTGCGATGCAGATTTACCTTCGTTTGGGTGAATTTGACCAGGCACTCAAATATGCCAACTCAATTGTTGTTAATAATCCGCTTGATCCGCAGGCTAATTTAATCATTATCGCTAACATCATTAATGAGGGAGATTTTGACAAAGCGTTAGGTTTGAGCCAATCAAATGATTGGCTGGATTATCGTCAGACCTTTTTTCAAGGGTGGGCCTACTACGGTATTGGTGCAACTCAAAGTTCCCGAGCGATCTGGGATTCAGAAGCAATGTCACAATTTCCTCATCTTGGGAGTTATTCATCGAGTCAGATTCTTGCTTCCCAAGGGAAGTATGAGGAAGCTGTTGAAAGACTAGGTGACCTCACTGAATATCATGATTCAGTTCGCCTGGAGGCCTTGTATCTTTATCTCAAACTGCAGATGAAACTGGAAAATGAGGATGCGATAGAGGCCTTGGCTGCGAACGAGAATTTTTCAAATACAGATCCCCAGGCCGTCAAGATTAACAATTTGCTTGCTTATCATGAACAGGGAGTTATCCCGTATCTTGATTTTGATCTTACGGCCAATAAAGGACTTTACGATTCTTTGATGGTCTTCAGTCGTTTGCTCCAATCAAACTTCCCCGAAGATACACTTGAGACACAACGTTTGGCGGCTGTAATTTATTCTGAAGACCCATTGGTATATTTGGAGACAGCAGAATACCTTTCCTACCTTGAAAGCAATGATTTGGCTCTTGCGACATTAGATCAAATTCCAGACAGTTTAAACTATGCTTTGCCTGAGGCGATTTATCGTGCTGATATTTTAATTCGAGATGATAAAATTGGTGAGGGCATTGAGGTATTGAAGAAAACAACGCAGCGTTTTGGCGGCAATGACGAACTCTGGTTTAAATTGGGAGAGTTTCAATATTTTGATCAACAGTATGTCGAGGCAACAGTCAGTATTACTAATGGCCTTGAACTCATCAATGAGGATTCGCCCAATTATACGTGGTACCCTTTTTACGTAAGGGGCGGAGCGTTTGATTTCATTGAGGATTACGAAAGGATGGAATCTGACTTTCGCAAAGCATTGGAATTAGATCCTGATAATGATCAGGTGCTTAATCACTTTGGCTACAGTTTGGCTGTCAGAAACACGCAATTGGAACAAGCTGAGATGATGATCAAGCGAGCTTTGGAGCAGAGCCCAAAAAACGGCGCCTATTTGGATTCACTAGGTTGGGTTTATTTTCGGATGGGACGATATGAGGATGCCGAAAGATATCTACTTGAAGCCAATTTGATTTCCCCTAACGAATTTGAGATCATAGATCATATTGGTGATTTATACTGGGTTACAGATCGCCAAGAAGAAGCGCGAAATGAGTGGCAAAGAGCCTTAGAACTTGATCCAACGGAAAAAATTGGCAACATGATTAAACGCAAACTTGAGTTAGGTCTTGAAGAAGCAGAACGGTGGGGCAGTTCAAATTAAGCGTATACATTTACACGGTGTTGCCCATGCCAAGGTCAATCTCGCACTGCATATTATTCGTAAGCAAGATAACGGGTATCATGAAATTCAGAGTCTCGTTGCATTCACTCAGTTTGGAGATGAAATTTCCCTATGTTTGAATGAGGAATCGACTTTGCATATTACCGGAACCTTTAAAGACTTAATACCTGGTATTCACAATAATTTGATTTCTAAGGGTTTGCATTTGTTTTCCAGTCGAAGTGAGAGTGGGTTTGCGGTCAAACTTGAGAAGCAGATCCCCGTGTGTGCAGGACTCGGAGGTGGGTCGTCTGATGCAGCTAAAGCCATTCAGCTTGCCAGCAAATTGTTAGCTTGCCCGCTTCCAACAACTCAACAATTAGTCTCTGTTGGTACTGATGTTCCCGTTTGTATGTCATTGCAACCCTGTTTGGTTTCGGGAATCGGTGATAAAATTAAACCAATAATGAATATTCCGGCACTCCCTCTGATTCTTGTTAATCCCAACATTAATTTGGCAACAGGTCCGGTATTTCAAAGTTTGACAACGGTCAATAATTCAAAGTTTTCATTACTTCCTAATTCGTGGTCTTTTAACGAACTGATTTCATGGTTAAAGTGTCAACGCAATGATCTTGAGGAAAGTGCTTTTCGTTTGTGCCCAACTATCAAAGATGTATTACGGGCGATTAAACACACACAAGGGTGTTTAATGGCGCGCATGACTGGTTCCGGTCCAACATGTTATGGCATTTATGAAACCAATGATATTGCCGTTCAGGCGGCTCATATTTTATCCGAGAATCACCCAGATTGGTGGGTAAGGGCAACGCACACGCTTAGTGCATAGATAATGGAACAGGTTAGAATGTTAAGCTGAACTTCAGAAATATAATTGAAATATAATTTTTTACATCCCCACTATAAGGGGATTCAGACCCAATTCAATGTGCTATTTTAGCGTTACAATTATGGAAACTCTCTCATTCAGACGCACGGCTAACGGTTTAAAGGTTTTGCTCTGGAGTTCCGTCGGCTGGTGTGCCATCGGTATACTCTCTTCAGGGCTCACCAACTGAACCGTGTTCATAACCAGCGTCGCTAAATCACCAACCAGTGTTCGGAAGCTGTGCACCGGTCAATCATTTGTAGTCTGATTGCTCGCTGATTTCTTCTTTGCACTGAGTGAAACAAAACTTGTGGTTGCCGGCAAGCCCTGCTTCTCTTGGGTGCTCACATCGTTGTTAGTAACGGTTTAAATGTATACCATTGTGGCGGGTGAAAAAGCGCATGACATATAGGGGTGAAGCCGCATGAACAGATCGTCTTTGGTTTTCTCTTGACGACCCGTTTGGATCAGCTGGTCAATGTGACCGCATGGCTTGGGTGAGGAATTGATCCGCAAGGAAATCCCGAAGAGTGTGGCGATACAGTTCGGCCGAGAATGCCCCTTAGCGGACTTATTTGGGGAGTGGGAACCGCACCGTGTCAGACGACACAAAAGAAAAGGGAAATAACACTGACTATCAGTTGTTATTCCTTCATGGGTTGGGGTCAAAATCACAGAATTGTGATTGTAGCATAAATAAAGCAGTTATTCCTTCATGGGTTGGCGTCAAAGAGGAGGACGAGAAACATCTTTACCCTCGCCAAGACGTTAAAGACCGAGGTGAATGGGACCATCATGTGAAAGCGATGACAGACGTTGAACGCCACTAGGACAAGATTGCTGTTTGGGTCAAGCACAGACTACACAGAAGAACAACGCAGTGGAGTGACCATGCTTGGCGGTGGACAGAGGAGTACACAAGGGTTGTGGGAGCCGATTTGTTCCACAAGGAAGAGGTGTGATGGAAGCACCATGGAACATCATATTTGACAATGTGAACGTTTCCATGATCGTGATTGAATGTCCCAAGCGCGGGTGTAACATTGGGTCACAATCACCACCGGGCAGGTTCTTAATATAAAATCCTTGTAATCGCAAAAATAATAGCATTTATAATATACGTTGTTGCGTCATTTAACTGTCATATTGATTGGGAATTGATAATGACTAGGTGAGCGGGTCAGGTATTAGTGGTTGTGGCAAGGGGAGCAGGAGTTAAGAGTGATGGGTAAAAGTAATATCCAGATTGAGCTTAAGTCATTGATACTAAGATATGGTAGCGTCAAGCAAAAATTGACCGGCAAGCTATTGAACGGTTTTATGTGGATTGACAACTTACTTGTACGCCTAAAGAAGACCTTCTTCTCCGCCGTCATGGTCAATTCTCCGGCATATGGATCTGAAACCCTCCATACAATACTCTTAAATGTGTTGCGCAACAATCAAAGTGAGAGCCAGAATCAATTGATCAAATGCCGAACCGCGGATAAGTGCGCCGGCCTTGATCGTAACCGGGGGACAAGTGCTTTCAATAAGTTAGATTGCCATCAATCAAATGCCATCACGGTAAATAATTTGCACGGATGCAACTCAGGACCCAATCTATACAACTTAAATAACAATTCATCTGATTGGGTAACCACCACTCTCAAGAGGTCGTGGTTCTATCTTTCCAAGCCGACTCAAACCAATGCTCTTTTTATTCTTGCCGTGACTCTCTATTACCGTGTGTTTGGTGCTCTTCTCACATGGTTTTTACCCAAAAAATATGGGGGGGGGGTAATTGACTATGAACAACCGACAAGCGATTACCAACCGGCTTTTTGCCGCACTTCAGAAACCGACTTTGTTTGATTACCAAACATCACGCGATATTCCCGCCCGCTATGGCTTTGGTGCACGGAATAATTTGGGGTCTGGTTTCGGGTGTTTGCAAAAGCAATTCGCACGCTCAGTTCGGTTTGTTCAATCATTCCCATATGTACTTGTAGAAAATGACTAGTTCTAGCTCACACACAGTGTCAACAGGTTTGCTGTGGGCCAAACCAGAGTACAGATAATGTATTCTATCATCACTTCCAGAGCCCGCAATATGCTTCACACATCCCCTCCGAGCACCGTAACGCTCAATCCACATCCCAAACGCCGACTCTCTCGTTTTCTTATCACCCTCGCACAGGCGATTGTCGCTCTGACATTCGTCACCGACCCCATCCACGCCCAGACTTCTCAAGTATTAGTAAGTAATTTCGGTCAAGAAAACTTTCGTCGATACCGCGGGTCAATTGAAAATTATAGTTACCAAGGCTTTACCACAGGAGGTCACTTTAGTGGTTATTATCTACAAAGTATTGAACTTAAATTTACACAAGCTGTTAGTTTTACAAATTTGAGTAACGAAATAGCTGCAGAGATTTGGTCAGTCAATCAAGATGGCACGCCAAATGAAAATGAAAAAATCGTAACTTTGTCCCCTCCACCAGGAAATTCTCTCTCTGGAGATGTGGCTTTTTCGGCGCCAGAAAAAGCTCATCTTCTCCCAAATACTCAATATTTCTTTGTCATTGGTCGTAAAAGTGGGAACAGCAGCGGTGGACAATACTTATATACAGCCCGAGACAATGAAGATAGTGGTGCTCAAGATGGATGGAAAATTGCAGATGATTATTATTTTAAAAGACTATTTGGTGGTGGTTGGGGAACAGATAACACTTCAGTCAAGATGCGCATCAACGGTACGAACGCGCCTTTAACAACCTACTCCCTTACACCCACCTTGAGTGTCAAAGAAGGGGAAGAAAAGACGTTAACTATTACCCTTACCCAGGAAGCGAGCCCATTTGTTGATTTTGATGTGAATTACGTTTATTCTGGCGGTGCGGAAGAGGATGATTTTAGGAATCCATTCCCCACACCTGAAGCGATTGTCTGGCTTGAATCGGAGGCAACAATCGGTATACCTTTCGTCGCCGACAACCTAGTTGAAGGGGACGAAACCCTCACGGTGAAGATCGTGCCCATTGAAGCATATTCCGATTGGTTTGTGACTCCGGGAAAAACTGATACCGCAACTGTTACGATTCTTGATCTAGACGCCGCTACCGCCAAGATAGCCTTCGGTGACGAGCCGACAAGCGAGGAAGAATTTGATATAGGAATCCTAGAAAAGGATTCAAGGGATGTGGCGGTCGTGATTAATAAACTGCCAAGTGAGGAAACTCAATTCGAGATTGAGGTGACCGGAGGCACCGCGACAGAGGGTACTGACTACAGCATTACCAAGTCGGTGACCTTTGGCCCCAAAACGGAAAAACTCCTGTTTTTAACTCTCGTCACCCCCGAAGATGGATTAGTGGAGTTTGAAGAGACAATTGAACTTCGAATTGTTCCCGCCGACGAAGAAGTCAATGACTTGGGCGATTATTACCAGCGCCATTCTAAAGGTTCAAAAGCTATTTTACCCATCCTAGACTACGAAAGTTTTAGAGCGAAGATTGCGTTTGGTGAAGATGCAGCGAGCGTGACAAAGCACACTGCTTCGGTGGCCGAGAATGGTCAAGGTTCGCTTGAAGTTCCGGTGACGGTGAGCCACCTGCCGGCCACCTCAACGGAATTCGCGATTGAGGTGCTGGGTACGAGTACGGCAACCAAGAATACTGACTTCTTTCTGGGATCGACGGTAACCTTTGGCCCCGACGATACGAACAAGACCAAGAATGTCCTTGTCGCCATCGCCAATGATACAGATTTGGAGCCCGACGAGACAATTGAACTTCGAATCGTCCCCGCCGACACTGAAGTTGATGATTTGGGTGATTATTACAAGCGCGATAAAGACGGTGCAACGGCTACGCTCACCATCACCAACGATGACCCTCCCCCCCCCCGACAAACCTTCAGGTTTCATCGGGTGACCAAGAACTAAGATTGTCGTGGGAGGCACCGACGCTGCCACAGGGGGAAACCGTTACCTATGAAGTTGACATCACTTCATCCAGCACGGTTGCCGACGATGATGCGGTTCAACAAGATCCAAGTGCTCGGGGGGAAAACGGTTGGGTAGGAGTTGCAGGTAACAGCACAAGCACTACACGGCTCATATCGGGTCTTGAAAATGGCACTGAATATAGGGTTCGAGTACGGGCAAAGAACAGGGTTGCTAACAGTGTTTGGGCGACGAGTAGAGGTACTCCACTTAGCGGCAAAACTTTCACAATTACCCCAGCGATAAAGGTCAATGAAGGCAGAAGTGCGTCGCTCTTGGTCAATCTTGGCGAAACTGCTCCCTCTGGCGGTCTCACTTTGGTCGGGAGTGTGGATTTTGGTCGTGACGACGTGGAGTTGAGCGATCTTGATTTTGGTGGCGATAACCCGCCTGATTTGCCGGCCAATAAAATCTTACGTCGTCCATTAACGATAGGAGAGGGCGAGCTATCGCGTACATTGGACTTTGACTTCGCCAACGACGATTTAGTGGAAGGTGACGAAACCCTCACCTATACGCTGACTTCCGACGATGCTAGTTGGACCCCTGTGTCAACTAGAGCCAATGTCGCAACGATCACAATCATCGATGATGATGACGACGATGCAAAGATTGCGTTTGGCGATGACGCGGCGGGCACCAAGAATTACCCCGCTTCGGTAGCCGAGGATAGCGGAACCTTGGAGGTTCCGGTGACGGTGAGTCATCTGCCGGGTGAGTCAACGGATTTCACGGTCAATGTGCTGAATACAGGTTCGGCAACCGAGAACACCGACTACAGCATTACGAGCAAGACGGTAACCTTTGGGCCCGCTGATACGATCAAGACCAAGTATGTCACTGTTACCATCACCGACAATACTTTTCTGGAGGTCGACAAGACGATTGAACTTCAAATCGCTGCCGCGGGTGAATCACCCGGTGAATTGGGGGATTATTACCAGCGCGATCCAAACGGTTCGACAGCTACGATCACCATCACCAACGACGACCCTCCTGCGAAACCGACTGACCTTCTGGTCGGACCAAGTTTTGAAGCTCTGACCCTGACTTGGACGGGACCCGCTCTGCCGTTGGGTACAACACTGACTCGGTATGATGTACACTACACTTCAGCACCATCAACAGGGATTCGATTGGTCCCCGACGGTGAAGTGGTTCAAATGGGACGATTAGCCAGGCCGGAAAACGGTTGGATTGCGGTATCCCGAAGCGGCACGACGGCATCACAGGCAATCAGGGAACTTGAAAACGGAACAGAATATAGGGTAAGGGTACGAGCGGCGAATGACGTCGGAGCGAGTGCATGGGTCTTTGGCTCAGGCACGCCTTTCAATCCCCATACCTATGCCATAGCATCAACGGCGACGGTTGTCGAGGGTTCAAGTGCGAGTCTTGAGGTCACGCTTGGAGTGGGTGCACCTCCTGGTGGCCTTGAATTGTACGTGGACTATTATACTGGCGATAGTCCGGCTACGGACGCTGACTTGAATTCACCACCGCCATCGGTGACGGTTGCCGGCGGTGCGACCAGTGCGACGCTAATAATCCCGATTACCGATGATAATTTGGTGGAGGATGATGAAACCTTCACGGCGTCCCTATCCTCTTCATTGAGAGAATGGATTGTGGCGTCTGTTGGAGCCAATTTTGCGACGGTTACCATTAACGACGATGATGCCGACGATGCCAAGATTGCGTTTGGCGATGACGCGGCATCCACGGCGAAATACATGGGCGAAGTGGCCGAAAATGTGAGTGGTGGAACCTTAAATGTACCGGTGACGGTGAGCCATCTTCCGGGTGCCGAAACCACGTTCACCGTGGAGGTACTGAATACAGGTTCGGCAACCGATGATACCGACTACAGTATTGGTACCAAGACGGTGACCTTTGCGGCAACAGGCGATAAAACGAAGAACGTCAGTATCACCATCACCGATGATGCGGTGATTGAAGTTGATGAGACGATTGAACTGCGGATTAAAGCGGCAGATGACCCGGTGGATGACCTTGGCGACCATTATGTGCGCCATCTGAGTGGTTCTTTGGCGACCCTGACCATTGTCAACGATGAGGTGCCACCGGTACCGACAAGCCTTCAGGCTTCGCCGGGCAATGCGCAGCTGGATTTGACGTGGACCGCGCCCTCTCTCCCGTCGGGTGTGTCACTGACTGGGTATGACGTGCACTACACGTCGGCGGTAGTCGGCATGG
>Ga0209022_1000926_pt1 | contig 33383 bp, 23 predicted proteins | sample PinacodermPK_FD_187300 | JGI IMG/M metagenome (GOLD analysis project Ga0209022, IMG submission 187300) | Host-associated microbial community of the marine sponge Aplysina aerophoba from Gulf of Piran - sponge pinacoderm, lysed by proteinase... | ecosystem: Host-associated > Porifera > Sponge >...
CGATGCCGACGAAGATGTGCGCGGCCGCCTCGTCGGCGTAGCGGTAGTTGAACTCGGTGATCGAGCGGTCGCCGATCAGCTCGCAGAAGCGCATCAGGCTTCCGGGCCGCTCCGGGATGGTCACCGCGAGCAGGCTCTCGCGCTGCTCGCCAAGCTGGGCCCGCTGGGCGATATGGCGGAGGCGGTCGAAGTTGACGTTGGCGCCACTTACCACTGCCGCGAAGCGCCCGACGTCCGCGCCGCCCTCCCGCTCGACGTAGCGCTTGAGGCCTGCCACCGCGAGTGCGCCGGCCGGCTCCGCGATCGAGCGGGTGTCCTCGAAGATGTCCTTGATCGCCGCGCAGATTTCGTCGGTGGAAACCAGCAGAACCTCGTCGACGCATTCGCGCGCGATGCGGAAGGGCTCGGCGCCGATCTGCTTCACCGCGACGCCGTCGGCGAAGATGCCGACGCTGTCCAGGACCACCCGCTCGCCCGCCGCGAGCGCCGCGTGCAGGGTCGGCGTGTCCTGCGGCTCCACGCCGACGATGCGCGTCTCCGGCCAGAGCGCCTTGATGTAGGCGGCGATGCCGGCGATGAGCCCGCCGCCGCCGACGCTGACGAAGATGGCATCGAAGGCTTCGCCCTGCTGGCGCACGATCTCCATCCCCACCGTGCCCTGGCCCGCGATGACGTGCTCGTCGTCGTAGGGCGGAATCAGCACCATGCCGCGCTCGGCGGCGAGGGCCTCCGCCCTCTCCTTCGCCTCGTCGTAGGAGGTGCCGGCGAGCAGCACCTCGGCGCCGAGCCGCTCGACCGCGTCCACCTTGATGCGGGGCGCGGTCTCCGGCATCACGATGAGCGCCTGGACGGCCAGCTTGCGCGCCGCCAGCGCAACGCCCTGCGCATGATTGCCGGCCGAGGACGCGATCACTCCCCGCGCGCGCTCCTCGGGCGTGAGCGAGGCGAGCTTGTTGTAGGCGCCCCGGAGCTTGAACGAGAAGACCGGCTGCAGGTCCTCCCGCTTGAGCCAGACCTCGCAGCCGAGCCGGGAGGAGAGCTTCGGCGCACGCTCGAGGGGCGTCTCGCGCGCGACGTCGTAGACGCGCGCCTTCAGGATCTTCGTCACGTAGTCTCGGGACATGGGGTCTGCTCGTTCGCATGGGTGCTGCCGCGACGGCCGGCACGCCACCGCCGTCCGCGCTGCGAGGCATTCACATGGGAACGCGACGAAATCAAATCAAAGAATTCGGAGCGACCGGCACGGTGTCCGCCCTTTCCGGATCAGGGCGGATGGAACATCGCCCACCACTCACTGTCCCTCTTCCCCCCGAAGGACGAAGAGGGGCGAGTAGAGGAGGGGGGTTCTCGGGCAGCTCCACCGCCCTCGCGGGCGCACGCGGCGCAGAGGCCTGGTACCGCCTCTGACTGTTGTTCGGCGCGGGAGATAGATGCCAATCGGCGTGGAAGCTTAACAACAGGATTGAAGGGATATAGTGGATGGACGGCGTGATGATCTGCCCCGTGGGCGTTGGCTGAGCTTTCGCCAATACCGCTTGGCTCCCCCGCGCGAACAGAACCCACAAAATTGGAGGATAGCAATGAAGAAGCCCATTGATGCAGAAGAATTCCTTGTATCGAGGGCTGAAGAAGACAGTGACTTTCGCGAACGTCTTCTCACGACACCTAAAGCAACAATTGAAGGCGAATTCGGCGTTGCACTTCCCGAAGGCCATGAGATTCACGTGTATGAGGAAACCGCTACTGTAACGCATTTGGTGCTTCCGCCGCGTGACTCACGCAGTGAGGCCGAGCGGCAAGCGGCGAAGACCGGCGCAGCGTCACTCGAATTTCTGCGCAAGACACTCCATGACCCCGCGCCCCCCGTTCGTTCCCCCGCCCGAAAAACACCGAGCGTTCGGAAGAGCACTGTTGACACTGCGGTGCTTGCAAGGGCGGGTAGAGACTGCATCCGCCGTGGTCTTGAATTTCTTGAATCCGCCATCGACGAAAATGGGGCCTGGCACTGCATCCGCTTCAATATAGCCGACCCGGACATTCCACGGCATTTCGAAAGACCGCCTTTTGTTTCGGCTCTCTGCATACTTGCCCTGGAAAACTGCGATGAGCCGCGGGCCAAGGCCATCTGCACTGCCACCAGGGCGTATATTGCCAACACGATCGAGTATCCCGGATTGTGGCGCTACTATCGCCATCTGCCGCAGGATCTCGACAGTACGGCACTCTGTTCACTCGTCCTTGGGACTCACCCCTGGATCTTGTTGGGGCGGAACGTACCGCCTGTGTTGGCGAACCGGGACGAGGAAGGCCGTTTCATGACCTGGGTGCTGGCGGAAGACGAACCCAATGTCGTGTCTACCTTCCGTATCGAGGCCGACCCCGTCGTCAATGCGAATGTAATCGCTTACCTCGGCGACCACCCGGAAACCGAGGGCGCCCAACGATGGTTGGAAGCCTTGATTACTGAAGACAACCTGGAGGGTTCGTCCAAGTGGTATCCGGATACGGTCGCGATCTACTACGCAACCGCCCGTGCGATGATTCGCGCGCGACCGTCCCTCGATCGACTAAGCCCGATACTTGTCGGCCGTATCCTGAGCTTGCGCGACGAACAGGGGCAATTTGGCAACATCCTTCAGACCGCCCAGGCAATATCGGCGCTTTACAATGTTGGCGGTCTCGAACGCATGGACGCCACACGCCAAGTGGAGAGATTGATCGGCGCCCAACATGAAGACGGCAGCTGGCCCGAGCTTCTCGCTTTTGGCGACCAGTCTCTCAAGTGGGGTGTGTTCGGGCAGATCGGGCACGGCTCCGAAGCTGTAACGACTGCGTTCTGTATCGAAGCTCTCGAGCGTCTTGTCGATTTCTTGCGGACCTGAAGGGTTTGAAGATTATGTTATCCGATGGTAAGAGAAACTCCGATTCAACGGGACTATATTCCAATTCTGAATGCCGTCATGCCGCAAAACGCAACTGTAAATGGTGCCTCAGACCTGAACAAGGTTGACGGCACGCAAACCATCGCACCGACGTTTCTTAACGCCCTTCCTCACTGTCTTCCACTAGGCATCTTTCCCTTAATTCTCTTTGCTGCGAGTTACGGCGGCTGGTGGTTGTTGCCGCCGCTTCTGTTCATGAGCGTTTCCGGGCCGCTTGATCGGGCGCTGGGTATCGACGGACGCAACATGAACCCGGTGGGAACGCCGGAGCGCCGGCTATTCTGGCACAATCTCCCAGTCTGGGTCTGGGCGTTTCTGTGGCCACCGATGCTCGTATTCGCAATGTGGCAAATCCTTGTCGCGAATCCCTTTGCCATCTGGGAAGTCGTGCTCTTGGCCGTCATTTTGACCATGGAAGCGCAGGCCGTATTCGTCGTCGGTCATGAACTGGTTCACCGGCGCGCTGCCTGGGAACGGCGGCTCGGCGAATTTCTGCTCGCCTCTGCCTCCTATCCGCAATATGCGACTGAGCATGTCTATATCCACCATGCAAAAGTCGGCACGCCGCATGACGCGGGTTCTGCTCCGAAAGGCCAGAGCTTCTGGGCCTATTTCCCCAGAGAACTTGCAAGCAACCTCACAAATTCGTGGAAAGTGTCTCGTGAACGTTTGGCACGGCGCCGTCTGCCCCTGTGGCATTACAGCAATCCATTCTGGCGCTACGGCATTGCTGTGGCGTTCTGGTATGGACTTGCGTTCTGGATGGGCGGTATCTGGGCGGTGCTGGTCTTTGCATTTCTTGGTCTGTGCTGCGTCTTTTCGATGAAGATCAGCAACTACTTTCAGCACTACGGTCTGCGCCGGGTCCGTCTGCCAAACGGCCGCTGGGAAAAGGTGATGCCACGCCATTCCTGGAGCGCCGACTGGAAGTTTAGCAACTGGATGTTCTTCAACATGCAACGCCATGCCGATCATCATGCTGCCGCATCCCGGCACTACCCGCTGCTGCAGGTTCGCAGCGGCGATGAATCGCCGGAATTGCCGGGAACCTACGCCGACATGATGAACATCGTGCTGCGGCCGAAGCGCTGGTTCACGAAGATGGATCCGCTGGTGGATCAATGGCGCGCGCGCTTCTACCCGGAGATCGACGACTGGAGCGCTTACGACAGCCCGCTTTCGGCGGCGCGACCCGACGCCTTCGAGGCGATCGCCGAAATCTACGGCGCCGCTCCGCGGCTCGCGAAATGGATCGAACGCAATTCGGAGCTTCTCGACAACCTGCAGAGCCGGGAGTTCACCGACCTCGACCTCCCGAAAGGGTTCGGGCCGGACCGGGACTATGAGGCGATTGCGCGCCGCGGGCTCGCGAGACTCTATTGGACGCGCGAAGTGGGCGTTCAGGAACTCAAGGACCAGCTCGCCGAATTGCCGGCGGCGAATGCAAGCGAGACCGCTGAAATCGCGCGAAACTGGTCGAACGACAAGGCATTTCAGATCGGTATTCACGTCGTGCGCGGAAACCTGTCGCCGGGAGAGGCAAGGACTGCGCTATCCAATCTCGCTGAAGCGACGATCTGGACCGTGCTTGCCGGCGTGATCGCGGATCATGTCGAGCGGGCCGGAGCGTTGCGCGCGGGTGGGGTCGCGGCTGTCTTGCTTGGCGATCTCGCCAGCCGGGACGTGTATCCCGGCATAGCAATCGAAGTGCTGTTCGTTCATGACGGCTGGCGGCCGCGCGAATTCGAACGGTTGTGCCGGCGTTTCCGAAAGGCGTTGAGCAGCCTGGCGCAGGAAAGTCTGTTGTTCTCCCCGATCTCGACTGCTTCGAACTCCCTTCTTGCGCTGCCGCTTTCCGAACTCGCCGAGCGGCGCGGGAGTGGTTCTTCCAGCGTAATTCCTGTCCTCACCAAAGCGCGCTGCGTTTTCGAGAGCGAGGACTCCGAAATTGCCCGCCGCTTCGGCGAAGCTCGGCGAGCCGTTCTGGCCGAATGTCGCGGTGACGACTCTCTCATCAACAGGCTGCGCGAGCCGCTGGAACACCCTGCTGCAACGGGCGTGTCGGCGTACGCCCAGATGCGTGGCGGGCTGGATGATGTCGAGCGGGCTGCGCGCTTTCTGCAGCTGACGACTGCCGGAGTCGGCCTCGAGGATCCGGCTCCAACCGCTGCGGCGGTGTTTGGTGCTGCCGGCAACGAAGCGCTGTCGCACGCCGCGGCCTCGTGGCGGGACTTGCAGTTCATCACGCGCCTCGTCGGCGAGGAAGAATTCGACGCGGTTGCGGCCGGACCGAAGGTGAAGTCTCTCATCGCGAACGCGTGCGGGCACGAGGAGTTCGATGCGCTGGAGTCGGCGGTTGCCGAAACTGCAAGCCGCGCTGCCGCTCACATCGATACGTTGCTGTCGCGCGCCTGAACGTGCCGGCTGATCCGGCGCGGAAATCCCAGATGCCAGCGCAGACGGATAGGAATCCCGGGCGCGGGATATTGACCCGGACGACTGCCGCGGACCGGGGCTTCGTCAAGCTTCCCGCGCTTGTCCCGCACCTGGAATTTCACGATATCGGCGAAGAGCAGGCGCTGCTGGTTTCCGAATCGTTCAATACCCTGCTGCACGGCCAGCTGTATTGCAGTCTGCTGCCGCTGTTGGACGGCCGGCACTCACAAGACGAGATTGTCGCGGCCCTTGAGGGCGCCCATGCCGCCACCGATGTTCTTGCGGCCATGGTTGCACTGTCTGCCAAGGGCTATGTCGTCTCCTTCGATCATGGCATGGACCGATGCCGGGCGGCCTACTGGTCGTCGCTGGGTGCATCGCCGCGCTGGGTCGAACAACGGCTGGCGGAATCGCGCATCGCTGTCGAAGGTGACGACGGCCGACTTGTCCCATATCTGGAAAAGAGCGGGGCCAGCGTGGGGACAGGCGAACCAAGGCTCGCCGTCATCGTCTGCGACGATTATCTCGACGCACAGCTTGCCGAAGTGAACCGGCGCCAGCTCGAGGCGGGAACGCCGTGGACGCTGGTTCGACCGTGCGGCATGGAGGCGCTCTTCGGCCCCATCTTTCGCGCGGACAAGCAAGGGCCCTGCTGGGACTGTCTTACTTGCCGCCTGCGCAACCATCAGGAAGTCCACGGATTCTTGCGCAACGTTGCCGGCGAGGAGGCTGCCTTCAAGCCCTTCGCGGCTGAGCCCGCGGTGCTGGAAGCGCTGTACGGGCTGATCGCGGCGGAGATTGTCAAATGGCTGGTGCTGGATGAGGCGGCGCCAATCCACCAACACGCTGCGGCGATGAACGTCGGCACGTTCACGAGTTCGCAGCATCGCGTGATGCGCCGGCCGCAGTGTCCGGCCTGCGGCGACGAAGCGTTGCGCCGGCCGGATCGGCCACCGGTTCGGCTGTGCCTGAAAGCGAGTCCCAAGGCCCATCGCAGCAGCGGCGGCGCACGCACCGTGGCGCCGGACGTCACCCTGGCGAATTACCGCCACCTGGTGAGCCCGATCGGCGGTGTCGTGTCCTGGCTGTCGTGCACGACCGACGAGACCGATCCCTGGCTGCATGTCTACTGGGCCGGGAGCAATCTTGGCTCGAGAAGCCGGCGCTTGAGTTCCCTCAGACGCAGCCTGCGCAGCAAGAGCGCCGGCAAGGGCAGCACACGAGAGCAGGCCGAGGCCAGCGCGCTGTGCGAGGCGGTCGAGCGCCACTCGGGCGCCCGTCTTGGAGACGAGATTCGTGTCCGCAAGCGTTTCGTCGAGTTCGTCGAGGGAGACGAGGCGATCCATCCCAACCTTGCGCAGCTGTTCAGTGATCATCAACTCGACAACGCGAGGAGCATCAACGCGAAGGGCCACCCCTACAACGTCGTCCCGCCGCGCCTCGATCCCGACGCCGAAATCGACTGGACACCCGTGTGGTCGCTCACGCAGCAGCGGCATCGCTATCTGCCGACATCGATGCTCTACAGCATGGCCGCCGAAGAGCGCGGCCCCGCGGATCTGATCGCCGATTCCAATGGCTGCGCTGCGGGCAATACCCTGGAAGAAGCCATCCTGCAGGGCTTCTTTGAACTGGCGGAGCGCGATGCGTTCGCCATCTGGTGGTACAACCGGCTGCGAGTGCCGGCAATCGATCTTTCCAGCTTCGACGACGAATACCTCGCATCGGCGCCGGACCACTACACCCGCTACGAGCGGGACCTGTGGATGCTCGACATCACCTCCGATTTGGGTATTCCCACCTTCGTTGCGCTCTCGCGCAGACCGGGCGCCCAAAGCGAGGACATTATTTACGGCGCCAGTGCCCATGCCGACCCGCGCATCGCGGCTCTGCGTGCGGTTTGCGAATTGAACCAGTGCCTGACTTGGCTGCCGCGTCCCGGGACCGGCGACGGCAGGCCCATGATCGATGATCCGCTGGCGCTCTGGTGGTGGAAGACCGCTCGACTCGCTGATTGTTCCTGGCTTGCGCCGGCCGCGAACGTGCCACTCTGCAAGGCTTCACGCTATTCGGCGATCGAATCGGCCGACACGCGCGAAGATGTGGAGCATTGCCGCGCGCTCGTCGAAGCCAAGGGCATGGAGTTCCTGGTGCTGGATCAGACCCGGCCTGACATCGGCATGCCCGTTGCGCGGGTCATCGTGCCGGGCATGCGCCACTTCTGGGCACGATTTGCGCCGGGGCGCCTGTACGACGTCCCCGTCAGCACGGGCCACCGCACGCACCCTCTTGCCGAAGCCGACTTGAATCCCGCCCCTGTGGTCGCGTGAGGAGACGACATGGATATTGACGCGGCAGTCACCCTTACCCAGGACCGTCTCGCCGAAGAGGGCGGCACCATGGGCGACTTGCTCGGGCACTTTCGAAATCGGATTTCGCCGGTTCTCATTGGAGATCCGGAATGGGAGCGCATACTCGAATGCGCCAGGAAACTTCCGATCACGATGGGTGCCCTTCCCTTCGGCTTTGAACTGCCGTTGCACGAACGCAGGCCCGAGGCGGATTTCGGCGTCTCCCTGGCGAGCGGAACCAGAGCCGCGGGGTACTACCGAGAGCGCGCACGGACCGACGGGACGGATGAAACCGCGAATGCGATCGCGCGCTTGTTCGAACAAATGGATGCCGAAGACTCACCTCTGCGCGCCATCGTCGGCCGCAAGCTCATGCTGGAATATGACATTGGCTCAGCGCGGGCCTGCGGGAGTTCGCTTCCGGGGATGTTCCTGCGGCCGGGCGAACGCCCGATTGTTGGCGCCTCTGGCCAGGAGAACGATGTCGCCTCGGTGGTCGAGGCGCTCGTTTCCTGCGTGGGCTGGGAGATGAGCGACGCACAGCGGGAGAACGTCGGACGAGTCTACTTGGCGCAACCGGCAGAAACGCGCATGGATTCGTTCGGTGTGTTCCCGTCTCGCTCTCGGGCAATCCGCTTGGCGATCATGGGCTTCAAATCACAGGAGCAAATATGCTCCTATCTTGAGAATACGGGATGGCCGGGTCGGGTATCGGCTGTGGACTCCGTGATCTCGCGCTTCAAGGAACGCGTGAATGTTGTCAGGACCGGAGCGAATATTGACGTGCGGGAAGAGGGCGTTGGTCCGACCCTCGGGCTTACACTCATCGTCAAGCAAAGATATACCAAGGATTCGCGCTATTGGCTCGACGGCCTGACCGATTGGGATCCCTTCTTGCAAGCCCTCGGCCATGAGAGCCTGGTCGTTCCGGAGAAGCTTGCGGCGCTCTCTGACTGGGTCTCGAAACCGACAACGCTTTTTGCGAAGTCCGGGCGTTATGTTCTATTGCGGGGCATTCACCACATAAAGCTGGTCATAAGCGAAAATCAGCTTCGAAAAGCGAAGGCCTACGTGTTCTTGGTGCTTTCCGGCGCTGCCGCACCCTGACCTCAGTCTCGGAGCGACACGGCTTTCAGCACCCCCTGGTCAGATGCCGGGGGGTGCAGTTCGAGTCATGCACGAGTGAGGACTGGGATTATTCGCCAGCTTGACCGGTTGCTCACCGGCTATCGGGCCTACCAGCAGCAGCAAAGGCCTGCAGAGATCGCCTCGAGTTGCTCCTCGCTGATGTTCGGATCCGGCGGCAATGCGAGATGCACCGTCTGCATGTCGCTCTCATGAACCTGGATGGTCATCGAATCGGGAATTGTAATGCCCAATTCCTCACTGATCGTCGACTTTGGATCTGCGATAAGCTGTTGCCTGAATTCCGAGTCGAGAGCAGATTTCTCAACAATCTGCTGCAACATTTCATCGCCACTTCTCATGGAGTTCCTCCTTTTCTCTGCGTGAATTTCCATCACGAGCGCGCGCAGCTGTAACACGACAATGTCGCACGTTCAAGTCCTCAAAGTAGTGAAAAGATGATATGACGCTGGCACACTAATGTTATAGGAATAGAGGGTTAGTATTGGTTCGTATCAGCAGACTAATTGCAGCGGAGCCTTCGGTCCCGGCCCCGTCACTCCGATAGCGCTCCGCTGTCAGGGTTTCGATCTGTCGACGTTCGAAATCTGTGATTTGGACCGCGCGGCATCGCTCAGTAGCGCGGAGCACGGTGCCGGGGACGCGCCCTTCTCGAAATGCCCAAAAAGCCCGAACTTTGCCGCCAAAATGACTCGGGCAGTCGGAGTCCCTAGCTCGCAGACCCAAGAATACGTGAGAAATGCGGGCTATGACGCAGGTTCGGACCGCTTCGCAGCACGCCGGTCCAACGCCGTCAACAGCGCCGGCAAAAGCGTCAGGTCGGCAATGAGCGCAAAGGCAATGATCAGTGCGGTCAGGACCCCAACCTGTGCGGTGGGCACGAAGGGGGAAAACACGAATATAAGAAAACCGGCCACCAGCACGACAGTCGTTGTGAGCAGGGCCCGGCCAGTCGTGTCAAAGGCGTAACGCACCGCTTCTTCGGGGCTCTGGCCGTATTCATGCCGGGCACGGCGGTACTTGCTGAGAAAGTGCACCGTATCGTCCACGACAATGCCGACGGTCATGGCCACCACGACAGAGAGCGAGAGTCCCACCTGCCCAACCGTCAACCCCCAGATGCCGAAGCCCAGCACGGCGGGAAGCAGATTGGGAACGATGCTGATCAAGCCCAGCCGCAGGGAGCGCAACGCAAAGAGGAGAATGGCGGAAATGGCCACGAGCACGACCAGCGTTCCGATCAGCACGGCGCGGATGTTGCGCTGCCCGATGTAGGCGAACAGCGCCGAGGGACCAGTACTGTTCACACTGGCTACATGCGTTGCGTTTTCCTTCAGCCAAGCCTCGGCGCGCGCGTTCAAGTCAAGCAGATCCTGCGAATAGAGTGTCTCCGCAGATACCGTCATGCGGGTGGCTGATCGGGATCTGTCGATCTGGTTGTTCAAGTCCAGACCCTGCGGAAGCGAGAGTTCGTAAAGCAGCAGGTATTGTGCCGCCAGCTCCTGGCTGTCCGGTATTCGGTAGGCGGTCGGATCGTCGCCGTGCATGCTCTGGTTGAGTCGCCGAAAGGTGTCGGTGATGACGGACACGTGGCGTACCGGAGCCTGCTCGCGGTACCACTCGGCGAAGTTGGACACGTCCGCGAGGAAAAGCGGATCGGTGGCGCCCCCCTCGCTGGATGCCTGCAGAGAGTATTCGAGCAGGGTGTTGCCGCTCAAGCGCTCGTCCATGAAATCCGTGTCCTGCCGAAACTCAACGCTCTCATCGAAGAAATGAACCAGGACATCGTTGAGCTCGTTGCGCGGAATGCCCACAGCCATCGCAGCCACGACCACCAACCATCCCACGAATATCGCCCTCTTATGACGCAGCACAAAATCCGCCACGAGGTTCATTGCGGGCCCGCGCAACCGGCGGTCCCTTGGGGCACGAACAGGAAGAAGCGAAAGCAGGGCCGGCAAGAACGTGACGGAGAGGATGAAGGAGGCGACGATACCGATCGCGACGAAGTTGCCGAGATGCCGGTAGGGAGGCACTTCGGAAAAGTTCATACTCAGGAAACCCAGCGCAGTCGTCAGGCTCGCCAGAAAGACCGGATTCAGGTTGAGACTGACGGATTCGACGATGGCATCGTGCCTGGATTTCCCGGCACGCAGACTCTGCTGCAAAGCCACCAGCAAGTGCACGCAGTTCGCCACGACGATCATCAGCACGATGGTCGGTGCCGGGGAGACCGGCGGCGAAAAGGGCAATCCGACCCATACCCCCATACCCACTGACACGAGTATGGAAAAGACGATGACGATCCCGGTCGTCACCACCCCCGCCCAACTGCGGGTGAGGACGCCAAGGATCACGGCCATGAGAAGAAGGCTCACAGGCAGGAAGATCATCTGGCTGCTGATCGAGGCTTCCACGAATGTCTGGTTGACCATGGCCGTGCCGACGACGCGAAGGTCCATGCCGGGAAATCGTTCTTCGGCCTCCGCGGCGGCCGATCTGGCGAATTCGGCAACGTCGGCCACGGCCTCCAGCAAGCCTTCCTCCGGCAACTCAACGGTAACGTTTACAACGCTGACATCACCGTTCAGGGCCAGTATGCTCCCGGCGATACGCGGGTCGGACAAAGCAACGCTACGGATACGCGACCGCGCTCCCGGCTGGGTCAATTCCAGCGGATCAACAAGATCGCGCACATACAAGTCGTCCCCGTCGGCGGTCGTGTATTGAAAATTGGCGAGCGAGTCGACGCGCTTGGAGTATGGTGTCTGCCAGGCGGTTTCTGTGAGCCAGACGGCGACGGAGAGTGCATCGTCAGACGTGGCGTCACCATCGTCAGGAACAATCAGGAACGCGATGTTTTCGCTTTGCCCGTAGGTATTCTCCAGCTCTTCCAACGCCAAGAGCTGCGGATTGTTTTCGTCAAAGAAAATGCGGTAGTTGGCGGAGAATTCAAGCTGAGATAAGCCGATTGACGCGACCGCAACCAAGAGCACCGAGGTCACGATGACCAGCCATCGGGCCGCGAGCACCCGTTTGGCAAATCGCGTGGCGAATTGTTCTCTTGCTATACCGTTCTTGTCCACGGTGTCGACCTGCATGTCCGGATCAGGCGATCTGTCGCCTGACCAGTTCTCTGAATACCCCGTCGACCTCCATGAGCTCGCTGAAGGAGCCGTCTTGTACGACTCTCCCGGCCTGCAACACGTAGATGCGGTCGGCCTTTTCCAGCGTTGACAGGCGGTGGGCGATGACGACCCTGGTGGAAGTCAGGGCGGTGAGGTTCCGCATGACCTTGGCCTGGCTATCGTTATCCAGCCAGTTTGTTGCCTCATCGAAGAGCATGATTCTCGGGCTTCCGATCACCGAGCGGGCGATTGTGATTCGCTGGCTCTCGCCGCCGGACAGGACAGCCCCGCTGGTGCCGACCATGGTCATCATGCCCATGGGCATGCTCTTGATTTCGCCTTCGAGTTCGGCGATCCGGACCGCCGCCCATACCTCCTCGCTCGCCACGTCCTCGTGGTGACCGACCAGGTTGTCCCAGAGATCCTGGGGATGGAGTCCAACCGATTGCGGCACCGCGCCAATTTTGCGGCGCACCTGCTTCAGATTTAGGTGCCTCAGATCGCGTCCGTCGTAATAGACCGCGCCAGCGTTGGGCCGATCAATTCCGAGCGCGAGTCGGAACAGGGTGCTCTTGCCGGCCCCGGACTCGCCGGCAATCGCGATAAATTCGCCGGCACGGGCGCGAATGGTGACATCGTCGAGAACCAACGGGCCATCGGGATCGTAGCGGAAGGAAACGCGGTCGAACAGAATGTCGCCACCCAGGTATTCGACCGGCTCTCCTTCGACCTCGGACTCAGGAACCGCGGCGAGCAGAGGGCGCATCTGATCGAACGCCGGCAGCATGGCGGCGATGGTTCCAAAGGACTCACCGAGCCGGGCGATGGCAGTCTGGAACGTGATGAAGACGATATAGACGACGAGAAAGTCCCCCACCGGAACGGCCCGCTCACCCACCGCGATCACCGCGAAGAGCAGCACCCCACCGGCGAGAAAGGGCAGCGCGGCACCAAATGCCAGTGAGTGTCCCTCCAGCGCGTCCAACTCAAGCTCCGCCCGCTTCTGCTCACGGTAGTCCCGTGCCCAGATCGCGAAAGCCGACCCTTCCGCATTTTCCACGCGCAGCTTGGTGATACCGCCCACGATCTGGAACAGCCGGCCGGCTACGCGACGCGCTGCGCTAATCATTCGCCCATGTGGCGAAATTTGGCGCAGCCCAAGGACGGCTGTGAACAGCAGAGAAGCCAAGCTGAAGGCGAGGGCAATGACCCCGAGGGTCGTATCGTAGAAGAAGATGACGCCAAAAACCGGGAGCAGAAAAACGATCGACAGCAGGCTATCGGCGACGATTCCCTGCAAGCCATCGCGAAGCTTCTGGAATGTCATTCCCGACATGGCCAAGTCGCCGGCTGGATGGCGGTGCAGAATGCTTGGTGGCAGGCGCATGAGGCGGTCCCAGACGGCAGCTTCGACCCGCGACGCCGAGCGCCCCTCCAGCCGCATCATCGTCGTGCTTTGAAACATGTGCAGCAATGCGCCAAGCAGGCCAAATCCCGCCAGCGCCACGGCCACGACATAGAGCGCTCCGGCGCTTCCGCCCGCCGCGACGTGATTCGCGACGAAGCCAAGCGCGAGTGCTGGCAGCAGCTTGATCAAGCCGCCCGGGAGACCGGCAATCACCAGCCGCACCAGATCCGGGGCCGATCCATGCAGGGCGATCCGCAGCAGGTCCGCCGGTCTCACGTTCCCCGACGGCAATGGCCGATAGAACATCCAGGCTTCATCGCCCAGCGCGGCGGCGCGATCCGCCGTGACCCGGACACTGCGCTTGCTGACCGGGTCGATTTCGCGGTAGCGCCCGAACGTTCCCGGCAGCAGCGCTACCGGCTGGCCGTCTTCGACGCGGAATGCCAGCAGCGCGTTGCTGTCCCCCCGCCACCAGCTGCCCTCGTCCTTGAATCGCACGCGCCGGGCGCGGACGCCTGACGCATCAACTATGTCGACGAGGCCGATCGAAGAACTGTAAGGATCCGAACGCGCTGGAATCTTGAATTCGATTCCCTCATGGCGGCCGATTATTTGCAGCGCATCCGCCAGGGAGGTGTCCTCGACACTGGTGTCCCCGTCAGTCGGCAGGTCATAGATATTGTAAAGCCGCTGCCGTGCGACTTTCTCCGACGTGCGGCGGCTGGCTGTCCGTGCGCGTTCGAGATTCGCATCGTCGACCATCGCCAACTGACGGTTGAGGCGTTCCAGGGCGAGAGCAACCGCGTGAAACGAGGCAAGCGCCGGCAGCAGCTTTCCCTGCTGTGCCAGTGTTTCAGTTGACCTGCTTGAAATAGTCGCTTCTTCGAACAGGGTGAGCCAGCTTGTCCGCGTCAGCGGTATCACGGCATCGTCCGGACCGCGCGACCCGGCGAATTCGCCCTGCTCGAGAATACCCATGAAGAGGCTTTCGCCGCGCGGCGGTTCGGACACCCATACAACGCCGCGCCTTACCGATAGCGTACCTGGGGCCAGGGTCTGTGTCAGACCGGGTTCCGCCAACGCTGTCGGACCCGGAGGGTGGCTCGCAAAGCGTGAAAGCGTGTCAGTGATTGCCGTCAGCCAGGTATCGGTCTGTTCCGCCAGTTCTGCCGGATGAACCTCGGACAGCAAGGATGCCGGCAGGCGCTTCAGCAGGGTACCTGGCAATCCCTTGGCAATCAGGCTGAGCGTGGTGTGCTTGTCACCCTCTAGTTCGGCCGGTGCTACACTTGGCAGCAGCCAGCTTGCTTGGCGGCGCAGCAGATGCCGCGGTGCCGTCTGCTCCACCCCGTTCTTGAACTCGACCAGGAACAGATTGACGGCGCCTTGATCGATAAACCAGACACTGTTCGGGTCGTCGAGCTTCACCGGCAGGTTGCCGGCGCAGGGCACGGATGTACCGCAACGAGCGGCGAGTTCGGCTATCGACGTGTATTCCGGCCTCGTGTGCTGCATCAGCCCGACTTGACCAGCTTGCAATAGGTGCCTTCCCGGTCCGCGATCAATTCGTCGTGCGTGCCGCGCTGCACTTCGACGCCTTTGTCGAGCACGATAATTTCGTCACAATCCCGCACGGTGCTCAGCCGGTGCGCCACGATCAGGCAGGTGACGCCGCGACGCCGCAAGGCATCATCGACGTATTCCTCTGTCGCGGCATCGAGGGCGCTGGTCGCCTCGTCCAGAATGAGCAACGACGGATTACCCACCAACGCGCGCGCGATTTCCAACCGTTGTCGCTGGCCTCCGCTGAAATTCACTCCGCCTTCTTCGACGAGAGTTGAATATCCGTTCGGCCTGAGCAGAATTTCATCGTGGATCGCGGCATCTCGCGTGGCAGCGAAGATGACTTCATCCGGAATGGCCGGGTTCCACAGGGTGATGTTGTCTCGCAGGGACGCCGAGAATAGCACGACGTCCTGATCCACCATGGAAATTGACTGCCGCAGCACTTCCTCGGGAATCTCATCCCGCAGATGGCCATCGAACAGGATTTCGCCCGACCAGGGCTGATAGGCACCCGATACCAGACGTGCCAGGGTCGACTTGCCGGAACCGCTGGGGCCGACGACGGCAACCCGCTGCCCCGGCTTGATCACGAGGTTGAAGTCTTTGATCAGCGGAGGCCGGCTCCTGTTGAAACCAAAGGTGACGTTTCGCAGTTCAAGTTGGCCCGCGAGTTGGAGTCGGCCGTTGAAGGTGGCGATCGATTCCGATTCCGGGCTTCGCCGACTGAAAGCGGGGTCTTCGTTGGCTTTGGAGATGTCATCCAGCCGCTGCAAATCCGCTTCCAGCGCCTTGCGTTTCTCGGCGAACTCCAAGAAGCGTCCCACGGGCGCCAGAAACATCTCTGCCAATATGTAGAACCCGACCAGCGTCCCCAGTGTCATTTCTCCAGTCGCGACCAGACTTCCCCCGAAGCCCAAGATCGCGGCGGCGCGCAACGCGGCGATCAGCCCCGGAAGCGCGCTATTGACGGAGCCCAGTTCGGCATAAAGCTGCCGTGCCTGCAGTTCGCGCGCCTGTTGACCACTCCAACGAGAAAAAAACCTGTCATCCGATCCCGTCATGCGGAGATTGTCCGCATGACTCAACATCTGCATGCCGACACCAATCAGCAGTCCCTGTTCCCGCCTCATGGCCTGGCTTCGAACCGCCCGAATCCCGTTGAGAAAGTGGGCCAGAATTCCGTGTAACAGGGCCAGAAACAGCACGATAAGTGTGAGGGAATAATCGTAGGCGAACATCGCGATAAGCAACACAGCGCTCATTGCCATGTCGATAATGAGAACGAGAAACTGGTCCGTCAGGTTCTTTGCGATTCTATCGATGGACGAGACCCGATCGGTCAAGTCGCCCACGAGCCTGTGCTCGAAAAACTCCACCGGCAACCGCAACAGCCGCGTCAGGCCCCGACTGTACCCGATGACTGAGATGCGCATTGCGAGCCGCTTCAGAAAGCGGTGCTTGAGCAGGGACAGGATGTACACCAGGGCACCCCCACCAAGCAGGGCGGCAACTAATCCTCCCCAGGCACCGTGCCTCTCCAGAACATCGTCCACGAAAACACTGAGAGACGCGGGCACCACCAGTGCCAGCAACGTCAGCATGAGTCCGCAGGCGATCACCCCGGCAAGCGGGCTCCACGATCCGAAGGGCAGGGTGCCCAACTGTCCGAACAGGCCGCACCGCTCGCCGCCCGGACGGAATTCGGGTCCAGGCTTGAATTTCAGCGCAATTCCGCTGTAGCTCTTGTGGAATTCCTCGGTGGAAAGCCTGCGTCGCCCCGTAGCCGGGTCATTGAGATAGAAGTTTCGACCGTCGAAACCTTCGAGAACGACGAAGTGGCTGAATTGCCAGAAGAGAATCAGAGGTAACTGCAGCTTTCGCAGCTGCTCGGCGCGCACACTGAGTCCGCTGCATTCGAGCCCGTAGTGCCTGGACGCGCGCAAGATGCTCGCGGCACTGCTACCGTCGCGACTCACCTCGCATTTTTCCCGCAGTTCGGTAATCGGTATCCAGCGCCCGAAGTACGCCAGTACACTACCAAGGCAGGCGGCACCACATTCCGATGCGTGCATTTGCAACACAATGGGGGTGGTGATCTTTCGCCTCGAAACGCCCGCTGCAGCCTTGCCCTTTGCCCCTTCTGAGCCACGCGTTCGCATCTTATGGCTGCCACATTCCAATGAATGCAGCTGGGGACTGGCCGCCGAGCTCAATGACAATCCGGCACTCCCTGCTTGCAAGGGATGCAAAATCAGGGCTTTGACCGAGCACGATCTCGATGTGCTGCACGGACAGCGGCGCCGCGGACGTAAACGCCGTCAGCGACTCGAACACAGGTACAGCGGAGATTCCCGCGATCTCCCCTTCGAGTGTATGTGCTCTTCCATCTGCCAGCACCAGCTCAATGGATGCTGCCATTCCAGACTTGATATGAGGCGCAACGTCGCTGTCGACCCACACGAGCGCTTGAGCAGCCTCGTCGCTTTCGGGCACCGTTTCGCCGGGCGCAAGCAGCACGCCCTCTACCTCAAGGCTACGGGCCACGTCGCCAAAGAAGAGCCATGCCACGAGGCTAACAAACAACAGAGCGATGACAGCGACCAGGAGGCGTTCTCGCTGCGTCGATATTGTTAACAGCCGGTCAAGTTGTTCCCGTTCGGCCTTTGCTTCCGAAACGGTATTATGAAATGAGTCGAAGGGGTTATTGAACACGACCGTGCGCACCCTCCGCATAGGGATCAGGCGGGGATAACAAGACTCTTATGGGAACCGAGAGAGATCGGAAAGGCGTGCATACAGTTTCGTCCAAGATGCATACAGTTTCATCCAAGAAAGGTCAATGTCTCAAACTTTCAAAATCTGACATGGCTCTAACGCATAAATGTTATGACTGTGGGAGGATCAATTTGCTTCGGCCAAGGGCCTGCCACGCACTCTTACTTCGCTGCTGACGGCGCTCACCGGAAGCGGGTTGCAAATCCTCTCCTGGGTGTGTACCCCTCCAAGATCTGTAGAAAGCTCGGAACTCAAGTCTTCCGGAGAACCACGGTACAATGAGGCATGCCCATCACGGGATCTATGCGTATGTTTCCTGTCACTAAGACTGCCACGGAATGGTCTGTCGGCCAGGGCCGGCGGAAGGACTTACCGTGCTTACGTGGCGCTTCTCTCCGCGTCCTAATGTTAACTCTGGCGTGCTTTGTCTTACCAATCCCACATGTCCTAGCCCAAGACGAGTCACCGGAGGAGAAGGGATTAAGGATTGCGCGCGAAGCAAGCGCCCGCAACGACGGTTTCAAGGACTTCACCGCTGAAATGACGATGGTGATTCGCGATCGGCACGGTCGGGAGAGCGTCCGTCAGATGCGATTCAAGGTGTTGGAGGTGCCGGAGGATGGCGACAAGAGCCTGTTCGTGTTCGACAGGCCGCCCGACGTGCGGGGAACCGCACTCCTGACCCACGCTCACATTAACGCACAGGACGACCAGTGGCTCTATCTGCCGGCCCTGAAAAGAGTGAAGCGAATCAACGCTGCAAAGCGTTCAGGGTCGTTCATGGGAAGCGAGTTTTCATACGAAGACATGAGTTCTCTGGAGGTGGAGGAATACACGTACAAGTATCTTCGCGACGAGCCCTGTGGCGCACTCAATTGTACCGTGATCGAGCAAACTCCCTTGGACAAGAAATCCGGATACAGCCGCAAGCTCGTTTGGCAGGATGCCGTCGAGCTGCGAATCTGGAAGATGGAGCTTTACGACCGAAAGGGTTCACACCTGAAGACACTCACCCTTGCAGACTATCAGTTATTCCTTGATCGATATTGGCGCGCAGGGGAACAGACCATGGTGAATCACCTGACTGGCGCGAGCACGGTGCTTGAGTGGACGAACTTTCAGTTTCAGATCAATCTTTATGACAGCGATTTTACCCGAACGGCGCTTCAACGCGTGCGCTGATGAGAGTCGGAGGCGCAGTTGCGGCCCTTGTGCTCATGGTCGCTTTAGGTGCCGCGGCGCAAGCGCTTGAGTTCTCGGGTGACCTGAGCCTCGAGGGGCGATGGTATCCGCAATCGCCGGCATTCCCGGGTCAGCGGTCCAGCACGGGTGGGTTAGTTTTCAAACCGACGATTTACGAGGAGGTTGCACAAACCACCGACTTCACCCTCAGTCTCTTTTATCGATACGACAGCGCGGATTCGGAGCGCACCCACGCAGATCTGCGCGAGGCCTACCTGTTGACATATGGGGACTGGGACGAAGGTTCATGGGAGCTTCGGCTGGGCGTTGACCGTGTTTTTTGGGGTGTGGCTGAACTGCATAACCTCGTAGATATCGTAAACCAGGTAGACCTCGTCGAGCACCCGCGTGATCGACCCAAGTTGGGGCAGCCTATGGCGCGCCTGACGATCTCCGGCGACTGGGGCGTCGCCGAATCATTTGTTCTGCCCTATCATCGCAAGCGCACATTTCCGGGACCTTCGGGGCGCCACCGTTCGGGTCGACCCATTGACGAGAACACCTTGTACGAGAGCGGTGCCGAAGAGCGTCATGTCGATTTTGCATTTCGCTACAGTCATGCCGTGGACATGCTTGATTTCGGCCTGAGTGCCTTCATAGGAACGAGCCGTGAACCTTCGTTTCTTGCCACCCATCGTACCCACCCGGTGCCGACAACCGACTCACCTTTGATAGCCCGCTATGAGCAGATCAGGCAATTCGGGGTCGACGCGCAACTCACGATCGAGCCCTGGCTTTACAAGACGGAAGCCATCCACCGTAGTGGGGCGCGCAATCTTCTTGGCCAGAAGGAGGATTACAGCGCCTTCATCTTCGGAATCGAACGCACTCTCTACGCGTTGTTCGACTCAGACACGGACTTGACCCTGCTCGCCGAGTGGCATTACGACGAGCGCGGAGAACGCGCTACAAGTGTCTGGGCCAATGACTTGTTTGTCGCGGGTTCCCTTGCGTTTAACGATGTGGAAGGCACCACGCTCGTCGCTGGCGTCCTGGGTGATCTCCGCCATGACTATCGTTCGTTAAGCGTCGAACTGAAGCGCCGTCTGTCGGACAACTGGTCGATGCGCTGGGAAGGGATTGCGAACCTGAGCTCGGATCCGCAGGATTTAACCTATTCTGGTCGGCGCGACAGTTTCATGGGCGTGGGACTCACCTTCAGCTTTTGAGGGAAGCCGCGGCTGGCATTTGACGAATGGGCCGACCGAATAACAACCTTGAAGGTTACGCGTCGTGATACAGCCGGGCAGAAGCTCCTTAGGCAAGATCGCGGTTGTCGGGCGGGGAACCGCTGGGTCGCTGGCAGCCGCCAGTGTCTCGCGGCTTCTCTCCAACGACGGCCACGAGTTACATCACATATATGACTCACGCATCCCGGTTATCGGCGTGGGTGAAGGCAGTTGGCCGAGCTTGGTTCAGGAACTACGGCAACTGACGAATTTGCCCCACGAGATCATTCAGGAGCGCCTGAAAGGAACGCGCAAGTACGGCGTTGTGTTCGAGGGCTGGGGCCGGCGCAATCGAGATTTCACTCACTACTTTACGCCGCAACAGGTTTCCTACGCCTACCATCTATCTGCCGACTTGTTGGCGGAGCTGTTGCACGAAGGCACGCGTGCTCGTCACATCGATGCGCAAGTGCTCAGTATCACCAGGGTGGAAGGCGGCGCGGAAGTGGAATTCGAGGACCTGCCTCCTGAACGTTACGACTTGGTCTTCGATGCGCGCGGGTTTCCCAAGAAGCTCTATTCTGATCAGCACATCAACATCTCCTTCATCCCCACTAACACCGCCGTCATCCGCCGCTGTCCGGCAATCATCGAGGAAGAGGAGTATGGGCCTGTTCTGCAACATACCTATACCCGTGCGGTTGCGCGTCAGCACGGCTGGATATTCGTCATTCCGCTTACAGTACACACATCTTACGGGTACATTTTCAACCGCGATGTATCCGGCCTTGCGGAAGTCGAATCGGACTTTGATGCGTTTCTTGAAATCGACGGCGTATCGGTGTTTGAGAAGCGCGCCGTTATTCCCTTTCCCAATTTCGTCCACCGTCAGATGTTCGACGGCACGGTGGCCCGCATTGGCAATTCAGCGGCCTTCATGGAGCCCCTCGAAGCGACGGCGATCGTATCCGCCCAGTTGCAGATCGGGATGGTGCTCCACACACGCCTTAACCGTTCGGTAGAGCATCTCGAGCGCGACGCGCCGGTGGTCAATCGCTTTCTCGTCAACAGCATCCTCCGTTACGGCCTGTTCGTCGGTTGGCACTACTCCTGTGGCTCTAGGTACGACAGCGAGTTCTGGCGTCATGCGCGCGAGCACATCTGGCCTCGACACCGTAGGGCGGCGGACCCCGAAGTCGTAGGGTGCGATGCGCTCCGCAAATTCGACGAAATGATCGAGCTGATGAACCAATCGGTCATCGACAAAGAGGACTGGAATCGGATGTGCGCGGTTCCACTCACCAGTTATGCCCAGATGTCTCAGGGTCTTGGTTGTTAGCGCTTGTCCCGCACCCCGGTCAAAACCGCCGCATGAAACTGTCCGACCCCAGGGACTCACTCCAACTGAAGTGCACGTAATGATATTGAGCGAAGGGCTGACTGCGCATTGCGGTCCGTGCGGGCCGCGATTTCGAGAGCCTGCTGCAAAGGCAACAGACTGGCGAGGCAGACGCTGAATGAGCCGCGTGATGAAGGCGATGGTGCTGACTGGCCACGGCGGCCTCGTCAAGTACGCGTGGCACGAGGACTGGCCCATGCCCGAACCGGGGCCGATGCAAGCGCTGATCAAGGTCGGCGCCTGCGGGCTCAACAACACCGACGTCAACACCCGCACGGGCTGGTATTCGAAGGCTGTGACGGAGGCGACGACCGGCGCGGCCCACGACGAGGCGAGTGGCAGCGACCCGACCTGGGGCGGGCGGCCCATCGTCTTTCCGCGCATCCAGGGCGCGGATGCTGTGGGCGAAGTCGTCGCGGTGGGCGCGAGCGCCGATCCGGGGCTGATCGGCCAGCGGGTCATGGTCGACGGTTGGCAGCGCGATTGGTCCGAGCCCGAGAACATGGACAAGGCCGTCTATTTCGGATCGGAGATCGACGGCGGCTTTGCCGAATACACCACCTGCGACGTGCGCAGCATGGCGGTCGTCGATTCCGAGCTCACCGACGCCGAGCTCGCGACCTTCTCGTGCTCCTACACCACCGCCGAGGGCATGCTGAATCGCGCGAATGCGGGGGCGAACGACACGGTGCTCGTCCCGGGCGCCTCGGGCGGGGTGGGCGGTGCGCTGATCCAGCTCGCCAAGCGCCGCGGCGCGCGGGTGATCGCGATGGCCGCCGAAGCCAAGCACGCCGACGTGGCGAGGCTCGGCCCCGATCGCATCCTGCCGCGCGCGCCGGAGAACCTGAGCGAGGCGCTGGAGGGCGAGCGGGTCACCGTGGTCGCCGACATCGTCGGTGGGCCCCTTTGGCCGACGCTGATCGACATCCTCGCGCGTGGCGGGCGCTACACCTGCTCCGGCGCCATCGCCGGACCCATCGTCACGCTCGACCTTCGCACGTTCTACCTGCGCGACCTCACCTTCACCGGCTCGACGGTGGTGCCGAGCCATGTCTTCAAGGACGTGGTCAGCTACATCGAGCGGGGCGAGATCGAGCCCGTGCTGGCGGCGACCTATCCGCTGCGCGATCTGTGCGCCGCCCAGCAAGCCTTCATCGACAAGCGTCACGTCGGCAACATCGTGGTCGTGCCGTGAGGATCGTCGAAGAGAAGGAGATCCGCGCCTGGCGGGCGGAACGCATTCGGCGGGAACTCCGCCTCCGTGACCTCGGGGCGGTGCTGGTGGTCGATCCGATCAACCTGCGTTACGCCACAGGTACGCGGAACATGCAGGTCTGGACGATGCACAACATCGTCCGCTATGCGCTCGTCTTCGCCGATGGGCGGACGGTACTGTTCGACCTCGCCACCAGCCGCCACTTGAGCGCCGCCCTGGAGAGCGTGAGGGAGGTGCGCACGTCGATCCCCTTCGACTACATGCTGGTCGGGGTCAACGCCGAGACGATGGCGCGACGCTGGGCCCTCCAGATTCACGAGGCGCTGGGCGAGCATGGCTGTGCTGCCGACTGGCTCGCCATTGACCGCGCCGACACGCTGATGATCCAGGCGCTGGCAGAGCTGGGAACCCGCGTGGTCGACGGAAAGCAGGTTCTGGAGCATGCGAGAGCCATCAAGTCGACAGAGGAGATCAGGGCGTTCCGGGCTTCGCTCGCCACCTGTGAGGAAAGCGTTCGCTCACTGCATGCGTTTGCGGTGCCGGGCGTGACGGAGGCGCAAGCCTTCGGTCACCTCGTCGGCCAGAGCCTTGCGCGGGGTGGCGAGTATCCCGAAACCCGCCTGCTGACCGGCGGTCCGAGGACGAATCCCTGGTTTCAGGAGACATCTGACCGGGTCCTGCAGGCGGGAGACCTACTCGCCTTCGACACCGACCTCATCGGACCGATGGGCTTCTACAACGACATATCCCGCAGCTGGGTCATCGGCAAGCCGCGACCGACTCCGGCGCAGGCAACCCTGCTCGACATCTCCGCGGAGCAGATCGCCCACAACACCGACCTGCTCCGCCCCGGCACGTCATTCGTGGAATACGCGTCGAAGGCGTTTCGACTGCCCGACGCCTATCTTGCCAACCGGTACGCCGATCTGGTGCACGGCTGCGGCCTGGGGGTGGAATACCCCTTCGTGCTCTATCCCGAGGACGCGGATGACGGCATGTACGACGGCCAGTTCGAGGCGAACATGATCGTGTGTGTGGAGAGCTATGTGGGTGCGCAGGATGGACCGGAGGGAGTCAAGCTGGAGCAGCCGGTTCTGATCACCGACCGAGGCCCAGAAGTGTTGAGCGCGCTACCGCTCGATGCGAGCGACTTCTAGAAATCGGGAATCCAGCCGCCCCGTCTAGCGCTGTTGTTAGGCATCGAAATCTGATCCCTTCGAAACGAGACAAGTCGATGCGTTAGCGCGCCGGTCGGCGTCGAACTTGCGCTCGAAATCTATTCGGCTTCGAAAATTTGTACGCGGATTGAGGTCGGCCGGCCTCCGGCAGCCGGGTTGTTGACCTGAGGGCAGTTGGAGACGATTGCGAGAACGTCGCGCTCGGCTCGCAGATCAACATGATCGCCGGGCCTGGACGGGCCGTCGACGAAGGTCCGCTCTGCCAGACGACCTTCTTCATGGACCGGCACGGCACAGAAAAAGTTGACGTTGGGCACGATGTCCGTCCAGCCCAGGCCGTGCTCCGCCAGGGCGGCCAAGAAATTCTCGCGGCAACCCGGCACGCCTTCCACGCCGTAGAGCATGGCGTTGCTGGGGGCGCTGCAGCAACCGGCGATTGTGTCGTGATGGCCGCAGGAGTCGGCCACGATCGTGAAGAGCGCTCGCCCCCGGTCCGAGTAGAGCGCATGGCCCCTGGTCAGGCGAAGAGTGCCGCTCTTCTTGATCGTGTTCGGCGCGTAGTAGCGTTCGCGCGGGTCGGCCGCGTCGTAACACAGGAAATCGACGCCCTGTTCACCCTCCAGGTCGACGATGCGCAACACCTGGTCCCGCCGCAGGCGGGCCGACCACGGAGCGCCCGGCGCCACGATCTCGTCTCGGACAACAGGTAGCGCATCCTCTTCATTCATCACCGCGACCTCCAGTTTGACGCATCACCCACCTTAAACCATTTGGGACGCATTGAATTCCGGCGAGTCGTCCTGGCACGGGAGAGCACGCCCGTGCGGCCTGCGTGGGGCGTCGGTTTCGGGAACCGCGGCGCCTGACTATCATGCGCCAGATGAGTCAGACTTGACCGCCGTGAGGCCTTGGGAGGGCGAGATGGACTTCGGAATTACCATTCCCAATTACGGGCCGCTTGCCCGTCGCGACGCCATTACCGCGATCGCGCGCCAGTCCGAGGCCCTTGGCTTCGGCTTCATGGCGATTGCCGATCACATCGTCATTCCGAAGACCTGGAACTCCTTCTATCCCTATTCACCGACCGGGCGGGTCGACACCTTCGATGGCGGCGACTGCCTGGAACCGTTGGCGCTGATGGCCGCGCTCGCACTTGCGACCGAAAGGGCGCAGCTTCTCACCGCCGTGCTGGTGGTGCCCTATCGTCCGCCCATCCTGACGGCCAAGCAGCTCGCGACGATCGACGTCCTCTCCGAGGGACGGGTCACCGTCGGCTGCGGGACGGGCTGGATGCGCGAGGAGTTCGAGGCGATCGGCGCCCCGCCCTACGAGGCGCGCGGCCGGGTGACGGACGAGTATATCGAGGCCTTCCGGGCGATGTGGACAAGCGACGAGCCGACCTATGAGGGGGAGCACGCCCGCGTCGCGGACATCTATTTCCGTCCCCAGCCGGTCCGCAAGCCGCACCCGCCGATCTGGATCGGCGGCGACAGCATGCCGGCACTGAGGCGGACTGCGCGCCTCGGCGACGGCTGGCTGCCGGTCGGAATCGCGCCGAAGCGCCCGCTCAACACGGTCGCCAGCTATCGGGACGCAGCGCAGACGCTCGCCGTCCTCGCGCGCGATGCCGGTCGCGACCCGGCCGAAATCGCGCTCAACTATTGGGCCATCTGGTACGACGAGAGCAGGCGCGTCACCCTCGACGACGGCAGCCGCCACATCTTCACCGGCGAGCCGGAAGAGATCGCCACCGACATCGACGCGCTGGCCGGGGTCGGCGTCAGCGCTGTGCTCTTCAGCTTCGTCCGGAGCACCCTCGACGAGACGCTCGCGAGCACCGAGCGCTTCGCGCGCTACGTGATGCCGTTAGTTGGCGCCTAGTATCCTGTTTCTGAAGTTCGTCTGACGTCGGGTTGGCCACACGGTCTCGCAATCCCGACCTCTCGATGAGCTTGCTGTCGAGCGCCACCTGTCCGGTATCGTCCTGCGGGCTCTCGGGAACGACCCGGGCTGCAGGCCCCGCCGCTTCAAGTCTAAGCGTCGGCCGGCACCCAGGGGGGCAACGGCGTGCCGCCGCAATAGTGATTCTCCGCAGGGTTCTCGCGGAACACGACATAGATGTCGGCGGCGTCGACGCCCATCGTGTTGTTCAGGATTTCGGCAATGGCGCCGACCAGCGCCTTCTTGCGTTCCGGCTCGCGGCCCGGCCGCAAATCGACTTCGACCAGCGGCACGCCGTCGCCAATCTCACCGACCACCTCGCGCACGGCGACATAGTCGTACTTGGTCTGCTTGGGGGCGAGGGTCCTGAGCACCGCAGCCTTGACCGCAATGCGGATGGATTCCTGCGTGGCGGCGGGTGTGCCGGCGGGAACTTCGACGCGAATGACGGGCATCGGCGGGGTCTCCTTCTGTAGACGTCAGGGTTAAGGCGCGATCCGCTCCTCGAAGCATCGTGTTGCCTTGGCTCGAACTCGAATTCAATCCCGGCGCGAACGCCCTGTCGGGCCGGGATGGCGGGATATCCCGGACGATTTAGGGCGCGACCAAGAGACGACCGGTTACGCCGTGGCGATCGATTAGACGGGCAACGAGACCACTCGCCTTGGCCTCCTCGACGAAGTCGGCCAGGAAGGCGGCGCCCGCATGGTTGGTCTTTGCGGTGCCCACCGCCTGCCGCACGGCCGTGAAGCGCCCGTCGAGAATTCGAGCGCCGGGGAGTCTGTCGGCGTCCGCGATCAAACCGGGCCTGAGGCCGGCGAGCGCGTCGAGCTTCTCGTTCGCGAAGAGCTCGAAGGCGGCCGCAAGACCCTTTGCGCGCACCAGCTCGGCGTGCTTGAGATGGCGCGTCAGGTACAGGTCATAGGCGCTCCTGTCCGACACCGCGATGCGGATGCCGGGGCTATCGACGTCGTCGATCGCATCGAGCGGGCTGCCCTCGGGAACCATGTAAGTCGCCTCGATCTCGACGTATGGCGGAGAGAACGCGATCCTCTTCGCCCGGGCGGGCTCAGCGGCGATGAGGCCGATGTCCCATAGATCCCGCTCCGCCGCATCGGAGAGCTCTCCGGGCGAAGCGAAGGTGACGTAGGAGACCGCGACACCCAACCGATCGGCGATCGCGCGCGCCAGGTCGGGTGCGACGCCGATCGGGTCGCCCGACGATGCCCTGCCCGTCACCAGCAGGAAGTTGGACAAGTTGATCCCTGCGCGCAGGGTGCCGCTCGGTGCAAGCTCGGAGAGGATGTCCTGGTCCATGATCGACGAGGCTCCGCAGGGGTCGGGGGAATTGCTATCCAGAGGGACTTCGTTCGGCAAAGTCTCAAGGCCGTCTTGCGCTTGTCCGATTGCAAGGCAAAGGATCAGGATGCCCGCGCGTGCGCCCGTGCGGCGCGCCGGCGGTCATGAGGGTCGAGCAGGCGCTTGCGAAGGCGGATGGACGCCGGCGTCACTTCCAGCACTTCGTCGTCCGCGAGATAGGCCAGCGCGATCTCCAGCGGCATCGGCCGCGGCGGGCTCAGGCGAACGGCATTGTCCTTGCCGGCGGCCCGGATATTGGTCAACTGCTTGCTCTTCAGCGGGTTGACGTCGAGGTCCTGCGGCCGCGTGTGCTCGCCGACGATCATGCCGCCGTAAACAGGCATCCCCGGCTCGACGAAGAGCGCCCCCCGCTCCTCCAGGTTCCAGAGCGCGTAGGCGACCGCTCTGCCCTCGGCGCTCGAGATGAGCACACCGGTCTGCCGCCCCGGGAGCGGTCCCTTGAAGGGCGCGTAGCCGTGAAACAGCCGATGCATGATCGCCGTGCCCCGGGTCACCGTGAGCAGCTCGCCGTTGAAACCGATCAGGCCGCGCGAGGGGCCGTGAAAGAGAGCGCGAATCTTGCCCCGTCCCGAGGGCCTGAGCTCGATCAGCTCCGCGCGGCGCTCGGCGAGCGCGGTCACCACGTCGCCGACGAAGGCTTCGTCCACATCGATCTGGATTTCTTCGATGGGCTCGAGCGGCGCGCCACCCTTGGGGTCTTCGCGCATCAACACCCGCGGGCGGCCGATCGAAAGCTCGAAGCCCTCGCGGCGCATCGTCTCGATCAACACCGCGAGTTGAAGCTCGCCGCGGCCGGCGACCTCGAAGGCGCCGTCCTCCGCCATGCCGTTCACCTGGATCGCGACATTGCCCTCGGCTTCGCGTGCGAGGCGCGCTGCGATCATGCGTGAGGTGAGCTGCGTTCCCTCGCGTCCCGCGAGCGGCGAGTCATTGATCGAGAACACCATCGCGATCGTCGGCGGGTCGATCGGCTCGGCCGGGATCGCGGCGCAGTTCCCGGAGGCGGCGACGGTGTCCGCCACCGAGGCGGTCTTGAGGCCCGCGAGCGTCACGATTTCGCCGGCCCTGGCGTCGTCCACTGCGATCCGTTCCAGACCTCTCGCGCGCAAGAGCTTGGTGAGTCGGGCGACCTCAACCACGGAGCCGTCGGTGCCGAGCACCGTCACGGTCCGGTTGGCTTCCACCCGGCCGGAAAGCACGCGCCCGCTCACCAGCCGGCCGAGAAAGGGGTCGGCCTCGAGCAGGCTGATCAACATGCGGAAGGGCGCATCCCGATCCGTGGCAGGCGCCGGCACGTGCGCGATGACGGTCTCGAAGAGCGGGGCCATGTCACTCCCGGCGGCGGCCGCATCGCGTGAGGCCCAGCCATCGCGCGCCGAGCTGTAGACGAGAGGGAAGTCGAGCTGCTCCTCGGTCGCTCCCAAGGCGTCGAACAGGTCGAAGACCGCTTCGTGCACGATCTCGGGCCGGGCATCCGCGCGATCCATCTTGCTGATCGCCACGATCGGCCGCAGGCCGAGCCGGAGTGCCTTGTCGACCACGAATTTCGTCTGAGGCATCGGGCCCTCCGCCGCGTCCACCAGGACGAGCACGCCGTCGACCATGCCGAGCACGCGCTCGACCTCGCCGCCGAAGTCCGCGTGGCCTGGGGTATCGACGATGTTGATGCGTACGCCCCGCCAGTCGATCGCGGTGCACTTGGCCAGGATCGTGATTCCGCGCTCGCGCTCGAGCTCGCCGCTATCGAGGGCGCGTTCCCGCATCGGCTGGTTCGCCCGCACCGTGCCGCTCTGGCGCAGCAGGGCGTCGACCAGGGTCGTCTTGCCGTGATCGACGTGGGCAATGATGGCGATGTTGCGCAGGTCCATGGCTGCGCGGCACTCCTTCGCTGCGGTGGGTGCAGTCGATGGAGACGCGCCCTCCCGGATCGGGATGCCGGTTATACAGCAGACGCCTCGCAGGTCGACAGCGTCGAAGGGAATCGGGACGTCCAGACCCTGGCACGCTGCCGCAAGACTCCTGGCATTGACGCGAATAGAGTGATTAGCCGTGGGTTCGGGGGATCGGGGCGAGGTTGTCATGCGGGGCAGTGCCGGCAAGCCTCTATCGTGCCTCTCCAACCGGGCTGCCAGAAGACTGTTCCTGGACCGGCACGGCCTTGGGCGCCCGCCGGAGGGTGAGGATCTCACAGGGCTGATCGAGCGGCTCGGCTTCGTCCAGATCGACAGCATCGCGACGGTCGAGCGCGCCCACCACATGATCCTGGCCTCCCGGCGCAGACGCTACCGGCCGCAACAGCTCCACAACCTGCTGGAACGCCAGCGCACGCTCTTCGAGCACTGGACCCACGATGCGTCGGTCATCCCCATGTCGTTCTATCCCTACTGGCGGTTGCGCTTTCGCCGCGACGCCGAAATGCTGCGCACGCGCTGGCGAAATTGGCGCCGGGCAGGGTTCGAGGAGCGTCTCGACGAGGTGCTGGAGCGCATCCGCGAGGGCGGGCCCGTCATGGCGCGCGAGCTCGCCGGCGGCCGACGGCGTGACGCATCCGCGTGGTGGGACTGGCATCCGTCGAAGACGGCGCTGGAATTCCTCTGGCGCAGGGGCGCGCTCGCCATCGACCGGCGCGAGGGGTTCCAGAAGGTCTACGACCTGGCCGAGCGCGTGATCCCGACCTCCTTCCGCGCTGCCGTGCCGGACGACCGGGAAACGCTGAATTGGGCATGCGCGAGCGCTCTTGACCGGCTCGGCTTCGCGTCTGCCCGGGAGATTGCGGCCTTCTGGGACACGGCCACTCTCGACGAGGCGCGGTCCTGGTGTGCCGCCCACGACGCCGGTGAGCTGGTCGAGGTCGCGGTGGAGGGCGCGCGGCCCGGCGAGGCCCGCCACCTGTTCGCGCGTCCCGACATAGGCGAGCAGGCCGAGCGGGTGCCGGAGCCACCCGCCGGAGTGCGCGTGCTCAGCCCTTTCGACCCGCTGCTGCGTGACCGCAAGCGCGCCGAATGGCTGTTCGGCTTCCGCTATCGCATCGAGATCTATGTGCCGGAGGAAAAGCGCGAATACGGCTACTACGTCTTCCCGCTGTTGGAGGGCGACAGGCTGGTGGGGCGTATCGACATGCGCCGCCGGGAGGGACGCCTCAGCGTGCGGGCGCTCTGGCCCGAGCGCGGCGTGCGCCTCGGCAAGGGGCGGCTCGAGCGCATCGGGCGCGAACTCGATCGCATCGCCCGCTTCTGCGGCTGCGACGGCCCGGTGTTCGAGAAGGGATGGATCAGGGAGAGCCGGGAGTAGCAGGCGTCGTCCGGGCCTCGACGAAGCCCGGTGCATGGTCCCGTCAGGTCCGATCGCAGGATGCGCCGGAGCCGATCGGCGCGCTGAACAATACCCCTGGCTCAATCGCCCGCGAACGCGATCAATCGCCCACAGACGAGTGCTCCCAGCCAGCAAAGCGTCGAGAGGATGGCGTGGCCGACCAGGCGCGCGCGCGGGGCGTCCTTGAGCAGGAACCCGTGGGACCAGCACAGAGCGAGCGTCGACAGGACCCCGACCGCGATGAAGGCCAGCTTGAGCTGCAGGAATCCCACGCCACTGTATTCCTGCGCCCGGACCGAGAAGAGCAGCGGTCCCGTGAGCAGGGCAAGGATCAGCCCGCTCGCCGCGACGGGCGCGAGCACCCGCACCACCGCTTCGCGAGAGATAGCGCGCCACACGCCGAGAAGCCGCAGGTTGAGCGGAACGACGGACCCGATCAGCAACGCGATTGCGAAGATGTGCGCGGCGTTGAGGGCGGCATAGCCCCAGCGGGAACTCCGCAGAGCCTGCGCCAGGGCGGTCCCCTCGAGCGCCGCGAACAGGGCCTCCAAGGTCTCAGTCGCGCCCGGGGTAAAGGACGTACTCCTGCTTGCCCAGGAACAGCCGTTCCACCTTGACCCGTCTTTCCGACAGATCGGCGGCCGGCTCGCCGATCACCCGGATCTCGACCCCCTGGGCCAGATCGCCGTCCTCGAGGCCGGCGCGTTCGTTGCGCCAGGGCTGACCGACCTCGGCAGTCCACTCCTCGCCCTCCACGTCGATCTTCAGGATCCCGTGAGGATTGCCCAGGCGGGCGGTCTTGATGATGCCGGTCAGATCGATATTGCCGCCAGTCGTCCACGACCAACCGTGATGGGCCAGAGCCCCGACCGTCGGAGCCATGAGCCCCAGGGCCAGAACCGCGATGAACAAGAGCCTCATCATCGTGCGCCTCCGATGCCTCAAGCGTTGCCGGGAAGGTTACGTCACACGACAGGACGATCAAGCCGACACGTCCCGGACAACCTGTTACGAAGCGCCCCTTGTTAACCCCCCGCAATGCGGCGAGGCCAATGGATTACCGCGCCGATCGGCACCGAACCTACGCGCCGAGCAACGGTTCTGGAGAATCCACCTAACCCATTGAAAAGATTGGTGGGCGCACTAGGACTCGAACCTAGGACCCGCTGATTAAGAGTCAGCTGCTCTACCAACTGAGCTATGCGCCCACCAGCGGCCGAGATTTGCCACGATTCAGACCGCGGCGCAACCGGCCCCGCCGCCGGCGCCGTCAGGGCGGCGGTGTCTGGAATGGCGGCCGGCTTGATGCTATATAGGGCGCGCAGTTGGACGTTCAGCCGGGAGGTGAGCGGCCAAACAGCGATCGATGATCCCCGGTAGCTCAGTTGGTAGAGCAAGCGGCTGTTAACCGCTGGGTCGCTGGTTCGAGTCCGGCCCGGGGAGCCAACCCCAGGACCGCCAAGGTCCCAAGAAATCCTCCAAACCAATCTAAAGCCCCGGAATACCGGGGTTTTTTCTTGACATCCATGCTTGCTACTTCCGCGCGATTCTCGTAAGATCCGATTCTCCACGTGGGACTGGATGTGGGACAATGACCAAGCTGTCCGTGGCGAGAATCAAGAAGCTGTCGGAACCCGGATTGCATGGCGACGGCGGCACGCTCTACCTCCGCGTCACACCGGGCGGCACCAAGTGCTGGGTTCAGCGAGTCGTGATTCTCGGCAAGCGCTGCGACATCGGCCTGGGCGGCTGGCTTCTCGTGAGCCTGGCCGAAGCTCGCGAAACCGCATTCCAGAACCGAAGAACCATCCGCAACGGCGGCGACCCCCTTGCGGAGAAGCGCAAGAGGCGCCTCAAAGTCCCAACCTTCCGGGAGGCGGCCGAGGCCACATTCGAGGCGAACGCACCCAGGCTCCGCACCGCAAAGGCGACCCGTGCGTGGATGGCGCACCTGGAGCGGCATGCATTTCCCATTCTCGGCAACATGCGTGTAGACCGAATCGCGCGTGAGGATGTGCTGCGGGTGCTGACGCCCATCTGGTCGACCAAGCCGGAAACCGCCCGCAAGCTCCGCCAGCGAATTCGGGCCACCCTAAAATGGGCGCAAGCACACGGCCATATCGAGGTCAACGCCGCCGGCGAAGCGATCGACGGTGCCCTCCCCACGATGCCGGCCGTGAAGGCCCATCTCCGCGCCCTCCCATACACCGAGGTCGCAGACGCGTTTGCAATCGTGGAGGCCTCCAGGGCGTCCCTGGCCTCCAAGCTGGCCTTCTGGTTCGTGGTGCTGACCGCCTGTCGGTCGGGCGAAGTCCGCGGGGCCGCATGGAACGAAATCAACCTCCAAGCCAAAGACTGGCGCATCCCCGCGAACCGCACCAAGTCAGGCCTAGAACATCGCGTTCCGCTGTCCGATGCCGCGATGGCCGTCCTCGAACGGGCGCTCCCGCTGCGCGACGACTCCGACCTCATCTTTCCGTCGCCCGCGCGGCGGGGACGCCCACTCAGCGACATGGCCCTGACCAAGCTCCTACGCGACACCGGTCTAGAGCATTATCCGATCAGACACGGTCATATCCTGCAGCAGTGAAGTAGTTTTGGCACTCGGCGGATGTGAAGGTGTTTGTGGCTTCGCCGATGGCGTCCCAGAGTTCTGGGATGGTGCGGGCTGCGCGTCGCTTGAGGGAGGCCTTGAGCTTGGAGAAGGCCATCTCGATCGGGTTGAAGTCGGGGCTGTAGGGCGGCAGGAAGCGCAACTCGGCCCCGGCGCCTTGGATAGCGTCGCGCACGGCGG
>Ga0209022_1000929_pt1 | contig 33292 bp, 31 predicted proteins | sample PinacodermPK_FD_187300 | JGI IMG/M metagenome (GOLD analysis project Ga0209022, IMG submission 187300) | Host-associated microbial community of the marine sponge Aplysina aerophoba from Gulf of Piran - sponge pinacoderm, lysed by proteinase... | ecosystem: Host-associated > Porifera > Sponge >...
CAGAATAACTTTGACCTGAAGAATGGGATGACCAACTATCCTGCATCGGTATAAACACCTTGACCGAATCCCCAACCGACACTGACCCTTCTCGTTCTACCCAAGCTGTAACTCCCCGACGATTACGCGCAGCGGCTTTAAAAAGCTTCCCTTTTCCTTGAAATAGCTTTTCAATTTCTTGCGCCGGAAAATTACAAGGATGATTGATTAAATCAATAGTTACCGTTGCACCACTTGCAAATTGTAGCCGGGTTGATGGAGTAATCAGGGAAAAATTATCGATACCCTTAATCGCAATATTGGCTCCTAATAATTCAGGACCAACATCATTAATTCCCATATCTTTGGCAATGAGTTCTAGTTCTTCAATGGCAACAATTGATAGTTGACGAACATTCCGAATGGGTGTTTTTACTGGATATAAATCCTCAACCCTAACACACGAAGGTCGTGTCAGACCAAAATGGGAATCGCTTTCAATACCGCCAAATTTGAGCATCACTTGGTCCTTAACTTGAGACTTGATTGAAGAATCGGGATTCTCGACACTACCAATCCATTCAACCGTAGGCATTTTATCTAATTCGTAAAAATTTTTCATCAATCCAAACGTCTCATTTAATCGCAAGTGTAATACCAAGATAATTCATGTCTGACATGAAATAGCATATCAATCGCAGAAAACTCTTAATATCACGATATATGCCGAGAAAAAACTGAATTGATACCCACCATACTACGTTCGCAAGGCTAGGATTTTTTGCGTGTAACTTTAGGCAGAATGGATCTTTTTGGAGATTTAGATGGTAACGGAAGAACTTTGGCAGAATCTTTGGAATTCCTGTTTGAAGAAGAGTGACCCAATGGCTTCTCACCGGCAATTACTTGCCTTATCTCTTCGCCAGTCAGAGTTTCATATTCAAGTAACCCTTTGGCAAGATTAATCAAATCCTGTTTCTTTGCAGTTAAAATTTGTTTTGCTTTGTTATAGCCATCATCAACAATCCGGCGAACCTCGGCATCAATTAATTCTTGCGTGTGAGGACTAATATTACGTCCTGAACTCACCGGTCCAAGATACGAGTCTTGCTCGGTTGAATAATCAATATGTCCAAGCTTGTCGGACATTCCATACCGAGACACCATATCACGAGCCAATTGCGTTGCTTGTTTAATATCCGAAGCGGCACCTGAGGTGATATTTTCGTCGCCGAAAATGATCTCTTCAGCAACACGACCCCCCATAGCCATGGCAATCATTGATTGAAACTTGGTTGTTGTCACGGTTAACTGATCTCTTTCAGGAAGCGAGATGACCAATCCCAAGGCTCGTCCCCGCGGAATTATTGTTGCTTTGTGAATTGGGTCATGCTGAGGAACATTCAAGCCAACGACTGCATGTCCTGCTTCATGGTAAGCAGTAAGTTCCATCTCTTCTTTGGTCATGACCATGGAGCGCCTTTCGCTCCCCATAAGTATTTTATCCTTGGCATTCTCAATATCTACCATCGCGACAAATTTGCGGCGAATACGAGCGGCAATCAGTGCAGCCTCGTTAATCAAATTAGCCAAATCAGCACCCGAAAAACCAGGTGTTCCTCGCGCAATTATTTGTAGGTCAACATCGCTTCCAAGAGCAACTTTGCGTGCATGGACCCGCAAAATCTTTTCGCGACCAACAATATCCGGTATTGGAACAACAACTTGGCGGTCAAACCGGCCCGGGCGAAGAAGGGCTTTATCTAAAACGTCAGGGCGATTTGTTGCAGCAATAATGACAACGCCGTCATTTTCTTCAAACCCATCCATTTCCACCAATAACTGATTGAGCGTTTGCTCCCGTTCATCGTTTCCACCACCAATACCAATACCGCGTGAGCGACCAACTGCATCAATTTCATCAATAAACACAATGCACGGAGCGTTCTTCTTGGCTTGTACAAACATATCGCGTACTCGAGAAGCACCGACGCCAACAAACATTTCGACAAAATCAGAACCAGAAATCGAAAAGAACGGAACGTTCGCTTCTCCGGCAATTGCCTTGGCAAGGAGCGTCTTACCAGTTCCTGGTGGGCCGACCAACAAAGCCCCTTTGGGTATTTTACCCCCTAACCGAGAAAACACGTCAGGATTCTTTAGAAAATCGACAATTTCTTCAAGTTCTTCCTTGGCTTCATCAATACCGGCGACATCATTAAAGGTGATTTTGATTTTGTCTTCGGTCAGCAATCGGGCTCGAGACTTACCGTAACCGAATATTCCACCCGGCCCCTGTTGTGAACGCCGTTGGAGATACATCAGTACGGCTATAATCAATAGCCCAATAATAAAACTTTGTAACACTCTTACCCTATAAGAATTAAACCAATAATCACTCTTCGTGCCTACTGCTTATAAAGAAGTACAAATCTGAATCATCACTTACTTGAAGACTCTTGCGTTGCATCCCTAGCCATTTTTTCATCTCTAGAAGGTCTTCTGGTTGTAGTTGGGACTGTAAAAATTCGTTTTTGTTCTTCGGGTGGATTGTCATCGTCTTTCTGGAGAGGTTCTCCTTTCAGAACTAATTCAATGTCTTTGCCGGTAAGTGTTTCATACTCAATAAGTCCTTTGGCGAGGCGATGTAAATCCTCAATCTTTTCGGTTAAAATATTTTTTGCTGTTGTGTAACCTTCATCAACCAAGCGTCGGACTTCAGCGTCAATAATTTCCAAGGAGTCTTGACTTGTAACCACTTGACCCGAGTAAGGGCCAAGGAATGAGTGTTGTTCATTGGCGTAATCAATATTACCGAGCTTATCCGACATCCCGTATTGCGTAACCATAGCCCGTGCAATTTGAGTGACTTGCTTAATATCTGAGGACGCTCCAGAGGTGACATTGTCAGGACCAAAAATTAATTCCTCAGCAACCTTTCCTCCCATTGCCATCGCAATTTTAGAGCGATACTTCGTAATATTAATTGATAACTGGTCTCTTTCAGGGAGTGATAATACAAGACCAAGTGCTCTACCCCTCGGAATTATTGTCGCTTTATGTATGGGATCGTGCTGGGGCACATTCATTCCAACAATGGCATGTCCTGCTTCGTGATAGGCGGTTAATTTTTTTTCATCTTCGGTCATAACCATTGAACGCCGTTCGGCGCCCATCATTACTTTATCTTTGGAATTCTCAAAATCAAACATCGTAACAAATCGGCGCCCGACCCGAGCGGCTAAGAGAGCCGCTTCATTGACAAGATTAGCTAAATCGGCTCCTGAAAAACCTGGCGTTCCACGGGCGATGATACGAAAATCCACATCGGGGCCAAGGGTAATGTTTCGGGCGTGAACCTCAAGAATTTTTTCTCGGCCATTAATATCGGGGTTAGGCACATGGACTTGGCGGTCAAAACGACCCGGTCGCAAAAGAGCTGGGTCAAGGACATCGGGGCGATTGGTCGCGGCAATGATTATGACACCTTCATTGGCTTCAAAACCATCCATCTCAACCAAGAGTTGATTGAGAGTTTGTTCTCGTTCATCATTACCGCCGCCATAACCGACACCTCTTGACCGACCAACGGCATCAATTTCATCAATAAAAACAATGCAAGGGGCATTTTTCTTGGATTGCTCAAACATGTCCCTAACGCGGGATGCACCAACTCCGACAAACATTTCAACAAAATCAGACCCCGAAATCGAAAAGAACGGAACTCCAGCCTCACCGGCTATAGCTCTCGCGAGTAAAGTCTTACCTGTTCCTGGTGGCCCCACAAGTAATGCTCCTTTTGGAATTTTACCCCCTAGTCGGGAGAACTTCCCGGGGTCCCTCAGAAACTCAACAATTTCTTCAAGTTCTTCTTTGGCTTCGTCAATTCCAGCCACATCTTTAAAGGTCACCTTACCCATTCGCTCGGAGAGCAGTTTTGCTTTTGACTTGCCAAAGCCCATAGCTCCACCACGCCCACCTCCTTGCAGACGATTCATAATAAAGATCCAAAATGCGATCAGTAAAACGATGGGAAGAAATGGCCCGATGAAAGACATGAAGCCACTGGGTTCCTGAGGTTTAACTTCAATCCCAATATTCTGTTCAAGTAAATAGCTTGATAAATCGTACCCGCGGGGAACAATTGTTTTTAGCTGGTCACCAGTAGTCGCTAGAGCAGTAACTTTTTCACCATCAATGAGAACAGTTGTAATTTCACTGCGTTCGGCTCTTTCTATAAAGTTAGAAAAGGTGATTGATTGAACGGTGTTAACAGATTGACCGTTAGTGAAAAGGTTGAAGAGCGCGACAACCAAAACAATAAGAATAAGCCAGAAAATAAGGCTTTTTAGGTTACCAAATGGACTGGAAAATTTCTTCATGGACGACTATGGCTTTTATCAGAAAACTATTTTAAACATATATTAGTATGATTCAGCTTAATTTCAATTGACTTTAAGGAATTCTATCAATCTCAGCTTACCTTTGGTGTCGACAAACTCAAATTCGGTTTTTTGATTCTCAAAGAGTGTCGCAACGAGTTGTTGTTCTTTTGTCCATAAGGAGGGCGATGATACCAAGCGTTTACGCCCATATTCTTTTTTTGTGTCATCAATGGCTTCAAAGCCTTTGTTCCCTAGTGCCTCTAATCGCAATCGGTTCAGTCCACTCCCTCTGACGAGCCACCGACCATTCCACAAACAATTTGCAGCCGTTGGGGATTGCACATTTGAAAGGTTCTGATAGACAAGAATTTCGCCTCTTGGACATTTTTTTACACAAAATTTTGACAAAGTTGCAGCACCGTTTTCGCTTAACTGGGATATACAATTTTTTACTGAAGTCATCCGTCTCGGTTTGGGTTCGTTGCTCAAAAATTGGAGCATCCTGGCGAGTAACTTAACTTGAATTTCATGACGCAATTCCCAAAATTCAGCCGATAGCACATATTCGCCAATTTTGGTAACATTGACAATTCTTTGGGCACTCGCAAGGACCACATCATCAATAATTTGTTTTGAGTTCTGCAAATTCTCAGCCGAACCAGCTAACGCTTCAACAGTAAGTCCCGCCTGTGCAAGAAGTGGGACAATATTACGAAATTTTATACGCTCAAACTTACTATCATAATTGGTGGGATCTTCAATCCATGGCGACCCTATTGTGTTGAGATAATCACGCAATTCTTGCCGCTTAATTCTGAGTAAAGGACGGATCCATTTGACTCCATATCGTTCGTTTTTGAAAGGTATTCCTGATAAGCCATCAACGCCGGCTTTTCGCGCCAACTGCATTAACATTGTCTCAGCCTGATCATTCTGGGTATGACCTAAACAAATCGTATCAATTCCATTGGCACAGGCCCATTCACTGATTAACCGATACCGTGCTTGCCTTGCGGCTTCGGCTATATTTCCATGAATATTATTGTGCTTCCAGACCAAAGTTTCGTGAGGCAAATCTAAATTCTTGGCAACCGCTTTGACAAACTGGCTTTCCTGTTGTGCTTCAGGTCGCAAGCGGTGGTCAACTGTTACAGCATAAATTTTCTTTGTCGAAACCTCAGACCATGAATGCACTAGGTGTAGCAGGGCAAGAGAGTCGCCACCCCCCGATACTGCGACAGCAAGTTGATTGATAGAGGGATCTAGTAAATTATCAATCGCCGTATATGCGCTATCAACTCTCACTGCTGAATTGACCACATTCAAAACGATTTATGTAATCTTGGGCTCTTTCTGCCTCAATTGATTGAGGGAAACGAATTATCAGGTTTTGAAACATCACACAACTTTGTTCAATTTTTTCCCATTCACCCATGACTTGTCCTAGGCGATATAATGTTGATGGTGCCCTTGGTCCATAACCATCAAGAATATAACTCTCCAAAAATGACTTGCTCGCTTTTTGCCAATCACCAAGTTTAGCATAAGCCTCACCTATGTAGAAATAAACTTCAACATTACGGTCACTTGAAGGATTTTGCGCAATGAAATCGCCAAACAGAATTGCGGCCTGTTGATATTCCTCATTAAGAAATTGCTCAAGAGCTTGGTTATATAATACCTCTTCACTTGACATTGCTGTACTAGAAGGCGTTTCAAAAGGTGTTTCTGGCAGAGGTTGCGTATCAACCTCTGCAGGAACTTGCTCCCCTACCCCAACGGCAATGGGTTTCTCATTATCAATCCTCTCAACCCTTTCAAGAATATTGTTTAGCTGTAATCGAGCGCTAGCAACCTCTTGATTGATTCGATACTCCAATTCTTCAATACGGTTGATATGATTCCGTATTTCTAATTCAATTTCATCGACTCTATCTAAAATTGAGGTTGGATTTTGGGTTGGATTCGCAAGTTGGTCATTGTTACTTTGAACGAGTTCCCACCGCAAAATTTGAAGACTGTAGTCAAGATTCTGAAGCTCTATTCTAATATCAGCCAATCGCATCTGCTTGGCTGATGAATTTTCCTCAGCTTCTTGGGCGACCACAGGGAGTGTAATGAGGGAAAGAGTAAGAAGTACTCCTCCTAATATTGTTCGCATAATAAAACTGATCAATCTAAATTCCTAAACCTTCTTTGATTGAAGTTCTTGCTCTACGGTTTTGGGACCAACATGATTCTTCAGAACAGGCTACAAACGGGCGTTCTTTACCATAGCTAACAACACTAATCCGACTATCATTCACTCCGTTTTGCAAAAGATAGGTACGGACTGCATCGGCTCGTCGAGCCCCTAATGCTAAATTATATTCACGGGTACCCCGCTCATCTGCATGTCCTTCAATGACTGCGATAAAACTAGGATTTTGGTTTAGCCATGTTGCTTGTTCTGCCAAAATCATTTTCGCTGGCTCGCTTAGTGTACTTTGATCTAGCTCAAAATAAACCTTATCCCCAATCGTAAAATTAAAATATTCGGTAGTTAAATTTTGGCTATCAATATTTTCTTGACCAATTGAACCATCCTCGAGGGCGGCTGTATCTTGCCCCTCAATATAACCAGGACTGTTTACTTCTCCTCCTACAGTAACATTGTCCGAACACCCAACGAGAATGACCAAAATGCCAAATAGGCTAAGTATGTGAAAACTTTTCATCGTTCCTCCAACTGCTTGTTGACTCTTAATTTCGTAATGGTGACCATGAAGGGTCGGAAGCAAATCCTGGCGTGGGAACTCGCTTTAAATTCCTCCCTGTTAAGTCAACCGAATATAGTAGTGGGCCACCATCTTCACCAGGACTTTCCCGAAAAAACATGATAACGCGGCCATTGGGAGCCCATGTTGGGCCCTCATCCAAAAATGACTCTGACAGCAGTCTTTCTTCTGTACCATCAGATCGCATAACACCAATATGAAACTTATTCCCAAGTCTTTTAGTAAAGGCGATATAATCACCCATTGGAGACCATACCGGTGTTCCATAGGTTCCTCGACCAAAACTAACACGGGTTGGGTTTCTCTGGTTGAGATTCATCGTATAAATCTGTGGCGAACCACTACGGTCGGACTCAAATACAATCCTATTGCCTTCGGGTGAATAACTTGGTGAGGTATCGATAGCTCGACTTGTTGTCAACCTAGTTTGGACACCTGTTGCGACTTCAATTTGGAAAATATCAATATTGCCTTGTAAATCTCGTGACAAAATCACTTTTTGTCCATCACCCGAAAAACGTGGCGAGAATGTCATATCGGTGGTATTTATCACCCGCGTCCGAGCCCCTGAAACAATATCATGGCGAATGACTGCGGGTACACCTGTTTCATAAGAAGTGTAAATTAATCCTCTACCATCTGGAGCAAAGCGTGGTGCGATCACTAATGCATTTCCACTTGTTAAATAGCGAACATTTGCGCCGTCGTAATCCATGATTGAGATTCGTTTTTCCCTGTTGATTTTACCACCAAATTCAGAAACAAACGCCACTTGAGTATCAAAATATCCGCTTTCGCCGGTTATTCGATTGTAAATCTGATCGGCAATTTTATGGGCAACTCGCCGCCAGCTCTCGGCTTGTCCCTGATAACTTACACCCTGCCCAATTGGCGATTGACCAAAGACATCATGCAAGTGAAAGCGAACTGTTATTGTCCCATCTGAATTTGCCAAAATTGAACCCGCCAAAAGGATTTCGACATTAATTGCTCGCCAATCTGAATATTGTACAGGAGAGTTAATATTGGTTATACGACCAATATGAGACTCCTGTGTTACCACTCTAAAAAGACCCGTTCCTTCCAAGTCGGCAATAATCAGTTCAGTGATTCTCTGGGAATTGACTTCGGCCTCTCTGTTCTCGGAAATAAATTCTGGTATCGCAATAGGTAGGGGCTCGATGACCCCTTCATTAATTTGGAGCTGCAGCGGTTCATTCTGGTCCTGTGCAAGAAGTGGAAAGGCACAGAACAGAGCAGCAAAGTAGAAACTTACTATTCCTCGCATAATTATCTGGTCCTCATTGTCGCTGGGTCAAATGTTATACTCACTCGCTTCCAACTTTCGTATTTTTCTATGGGCAAGCTAAGACCATCGCCCAATCCTCTAATTATCGCTCTTTGTGCGACTTTAAAGGCAATCTCGGCAGAGGCTTTAGACCCTCCTTTGTAACTTTTCATCTCAATGCCAAACGGTGTACCATCTATATCTATTTGAAACTCAACATGGAGTACAATGCGTTGTGCTTCTCGAGAAAGCGAACCAAGATTCCAATATTTTTTGATTGTATTAGTCAAAAGTTGTTGTTCTTGAGCAGTCAGCGTTTTTCTGACAAACGCTTTTGTTGATTGCGTCGGCAATTGGGGAGGGGCTTGAACAACCTGTTCAATCAATTCTTGGATTTCTGTTGAAACAGAAGTATCCGTTGTATCAAAGTTGGGGCGCTGGAGGGGGGCACCGGCGGCAAGTACTTGTTCAATCTTTTTTTGTACATCTTGAGGTGCTGAGGCTTGCTCAGCTTGATTCGCTTCTGTACTAATAACCGGTGAAGAAGCTTTCTTGGCAGTAGCCACGGGCGGTTTTTCAGGGACGATTTCGGGTTCTGGAGTTGGGACTTCTTTAATCACAGCTTGATTAAGATCGGCAATTTTTATCTCAGGATTAGGCACAGGATTAAATTCACTTGTCACCCGATTGATTTCAGGGATTTTGATTACTTGGGATTCAGGAAGGGCAACTGGAGTACTAAAGACAATTGACTGTTGCTTCGGTTGAGAAAACTGCGGGATATCCAAAGTCTGTGGTTGGGGCAAGCTTACATCTTTTGGCAAAGCGACTTGGTTTAGTGTTTGCGGTTCAATTTCTGGAACCTGCATCACGAGCTGCGGTTCTGTCATGGGCTGAAGGGTTTCTTCCTCACGGGAGTTAGCGTTCGGCAATGGCTCAAAAACTTCAGGTACTGGGGTTGTCTGGGATACAAAATCCTGCTCCGAAATAATTTCGACATCAAGTTCAAGGGATGTCATTTCTGGGATTGTTTGGGGTGGAGTAAACATACCAACCCCTGAAGCCACGGCAATTAAAGCCAAATGACCTGCAACTGAAATAGTGAGACCGACTTTCACTTTCTTCCTGCACTATTAGCCTTCATCAAAAGACGGACCTCCTCCGTCTGTTACGAGAGATATATTTCTAAAACCGGCATTGTTAAGTGCTCCCATGATTTGCATGATGACTTCATACTTGGCATCTTTGTCACCCCTTAAAAAAATTTTATCTGAGTTTCTCTCAGCCATAATACTCCGTAATCGTGAAATCAACTCTTCTTTTGGCAAATCGGTTTGATTAATAACTACTTCACCCGTAGCTGCTACTGAAATCGTCAGTGGTTCTTCATTACCTTCTTGTAAAGGGGTCGCTGAAGTTTCGGGCAGGTTGATTTCCACTCCAACTCTTAATAGCGGAGCTGCAACAATAAAAATTATGAGGAGAACGAGAACCACATCAACAAAAGGAGTCACATTTATTTCGGACATCGGCTTGTGAATCGGACTCCGACCTCGGCGTGATATCCTTGCAGATTTATTTTGGTTTATTGCCATCTTACGTTCGACTCGCTTCTAACTGATCAACTTCTCTGGAAACGATACTTGAAAATTGATCGGCAAACTCTTCAAATCGGGTGGCGATATTATTGGCCTTGGTTGAAAGGCTGTTATAAAATATCACTGCTGGAATCGCTGCAAACAAACCAAGAGCAGTGGCTGCCAAAGCTTCACCAATCCCTGGAGCTATTAAAGCAAGATTGGTATTTTCATGAATCCCAATTTCTTGAAACACATTCATAATACCCCAAACTGTACCAAACAGGCCAATAAACGGAGCCGTGGAACCGACGGTAGCAAGAAACTCTAGACCTCTTGAGAGGTGATGAACCTCAGTGTTAACTGCGGCATTCATTGAACGGTCCACACGAATAATAACACCTTCGTTTTTATTTTGAGACTGATCCCATTCTTCCATGGCAACACAAAAAATTCGTTCTGAGGAGCCAGTGGGATTTCTTTTAATCTTATCATAAAATTCTTCAATTGATAAGCGACCGTGCCAAAAGTTGTTTTCAAATTTTGCAGTTTGTTTGTTTACGCTTCGGAATCTCAGGCTTTTTTGAATAATAATAGCCCATGATACTATGGAACCAATCAGGAGCAATATCATGACCAACTTGACGACAAGGCCAGCTTGTATAAACAACGATATCGCTGTAAAATCTGTAGCACCCTGTAGGGAAATTAATTCAGCTTCCAATGTCACTGCTCCTATTATTTTGCCGCTTTATACACGATCTATAATCTCAACTTATATTATTGTGTTTGATTATTCAACTAAATTGTTGGATACCTAGTTCCTTCCTCAAGCATTATCCACTTCCAAAACATCTGAAGCAATTTCCTCAGGATGGGCTTTCAATTGCTTAATTTGGTTCGACTCACCACTTTGCTTAATTTTCTTTAGATGAGCAGTGACTTTTTCACCTAAGTTTTGATCTTCCATATGCAATCCATCTTGAAATCATATTCATTCATTCGCGCTTATAGTTGATTTACATCAATCAAAATATGACTTGCTCATAAAACTCTACAATACACAAAATTGTAATTGATGGTCATGTCTTGGACTTCAACCTAATCAACAAACTTCAAACGGGTATCATTCACACGAAGTAAATTTAGTTAAGGGCTTTGACACACCTCTCTTCCGAAAGTTTCACTCATTGTTTTTTGACATGGGATTACTCCTGACAAATTAAGCAAGAAAGTATAGACTAAATATAGTGAAATTGTTCTAGCTCAAAGTCGTCTGGTTTTTCATGCATTACTTTCATACGCATTAGTTCTACCTACAAACGCCTGACGCAACTTAATTCCCGATAACCAGTGACCAATACCACCCGCTTCATCAGCATCTTAGCCTAATATCCAATGCGCTGTCCACAGCGTGGCTTTTATTGATGTGCCCTAAAAATGACATTAGACCATCTTTCGCAAGTGATATACGGACAAGTAATGAATGACTAATGTTGTAGAGTTGATTCATGCTTAATGAGTTTGCTTTACTAATTGACTTGGTAAACGCTGGGGTTGACCCATGAGATTCACAATGCAAATTGTCACCCTCGCTGCAAAGAGACACTGAACAGACCTATAAACGCATTGTTCCATGTCCACACGAGCACCTGTCAACTTCTTAATCGTTGTTTTGACTATGATTAAATCATCAAAACGAGCTGGTGAAACGAAATCCGCAGAAATTTTTCTGACTACAAAGACAAGGCCATCAACTTCTCTGAGTTTTTTTTGATCTATCCCAAGGTCGCGCAATAGTTCGGTACGGCCTCGCTCAATATATTTGAAGTAGTTCCCATAATACACAATCCCTGCTAGGTCAACATCTTCGTAGTAAACTCTCAAGGGAAGTTTGTGTTCCATTTTTGTTAGATATCAAGGCCTTGCAATGATTGATTGAGGGGTGGTTTCTTATTGAGGTGAGTCCAAGCAAGAGGAGCAAGCACCCGTCCCCTTGGTGTTCTTTGAATATATCCTCTTTGGAGTAGAAAGGGCTCTACGACATCCTCAATTGAGTCCCTTGCTTCGGACATTGCTGCGGCTATGGTTTCTATTCCAACTGGACCACCCTTATAAAAATCGGCAATGATGTTGAGGTATTTTCGGTCGGCGGAATCAAGCCCTGCCAAATCAACACCCATTCTCTCCAAAGCATCTTCTGCAAGACTTTTTGTAACGGTCCCATCACCTTCCACAATTGCAAAATCTACGACTCGAGTTAAAAGCCTGTTGGCTACTCTAGGAGTCCCTCTGGCTCTTTTAGCAATCGCCATTGACCCACCTGGGTCAATTTTTATTTTCATCAATCCTGCCGAGCGCTTTACAATCAAGTCCAATTGTTCCGTTGAATAAAAATCAAGCCGAAAATCAATTCCAAAGCGATCTCTTAATGGTGTTGTCAGTAGGCCTAGTCGAGTGGTTGCACCGACAAGTGTAAAGGGTCTAAGTTCAATTCTTACAGTTCGTGCGGCCGGCCCGGAGCCAACCACAAGATCAAGTGAAAAATCTTCCATTGCTGGGTACAATATTTCTTCGACTATTGGGGGCATGCGATGAATCTCATCAATAAATAGAACGTCCCTACTCTTGAGGTTTGTTAAGATAGCTGCGAGGTCACCGGCCTTCGCAATAACCGGCCCCGAAGTCATATGAAACTCAACGTCCATTTCTTTTGATACAATTTGCGATAAGGTTGTTTTCCCTAGCCCTGGTGGTCCGTAAAAAAGGGTATGATCAATTGGTTGGGATCTTTTTTTAGCACTTTTTATGAAGATGCTTAAATTTTCTCTGAGTTTATCGTGACCAATGAAGTCTTTGAGTAATTTGGGGCGGAGAGCATGATCGTAATCCTCGGGATTCTGCTCAGGATTGGTTGAAGGGTTATCAGCCATCAATTGGTCGCAAGTATTTGCAACGACTCTTTTAGAACTTCTTCCACCGATTTGTCCGCGTCAGTTCTAAGGGATGTTGCGATGGCCATAGCCGCTTCACTTTGAGAATAGCCAAGGTTAAGGAGGGCCGAGAGAGCTTCTGCTCGAACCGCTTGATTTCCTGTTTCTTTCGCTTGAACCTTGTTTTGTCGTTTTTTTGGTAATTGAGTTTCAGCCGCCTCAACGGCATCAGCTTCACCGGTAAGTTTAACTAATTTTCCAATTTTACTTTTGAGTTCAAATACGATCCTTTGGGCAGACTTGGGACCAACAAAAGGCGCAGCTTTTAGGGCTTGATGATCTTCTAGTGAGATCGCTTGAACCGTTCCCTGAATACCAACAAAACCCACAATTGACAGAGCTGCTTTAGCACCAATACCCTGAACGCTAAGTAATTCTTTGTATAATGCCTTTTCTGATGGGCTGATAAAACCGACGAGTTGCATTAAGTCTTCGCGGACCATCAAATCGGTGTAAATCGTGACCACCTCTCCATCATTTAAAAGTTTTGAAGTTGTACTCGGGTGGCAGTGAATTTCGTAGAAAACTCCATTAACATCGATCATGACCAATTCATCTGTTACGCTTTCAAGAATTCCTGTAATCTTACCAATCATCGTGACATTCCCGACTCGTAATTAATTCGAACTTAATGATTGGATACGTGAACATAGGGAATGAGTCAAGGCTATTGCTAAAGCATCTGTACAATCGTGACCGTGATCTTGAAAATTTTTGAGTTGCATCTTGAGCATATAGTTCACTTGATCTTTGGTCGCATGCCCCTTGCCAACTATCGCTTGTTTAATACTATTTGGCGCATACTCACTGACTTCTAGTCCGGCTTGTACCGGAGCAAGTAATGCCATTGCTCTCGCATGGACCAACTTGATTGAGTTGGCCCGGTCGATGTTAACGAAAATTTTTTCTACGGCGGCCATCTTTGGGTGATATTCTTCAATAGTTTTTACTAATTCCGTATGAATGATTAGTAAACGAGTCGCCAATGGTCCAGGTGATGTCTTAACAGTTCCACTCGCCAAATAGGTGAAACTATTTCCTTGTCTCTCAATCACTCCCCAACCGGTTGATCTTAAGCCTGGGTCAATACCAATTATTCGCACAACCTATTGTTTACAACTCTCTTTAGGGGATAAATCAAAAAATAAGACATCACTAGAAATTCTGCCATTCTTACAAATAGCAAACAGATAATTGTTTGTTAGCATTATAAATCATTATTTGCATTACCGACCCGAACATTAAAATAAAATTAAGTACGTTCTCCTTCAAAATGAGAACAATAATTGGATTGAGACTAAGGATAGAATTATGGTTGATGAATTAGTCAGATCTTTAACACATTTCAGTCTGTCATTTTGTTATTATGCCTAGTAGCTTTTACGTAACTACTCAGGTATCAGTGTCAGATTAGTAAAGCATCATCGGCTGAACAAGGATCTTGTGGAGGACTAGTATTTTAAGTGTCAGGTGCAGGTGCCTCGGAAGCAAACCGTACCAGCTCACCCGGATTGGTTCCCAAGGCATTAAGTGCGTTCACCCTGCGTTTGCGATTGGCCTCTCACACCCTGCGTCGAACCGCAAATTCTCGCACTTCGGCTTCGGTTCGAAAGCTCCTTGAGATCTTCTGCTTGAGTTTCAAAGGACGTATATCTCGCTCAGCCAGATTATTGGTGGCGGGAACAGGCGGGTTATGGAGACACCGCAGAGTAGCCTCACGATGATGACCGAAGCGGAGGACCCAGTTATGACTTGGTCGCCTGCGGCGGCGCTCCCGATCCTTTTGGGGCAAGGAGTCACGTTGGTTATGGTCGTGAAGACTCTATTGCACAAGGTGGGCAAAGCGTTTTTCTATTGACTACCTGAGTAATTACGCTTTTACTGTATATTACAAAAACAAAAAAGCGATTGGTTGGCTATTTTGGGTCGATTTATCGCGCCAAATGAGGTGAAAAAGCTCTTTTGTTAGAATGAAAAACTAAATAACATGACCAAGTTATCCTAATTGAATGAGGCTTTTATACTTCTGTAAAACAATTGGCTTCCTAATAAAGATATACAATTCTACCATCATCCCGCTGACTTCAGCAAACCAATTGATCGTTAATACTGATTTTTTATTGGCAAATTTCAAATGAAAGGATTGCAGGCAAATTACCGAGAGTATTGAATTGAACACAATGTTATCAACTCAAATTATTGTGCCCTGAGCATTGTTGAAATTGAAATCATTTAGACGAAATACCATACATGAAACAACATGCTTGAATAATTCAATTGATTAAGTCATTTGAACATTTGAACTCAAAATTTTTGAAGTGAATATATTGAGGCGAATTATGTATAGATTTTTCCGAATTGGGTGCCTTTTTGGCTTATCACTCTTGTTCACCTTGCAAATTGCTTCAGCAGGGTCTCCCGAAGTTTTTTCTCATGATGGTGCGGCCATAAGAGGTTATGACCCTGTTGCATATCATACAGTCGGTGAACCTGTAAAAGGTTCTTCAGACTACACTCTTACCTGGAACGATTCCCTTTGGATGTTTAGTTCACAGGAAAATTTAGATTTGTTTACCAGCGACCCCGAAAAGTATGCACCACGCTATGGAGGATATTGTGCTTGGGCGGCCGCCAAAGGTTATATTGCTTCAACAATACCCGAAGCATGGGCGATTCATGAGGGTCAATTATATCTGAATTACAGTCGCAGAATACAAAGAAGATGGAGCAGAGATATTCCCGGAAATATTGCTAAAGGGGATTTAAACTGGCCAGGAATCCTTAGCAATTGAACGAGCTTAACGATTTCGGTTTTGAACTCAGAAATCGCCATTATTGCCCCCTTGGTATTTTCTATGTGAGTGTTGGCGCCAGTCCCTAAGGAAGCATAAGTATTACTCGCTTTCATTCCCTGCCTTTTATTCTGAATGAAATTATCCCCATGAAACAAAAAATGAGCGGTGTTGTTCTCACAGGTCATGGTGGTATTGATAAGCTCCAATGGCGGGAAGATCTACCTCTACCACAGTTGGAAAACGGTGAAATCTTAATTCAAGTCAGTGCCTGTGGACTTAACAACACTGATGTAAACACACGAGTTGGATGGTATTCTAAAGCAGTCAAAACTGAAACCCAAAACGGTACGAATTCAGATCATGTGAAGAATGATGCTACTTGGGGCGGAAATCCTCTTAAGTTTCCGCGAATTCAAGGAGCCGATATAGTTGGCGTGGTTCAAGAGGCACAAACATCAAACTCAAAGAAATTCCTTGGCAAACGGGTTCTAGTAGAACCTTGGATTAGGGCCAACAATGGCGGGAAGAGTTTTGTTTCATTAGGGTTTATAGGAAGTGAATATGACGGTGGTTTTGCCCAATTTGTCAAAGTGCCGGCAAGTGCTGCTCATTTAATCTCTTCCGATTTAACTGACGGCGAACTTGCGACATTCCCGACTTCTAGCCTGACAGCAGAAAACATGTTGGAACGTGCAAGAGTCGAAGCAAAGGATACCGTTTTAATTACCGGTGCCTCTGGAGGTGTTGGTTCAGCCTTGGTCCAACTTTGCCATCGAAGGGGAGCCCAAACGATTGCCTTAACCAGCCAAGCAAAAACCGCGACGGTTAATCGTTTAAACCCTACATTTATTTTATCGCGAGACGATGGAGATCTTGAAACGCAGGTGCTAGAATTAACCAAGGGGAATGGGGTAACAGTTGTTGCCGATGTTGTCGGCGGAAATAACTGTCCATTGCTATTGAATGTATTGGCCCAAGGCGGGCGTTTTGTGTGCTCAGGCGCTATAGCTGGTCCAATCATCAATCTTGACTTGCGTACCCTCTATCTTAAAGATTTATCAATGATCGGGGCAACCATTGCACCTGATGGCCTTTTCGCACGTGTAGTTTCATACATAGAACGGGGAAAAATCAGTCCTCTTGTTGCCCAAACGTATCCTTTAAAGGAATTGGCTTTAGCTCAGGAGCAATTCATCAAGAAAACGCACTTGGGGAATATTGTGGTTATTCCTTGAACCATAAAATATACAAATCGCTTTTTACTTTAAATTGCTACAAGTTTGTTGGTTTATCTTGAATAGATAAATCTGGGTTATATCTACTCCACTTTAGTTTCGGTGGGAAATAACCGCTGTATTCAACCAATCCTGAGAGTAATCATTGTTTTGCCAATCTAATAGAGACATTCATTGCAAGAACAGCTGATTATCATTGCCCAAATTATTTTCGCTGATATCATCCTTTCGGGCGACAATGCGTTAATCATTGGTATGGCGGCCGCAGGTGTTCCACCGCAATATCGTAAATGGGCCATTTTTACTGGTTTAGCATTGGCCGCATTGTTGCGAATTATATTCGCTATAATCGCCGCCTATCTTCTCAATATTCCTGGAATATTGTTGTTAGGCGGGCTCCTGTTATTGTGGGTGTGTTGGAGGTTTTATGGTGACCTTCGAGAAAATCTTGGACCAAAAAAAGAAGAGATTTCAGCACCGACCGCCGCCGAAGATAATCATGAATCATCTCTAAAAAGCCTTCGCAAGGCTTTAATCACAATTACTATTGCCGATGTGTCCATGTCGATTGACAATGTTATTGCCATCGCCGCAATCGCTCGTGAAGATACAGTGATGTTAGTATTTGGAATTTCGCTGGCAATATTATTAATGGCCATCGGTGCAACACTTATTATGAAAATACTAACCCGCTTCCCAATCCTTGGTTACGCTGGTTTGTTATTTCTAATTTACCTTTCAGGTACTCTTCTTTACGAAGGAACTGTTGATTTGCTTGATTTGCATTAAGCTCTTAGACTTAATTCACTCGTCAAATACTGTGTTAGAGTTTTGAAACGCACGAATTATAAGTAATTCTCGCTTGCGGAATTAATTTGGGTACTTTGCTTATTTTTGTGGATAAAATATGGAGAATTTTCATTGACATTATATGTTTGTGGCGAAGCGCTGATTGATTTTGTACCGACCAACATTGCAAATAATGAAATTGCTTATCTACCCAAACCGGGTGGGTCACCTTATAATGTAGCCCTTGCAGCCAGCCGGGTGGGATATAAAACTCACTTTATAGGTAATATCTCAACAGATATATTTGGTGATATCCTATATGATCATTTAACTCAAAACGGAGTTGACTGCACTCTTTCTGAGCGCAGTGATTATCCATCGACACTAGCCTTTGTTGATTACCATCTTGGAGAGCCAAGGTATGCGTTTTTTAATCAAAACTCCACGAATATAAATCTTAATCCCCAACTTCCCCAAAATATGTCTCAAGAGGGTGCGTTCCATGTAGGTTCAATCTCTCTCATTGAGCCTCCTGCAGTTGATAGAATCATTTCAAAAGCTCTCTCCGTTTGTCATTCACATCTGCTAAGTATTGACCCCAATGTTCGGGTTAATTTAATTCCTAATCGTACCAACTGGCTCAAAACGATACAACCTGTTATGGAAGCCGCAAGCATTATTAAATTAAGCGATGAGGATCTAAATTTTATTGCACCTGACATGTCTCCCGTACAGTTTGCTCAAAATGCCATTGCGGGAACTGATAAACTTTTGATCGTTACCCATGGCAGCGATGGTGCAACCGCGTTTCAGAACAATCATATTATTGAACGAGACGTTCCAGTAGTTACGATTCAAGATACAGTGGGAGCGGGTGACACACTTATGGGAACAATACTGACTTGGTTGCTGAATAAAGGAATCACCACGCCCTCAAAAATGGCTAATGTTACTTCAAATGATCTGGGTCAAATGCTAGACTATGGCGTTACTGCGGCGGCATTAAATTGTACCAAAAGTGGCTGTAACCCTCCTTCTCAAAATGATATTGAAACGGCATTAGCTAGCTGGTATTGAAATTGAACTCACATCTCGCTTCAAATTACCGATACCTTCAAGCGTAAAAATTGGTAAAGGTTCAGTTAACGAATTTGTTTCCGCCCGAAAATACTAGAATTGTTATCGGTGTCTTGATCCAATAAAATGGGGATAGTGTACTTGTTTCCCCATAATATAACCTTGTAAGGTCATCTTTAGGTTAATAATGACTTAACCTCAGACCCGATTTATTGTGGACTTCCCAAATTCAATGAGCAAGAAACCAAGCTGATTTTTGAGTGATGTCCAAATCTCTATGCAACTTTATACCGGAGATTCTTTGCCTCTCAGCCGTTAAGAGATAGATGGTAAAAGCCTACATTTGAGAGTCCAACGGGGGATTGTGTATCAGGGCCAACGTTCAAACAGAGGCATCCTTGTTGTACATACGTCACCGAACCTCTATAGGTTTGTTTTCTTTTTTGACTTAGTATGAATATGATCTGAAGCACATATTGGACTCACAACTGTTGATGATATACCATTGCTCGGCCGTATCATTATCAGGGAAATCTGTAACAATTGGGTCATAGAAATTGTAGGTCAGTGATATCTGCCAAGTGCTCACGCAGCCACTTCCAATACCCAATTGCTACACGAGATTACCTTAGTCAACTGATTGATGAACAACACACACGAGTGTTGGGGAAACTATTTTAATCCCCTTAAAATGACGGCTCATAATCATCGCCATCATCCGGCTCGGGTGGTTCCGGTGGCGGTGGTACATGCGTCGCTTGATAAATCATATCATACGTCTCACTCCCCTCTTGGGTCATCTCTAAGGGCCGCCGATTGCGATGGTCACGAATTTGAGGGTCCGCTCCTTTATCCAAGAGCAGCTGGGTAATCTCAACCCAGTCATTCTGGGCACTTAAATGGAGGGGTGTCCGACCCCAATCATCCACAGCATTGATATCAGAGCTAGGCGTTAATTGGTTCATGAGTTTAATTTTATCGCCTATACACACACAACTATGTAGAGGAGTTCCTGTTTTCGACACAGCAAAGGACTGAAGCGAGGGGATTGGGCATTTAAATGTATCTCCAGGGCCTTTAGGGTCGGTGTCAATAAAACCGTGGTGCAGAAGGTAATTGAAATTCAGATCTGGCAACTTTCTTGAAGAGATGGTAAGTTCCCAGCGCGGCATATTGACGATGCGATTGACCGCGATATCTATGTCAAACGACTGAATCGAATCTGTTCCGAGTTTAGCCATGATTCCACCAATGATTTGAGATGCTTGATCATAACTCCCAAATCGCTGCAAATAGTATTTGCAACGGATTTCCGCCGCACGATGCTTCACAATACGAGGGTTGACCGATGTTAAATCACCATGATGTGTCAAGAGCTGTTCACCTACCGCTGCTTGCGAGTTCTCCACATGCTTGGGCCACCCATCCGCCCAACCCGTAATGCGTTCTGACCACGCGTTGGTCACTTCAGGAGTGGAAGTAATATTGAAATAGTCCACAAACTTGATAAAGGACTCCTCAATCTCATCGTGGGTTAAGGGAGGTAATGGATGCTCAGAATCACTGGCAAGACGCGATACTTTACGCTCTGAGAGAATGCCCGGACTCGATGATAACCCAGCCAAGATTGGCAGTATTGGCAAACCGTTACTGCCAGTATGAAGCCGTAAAAGAACACCAGCAGCCTCCTTGGATACCCCATGAATTTCGTCAATCATAAGTATGATTGATAGTCCCTTGGGAATGATGGGGTCGGTTGAAGTGTTTTCGTGAATTCCACGCGTAAAACCTCCCACTGAAACACTCGCTAGCGATTTAAGAGTATTTCGAACAGTATTCTTGACACCATCAATCGTTAGGAAAGGAAGGAGCTCTGATATTGTATCATTAATTCGTCTACCAAGATAATCAAAGGATAAGTTTTCTGGGCCGTTGAGCATAACCGGAATGGTTTTGGGACCCGGAGTGTCGTTGTTCAGCTGGTCAATGCAGTTTTGACTGATTTTTTCCAGTAGCGAGGATTTACCAATCCCAGGTGTTCCGTAAATGACTTGCGTCATTCCATCGGCGACATCCCTAACGTTTTCTTGGTGACGTTGCACAATCGTTTGATTCAATTTATCAATTTTCTTTTGGTACACTTCCCGGCCAACGAAAAAGGGATTGATGACCCGGTCTCCAGAATTTATAAATTGATTTAGTTCTTTGGCTTTGAATTCATCGGGCATAACTCACTCCTTATGTTTTGAGTATACACATAATAGTCGTACTGTGCCCAACATTTAACCATGAGAGTTGAGATAAATGTCAAAAACTAAAGAAAGTTAAAAGGGCTCCTCTTTCGTGACAACGTGCCACAATTCCCTGACTTCCAAAAGGTGATTGGTTTAATTAACATCTTTATCTGAAACAATTTACACTTAACCGTTCTTTATCATCCCAGTCACTGTTAACTCCGATAACCCTTGTATGACCCTATAACTCTCTTATCACTGGCACGCTCTGGACATGATTCAAAATTGCGTTTTCGCAACAATATTCAAATCACGCAACTTCTTGATGGGAGAGCAATGATAACAAAACCCAATGACAACCCGCTTTGTACTATGACCAAGACACTGCAACACTCATCCCTTTGTGGTATTGTTGAGTGACCTGAAAATATGCACAACTCGGCAACACACTTTGGTGAACGAACAGTTCAACGCTGTTGTTGACCACTGTAATCCAATCTGTATCGGGGGATGATTGTCAGATTATTCCTGTTCTCAATAACTGAAAATCGGGAACCATCAGACCATGTTTCTCTTTACCAATTAGCGAGTGTCTGTTTGACAATATCCGACTTTTCTGATACGCATGAATTAATTAGTGCGTATTGGAAATTTGGTCATATCTTTGCGGCGCAATTTTTAGGTTACTTGAAATGGCATAAAATTCATTATCCCAAGCACACTTTGAGTGAACTGATGACATCACAAAATGCCGCAAAACATTATGAGGCTACTGACTGGACACTGATACGAATCTCGCTGTGTCAAAGGAAGTATATTGCACATATGACCCATGTTAGTTCATTCAACTGAGTTAGTTTCAACCCTCAAACCAGTTGGAGCATTGGCAAAACAGTATGAATTGGGGCTCGTGGATGCTGGTAAAGGTTTAAACCTCCAAAATTTTTCTGGTTTCAAATAGTCTACCTACCCAGACTTAACATTTTACCCCAATTTAGACTTTCATTCAGCAATTTCCCTTGACTTGAAAACAATCTATTTTGGGTTGAGCAAGACCGCTACACATTGGCAGCTATGGAATGACCCTCACCATGCGAGGGAGGGCAAGAATATCGTATTCACAAAACCATTACGGATAACATTGGATTTTCTGTTCCGCCATTGCGTGATTTAATTTATTCCTGATTGATGCTGAGCTTTCACATGTTTGTAGTTATACAAAAGTAACTCATTGTGGGTAAACATCTATTTAATTCCCTTGGCTTTGGGATTATTGATTGTGATATGATGAACACGGATTAATCATAAATTATATTTATTCAAACTTAGATCTATCAAATTGACACGCCCAGTGATGATGAACTCAAACGGGAACTGAGCGAATTTAACAAACTTCAAGGCATGAAGGATATAGTGAACTGGGATTTGTTTACCCCGACCCTAGAAGATGTTTTTGGTCCTCCTCGCACCAGTATTGATTGCCAGCTTCCTTGGGATAACCAAATTAACTTCCGGTCAATACTATTAGGTGTGTTGAATGGATTGAGCGATGGTCAGCTTCAATTCATGCTGTTGAACCAATACTCATTCAAGCAGTTTGTGGGCCTTCAAAGCGGCAACCAAGTTCTAAGACTGAAGACCTTGTGGAAGTATCGTAATCAACTCAGCCAATCAGGACGTTTGGTTGAGTCGGTAGGAATGTTCCAAGAGCAGTTGGCGACAAAAGGGTACCGTTTGAAAACGGGCAAACATATTGGAGCATCTATGATTTCGGCTCCCCGCCAACTATAGTTCTGATAATGAAAATTAAAAGCTTACTGTTAAAGGTCAAGCCTAGTGATATTTGTAGTCTAAGCAGAAATCCATTATGGCTTTTAATGTTGATACAGTTTATTTGAATTGGTGACTAGAAAAATCTTTTGAAGAACTTCTAAGAGGGAAAATCTGATGGATTAGAGTTGTATTTTGTTCTATACTTCAAACGGCAATAATGCTTGGAAGGAAACGAATTTCACAATTAACCAATCACAATACTCAACCAATTATGACTCAATTACTTAAAGGAAAAAGAGTTCTTGTTACTGCCGCCGCGGCAGGAATAGGAAAGGCGATTGCTGAAGAAGCTGACGCCAATGGAGCCGTCGTCATGGCAACTGACATTGATGAAACAAATCTGTCTCAAATCCAAGGTGACCACATTTCAACTCAGTTTTTGGATGTGACTGACCACGACGCTGTAAGTCATTTGATTAACACCTCCGAACCTTTTGATTGCATTGCCAATGTCGCCGGTTACGTTCATCATGGCAACTTATTAAATTGCACTCGAGAAGAATGGCGTAAATCGTTTACCATCAATGTGGACTCTATGTTTAATGTTATGCAGGCATCTGTTCCCAAGATGATTGCCAATGGTGGTGGGTCAATCATTTCAATTGCATCAGTTGTTTCCTCGCTGAAGGGACTCCCTGACCGATTCGCGTATGGAACAACTAAAGCCGCAATTTTGGGTATGACAAAATCAATTGCAAGAGATTTTCTTGAAGACAATATTCGGTGCAATGTCATCTGCCCTGGTACCGTTGACACGCCTTCTTGGCGAGCCCGTTGTGAGGAACTTGGGGGAACTATGGGAAGCTATGAAAAAGCACGAGAGTATTTTGAGCTCCGACAGCCAATGAAACGACTCGCATCACCTAGTGAAATAGCTGGATTAGCCATATTTCTGCTCTCAGACCGCGCGTCTTATATCACCGGCCAGTTTCATTTGGTCGATGGCGGTATAATGATCTGACCTACAATCAAGAAAAGCAGTCCGCCCCTTCAATAAATCAGGAGTAATTAAAATGAAACTTGCAAGACTTGGATTACCTGGACAAGAAAAACCAGCAGTTGTAGATATTAATGGCAATTATCGCGATTTATCACCAGTTATCCCAGATATTAATGGCAGCACCTTGAGTGATATGTCATGGGCCAGCAACCTTAATCTGAGTTTACTCAATATCATTCCACCTGATACTCGTATTGGCCCATGTGTAGGGAATATTGGCAAGCTTATCTGTGTGGGCTTAAATTACTCGGACCACGCCGAAGAAACTGGCAATCCCATCCCCAATGAACCCATTCTATTTGGTAAAGCAACTTCAGCGATAATTGGACCCTACGACACAGTCGTCATTCCTCGTGGCTCTACTAAAACTGATTGGGAAGTTGAGTTAGGTGTGGTGATTGGCAAAGAGGCCAGCTATGTTGAAGAAGCCAATGCTCTGGAACATGTGGCAGGTTACTGTATCGTGAATGACATTTCGGAAAGAGAATTCCAAATCGAAAAAGGTGGACAATGGATTAAAGGAAAAAGTTGTGACACTTTTGCCCCTATTGGCCCTTGGCTTGTTACAAAAGACGAGATCATTGACCCACAACAATTAAAAATGTGGCTAGAAGTGGATGGTAAGCGATTCCAAGATGGGTCAACAAAAACGATGATCTTCAATGTGCCCACACTTGTGAGTTATATTTCCCAATTTATGTCCTTACAACCCGGAGATGTTATTCCAACCGGCACACCTCCTGGAGTGGGTTTAGGGCAAAAACCCCAAATTTATCTTAAACCTGGACAGACTATGCGGCTGGGAATTGAAGGGCTCGGTGAACAAGAGCAGATTGTGGAGCAATGCGCTTAATCGGTTGAAGGATTAGGTCGGGTATCCGATAGCCCAAGTTGTAATGTGACCCACTCATCAATTACTACTTTGTTGTAGAGATTAAACCCAACCGATTGATAGGCTTTACGAAGTTCGCTCTCCTGATTTGTCATTATACCCGATAGAATGATACTCCCCTCCTTGTGAATCTTGTCTTTAATTTCTGAAGCAAGTTCAACGAGTGGCTTCAGTAATATGTTGGCAATGATCAAGTCAAACGGAGCTAAACTTGTATGGAGTTGATGGGTTAGTCCATTAGCCGAGCCCGTGTTAATTTTCTTATCAAGCTGATTCGCCATGATATTCTCCGAGGTGACTTCAACGGCCACTTCATCAATATCGGTAGCAACAATCTGAGCTTGCCATAATTGACAAGCTGCAATTGACAAGACACCAGAGCCGCAGCCAACATCGGCAACTTTTTTTATCCTCCTTTGCTGGGATTGGATTTTGTCAAACATGACTAAACACCCTTGTGTCGAACCATGGTGACCCGTCCCGAAAGCCATAGAAGAAGCAATTTTTATGTCCCTCAATCCAGTGGGTTTGGTTTGCTTATTGTGCGAAAAATAAATCCAAAACTGACCTGCTTTGACCGGAGTCAGGTCACGATTGACCTTGGCAACCCAATCAGTTGGTGGAAGTTCAGATAATTGAAATTCGTTGATTTCAAATGCCGCTGAAATTAGTTGCAGTTCAACATCATTGGGAGTTTGGTCAAAATAGGCACCGACTTCCCATAATTGAGTTGGAGCCTCAATCACAATTGTTGCCACCCCGATTGGCTTTGGATGCATCGCCTCCAATGCGTGCGACAGTCGACGAGCTTTGTCCTCACTAGTGACCAGAACAAAGGCCGTATGGCATCTATAACCATGTGACATTTGATGAGCCTAATTGGTAGGACAATTTACTCCGGTTCCTCTCAGCCCACAGTACCCATTCACGTTTTTGGCAAGATACTGCTGATGATACTCTTCAGCAAAATAATATGGCGGAGCAACCAAAATCTCTGTTGTAATTGGTCCCAACCGATTAGCAGCCAAAGCCGCTTCATACTCACTTTTTGAAATCTCAGCAATTTTCTTTTGCTCAGGACTCAAAACATAAATCCCCGAACGGTATTGAGTCCCAATATCATTTCCCTGTCGCATACCTTGGGTTGGGTCATGATTTTCCCAAAATACTTTCAGTAAAGTGCTGAAAGCAATAATTGAAGGGTCAAAAGTGACTCGAACCACTTCATTATGCCCCGTTTGCCCTGTGCACACTTCTTGGTACGTTGGATTGGGGACCATCCCGGCGGCATACCCTACTGACGTTACCCATACTCCTTCTAAGCCCCAGAAAAGTCGTTCAACACCCCAGAAACATCCCATTCCAAGAATTATATGTTCACATTCATTAGGAAATGGGCCCTTCAAGGGTCTACCATTAACAAAGTGCTTTTCTGCTGTAGGAATTTCACTATTTCGACCTGGTAAAGATTGAAGTGAATTCGGTAGATTGTTAGTTTTAAATAGCCCAAACATGAATTATCTCCTTTTGTAGGGTGAGTTCTTGTACAATTATATACGACATCTAAAAGTGTTGTAGTTCAGCAAAAGCCTCTCTCTTTCCTAGTTTAGCCGACACCTGAATATTCTCAATTGTTTCACAGCTATGTGACTGCTTTAGAAAAAATAGTTTCATTACCCGGAAAAGGACGGCGTGGAATCATAAGTGAAAGACCTAATGAGGCAAGTGCCATCGCAGCGGCTAGACAAAACACCGCAGCAGGCGATACAATCCATAAGTATCCTAATAAGGCCGGTAGAAACACCGCGGCGATATGATTGATTGTGAAGGAAACTGCCGCAGTCGGAGCAATATCACTTGGATCACAAATTTTTTGGAAATATGTCTTAAGAGCAAAAGCCAAAGCAAAAAATAAATGGTCAAGGATATATAAGCAGACGGCTAGGATAGCGCCCCAGCCAAAAAAATAAATCCCGCCATATGCTAAAAATACCATCGTGAGACCGACATACTCAAAAATCAGGGCATTGCGTTCCCCAAACACCTCAACTGCTTTACCCATTATGGGTGCACACACGATATTCATGACAAAGTTGATAATAAAAATTGCTGTCACTTCGTGAACCTCAAACCCGAATCTTTCAACCATCATAAATGCTGCAAAGACTACAAAAATTTGTCGCCGAGCACCGGACATGAATTGCAGACAGTAGTAAAGCCAATATCGTGCCCGAAGAACCATTTTTTTATTTTGCGGATTCGGTGATTCGAATTGCGGAAAGGCGATAATACAGTAAAGGGTAACAATAAGTGTTGCGCCACCCGCCGCCACGTAAAGACTGTCGTAAGACCAGCCCATCAAGCGCCAACCAAAAATAACAAACAAATAAGCAGCGAGAGAGGCTCCTGACCCAATCGCCAAAATCCAACCAATCATCTGCGGCGCTTTTCGCTTATCAAGCCATTGCAACTGGAGTGACGTGTTAATGGTTTCAAAATAATGAAACCCTACAGAACTGATAATCGTGGTTATCAGAATACCTTGATAGGTCGGAAACCAAGCAACGACAGCAGTAGCGGCAGATAATGTCACAAGCGATAAAAGCGCAAGTAACTGCTCGCGTACAAAAATTATGATCAAAATGACGCCGATTGCGAGAAAACCAGGGATTTCTCTAACGGTATGCAGCCACCCAATCTTAACACCATCAAATGCCGCAACATCAACTACAAAATTATTGAGAAGCGCTGACCATGTAGAAAACGAAAGGGGTAAGGCAGCAGCCATTAGAAAAAGAAGAAAGATTGGTCGCCGCCAAAAAGGAAATTGATTAGCCTCAGAAAGGGCGACTTTCTTCAAAACAAATCCAATCGGAAAATGAGAATTCTTATCGCGTAAGCATACTTATTGTCTCTGCAACACTCAAAGAACCTTTTTGTCATCGCATTACATCACACCTCTATCATTACCACACTGATAAAGGCATAATACAATTGGGAGTGTGATCTAAGAAGAAGATATTACCTCTCTTAGTTCGTCTAATTCTTAGAGTAGTATTCCACCACTAAATTAGGCTCCATTCGGGTGGGATAAGGAACTTCATCAAGCTTAGGCACACGAACAAATTTCGCTGTAAGATTTTCGTAATCAACTTCTAAGAAGTCTGGTGCGTCCCTTTCGTTATTGTTGATTGCATCGTCAACGACCAACAGTTGTTTTGATTTGTTTCTGATTTCAACAACATCTTCTTCCTTAAGTCGATAAGAGGGGATATTGACTCTTTTACCGTTCACAAGAATATGGCCATGATTGATGAATTGGCGTGATGCAAACATTGTAATTGCAAACTTGGCGCGATAGACGACGGCATCAAGTCTTCTTTCTAAAAGACCAATAAGGTTTTCTCCCGTATCTCCTTTTAATCTTTCTGCTTCACTGAAAGTACGGCGGAACTGTTTCTCGGTCAGGTCTCCGTAATACCCTTTTAATTTTTGCTTGGATCGTAATTGAATGCCAAAATCCGATAATTTTCCCTTTCGCCTTTGACCGTGTTGGCCAGGGCCGTAATTGCGTTTGTTGAAGGGAGATTTGGGCCGTCCCCATATATTCTCGCCCATTCGGCGATCTATTTTGTACTTGGCAGCTGTTCGTTTTGACACGGCTGTTATCCTTCCATTTGAAGGGTGTTGTCCTTTCCTGAATGACTTCGGGCGACAGGATTTCCCTTACGGGAGCCACCAACACCAAGATGAATTTTACTTTTGTAAATGTCCATATATTTTCAGCATCTTCAATTTCAACCTTTTGAACAAATCCATTTGCAATTATCAGGCACAAACTCATTTGAGAGAACGATATCAAACCTGTTTTTCATATGTAAGTGGAAGTTTACTTTGATTTATTTGTCGAATTCTCCTAATTTATTGCATTATGTTATGTTTAAATCGGGTCATTGTACGAATTCAGTAAAACGAACCTTAACAACTTGGCTGCGACCCAGAATAAATTATGAATTCCTTAATAAAAGTCAGTGTCCGACTCATTTTCTCCGCTCTCCAAATCAGCCACTGATGGTAAAGACATGAATGTGAGAGACATTTCAAAATATTCTGAATTTTAATCACTTAGACTTGGAGTTAACAGGCGAATCAATATCTCTAGATAGTACTGTTCTTTACGACGACCCGTATGGCTTTACCTTGAGCCATCAATTTGAAACTTATAAGTTGTTGTTGGTATTTGGCACTTAATATTGGTCTGGATAATTTTATTCGTTAATATCTGCCAAAGTCTCTGTGAGTTGAATGTTCTTTTTTGGTACCTTTGAGGACTATAGTGTGTCATAAAATTTAACAAATCATAATGGTCATGAAACAATTATTCATCAATACCAAATTCCACAGTAAAATGGGAACGTGAGTCCCATGGATAATTTTCTGTTTCAGGCCACAATTTATCTCTCAGCTTCGGTCATTGCCGTACCAATAGCCAAACGAGTTGGCCTTGGTTCTGTTCTTGGTTACATTGTCGCTGGAGTCGTCATTGGACAATTTTATCGACTGATTGGCATTGGAGCTTCAGAATTTGAGGGTGTCGCTGAGGTTGGTATCATCCTCCTCCTCTTTGTCATAGGCTTAGAAATTGAACCCAAGGAACTATGGCAATTACGGAATAAATTAGTTGGCTTGGGAGGGCTGCAAATTGGTTTATCAACACTCGGATTAGGACTCTTATTTAGTTTTCTTGGATTAAGTTGGGGAACTTGCCTGGCCTTGGGATTGGCTTTTGCCCTCTCCTCAACAGCGATGGTTTTACAAACACTGACCGAAAAAGGTCTCAGTCAAACAGAAGGTGGGCGAAACTCTTTGTCAGTACTATTGACACAGGATGTCGCCTTTATTCCAATACTAATTATTATCCCATTGCTGGCAACAGGGACGATCATCCCCGCTGAAATCGGAACAATAGCTGGACATGCGGAATTAAGTGCAACAAGCGAACAGGAAGCATTACAGCTCCCTAAAGCATTTATTGAGCAACTACCACCTTGGGGAAGTGCCGGTTTAACACTTGCTTCTATTGCTGTCATTATCGCTTTTGGTTATTTTGTCGTTCGCCCTTTCTTTCATTACATAACAGCATCCGGATTAACAGAAATATCTATGGCCGCTACTTTATTCGTAGTGGTTTTTGCCTCACTCCTAATGACTCTCGTTGGGTTCTCACCCGCATTGGGAACTTTCCTCGCTGGGGTGGTCTTGGCAACCTCTGAGTTTCGCCACGAGATGCGATCACACATTGACCCGTTTAAAGGGTTACTACTGGGATTGTTTTTTATAACCATTGGTTCAGAAATTAACTTCTTAACCCTGTTTCGAAACTTTCTTATTGTATTTGCTCTTACGATTGGGGTGATTGCAATCAAAATTCTGATCCTTTATGCCCTCACTTTTGTTTTCAAATTAGCTGGACGTAATCGCTGGTTGTTTGTATTGGGTCTGGCCCAAGCGGGTGAGTTTAGCTTGGTTCTATTGGTCTTTATGCTACAAACTGGAGTGATTGATAATGCCAATAAGGAAATTTTAACCCTTGTTGTAACCATGACGATGGCCCTAACCCCTGCCCTCTTTATGGCTTTTGATTACATTGCCAAAAAGCGAGGCATATCTGACAAACAATTTGTCGGAGAAGACCCTGAGGTCGGACCTGTCATTATTGCGGGTGTTGGACGCTTTGGTGAAACAGTGAGTGACTTTGTGAACGCCTTTGGCTACAATACGGTCATTTTAGACAATAATTTTGACACCGTAAAACAATTACGGCTTCTTGGCTACAAAGCTTATCTAGGAAATCCCTGCCGACCGGAGTTACTTGAAGCCGCCGGTATAAATGAAGCCGCCGTGTTGGTTGTGGCAATTGACCGCAAACAGGAAATAAACCAAATTGTTTCTTATGCCAGACGTAAGCGGCCCGATTTATTCATTGTTTCGCGTGCAATAGATCGTAATCACGAATTTGAGCTCTACAAAGCCGGTGCAAGCGAAATTATTCGTGAAGTCTTTGATAGTGCACTTCGTGCGGGCCAACGCGTTGTTGAGAGCTTAGGGGTCAGCAAAAACGAAGCATCACTTAGAGCAGGAATTTTCTTTAAATACGCACAATACATGACCAAGGAACTCGCTAACGTCTGGGATCCTCAAGTTCCCAACAAGGATAACGAAGCTTATTTAAAAAAGCTAAAGGAGTTAAACAGCTTTATTGATGTTTCCATCGGAACAGGATCTAGGAATGACACTCATTCTCCTGAGACTTTAGACCACCCCGAACCTGTACCGAATCAAAAGGATGATGAAAGCACTGAAATCCCAGAAGAGGCCGAAAAAGGTTTGACTGACCTTAAAGCCGGTCCATCAGATTTGCAGCCAAAACCTTCATCCAGCTAAGAACTTATTGAAACCTGAGCCTCAGCAAATGTTGCCATTCCACCATAGCAAGCAACAGCTGCTCTCAATATCTGGGCTGCAAGAGCTGCTCCTGTTGCTTCCCCAAGTCGCATGTTCATGTTCAAGATAGGCTTTAATCCAAGTTTATTGAGATAAATCTTATGACCTTTCTCAGCGGACTCATGACCGGCAATGACATGTTCAATCAGTCGTGAATCTATAGCATTCAAAACAGCTACAGGGGCAGTACAGATAAACCCGTCAATTACCACCGGTATTTTCTTCATTCTTGCACTCAAAATAGAACCCATAATTGCTACTAACTCGCGCCCCCCAAGACATTGCATTACATCCAAGGGAGTAGAGCAAGTATCTCTATGGCGGTTAACAGCAACTTCAACAACTTCTTGTTTGTGTTTCAAGGTCTTGTTTGAAACGCCTGTTCCTATTCCTACCCAATCTGAAACAGAACCACCATATATAGCATATCCGAGTGCTGATGCTGAGGTTGAGTTTCCAATTCCCATTTCACCTGGAATAACCAAGTCGTATTCGTGAGAAACCAAATCAAAACCCACCTGAAATGCTTGAGAACACTCATCCTCAGACATGGCCGGCTCTTCAAAAAAATCCTTGGTCGGTTGATCTAACTCTAAATCAACCACCTTTAAAGTGGCCGGTAACAAATCAGCCAATTGATTAATCGCTGCACCACCATTATTGAAATTCGCAACCATCTGAGCGGTGACTTCAGCTGGGTACGCTGATACCCCTCGTTGAGCCACACCATGATTCCCGGCAAAAATAGCTATGAGAATGGAATCTATCGATTTTTTCTGATAACCCTGCCAAGAGCTGTACCAAATTGCCAAGTCCTCTAAGCGCCCTAAAGATCCGAATGGTTTAGTTAGTTCCTGATTACGGTCACACGCTTTAACTATGTCAACAGAATTAATCGATGGTAAATCTTGTAAACAACTCGTTATGAACTTCTGAACCTTGCTTACTTGTGGCATGACTGATCTGAGTAATGAATTTGTAGATTAATTGGATTAGACTTATCTTACATCAAGAGTCAAAATAACATACTACCAATCAATGGCAATTAAACCTTCTAAAATTACCCAACCAAATTTCCTCAGTTCATTCTTTAATGCTGTTGGATTCTTTACCCGATTTCCAGTTCCGATGGATGCGACCCCTTTAGGTCAATCAACCTGGGCTTGGCCATTAGTTGGTGGTTTATTTGGAGGTTTGATTGGGTGCATATCTGTGGGCTTGGCTCAAATCGGAATACCAGCCGAAATACTTGCACCAATCAGCTTAGCTTTACTCATTGCGTTATCGGGTGGTTTGCATGAAGATGGATTAGCAGACACATTTGATGGTCTATGGGGAGGTCGGAATACAGAAGATCGGTTGCGAATTATGACTGATAGCCATATTGGAACTTATGGAGCTTTGGCACTGATTCTATCTCTGATTTTACGATGGAGTTTATTAACAGTCTTGTTTAAAAATAACTTGGCCATTGAAGCACTGATTACCTCTGGGGCGCTATCTCGATTTTCGCTGATTCCTGTCATAAAGTTCTTTCCCTCAGCTAAAGTGGATGGTTTAGGAGCTCTCGTTGGTCAAGTATCGTCTCTTTCGTTTCTCACAGGACTATTCACCTGTTTTGCACTAGGTGCCGCCTTATTGGGAACTATACTGCTCCTACCTGTACTGATAAGCATTATGTTTTTTCTGCCACTCATTCTCATAATCAAAAGTAAACTTGGGGGCTATACAGGTGATACACTCGGTTGCATTCAGCAGTTCACTGAAGTGAGTTGTCTCATCGGGCTGGTTATAAGCCTCTCATTGACTTAAGTCAGCACATTGGTCAGTACTGATTTTGACCCTGACTCACAATCAACTTCAAGACAGCAACAGTTGTACGGATTGATTAATCTTAGTTGAGACAATTGACCATTAACCGAGTGTTTCAATTA
>Ga0209022_1000930_pt1 | contig 33269 bp, 35 predicted proteins | sample PinacodermPK_FD_187300 | JGI IMG/M metagenome (GOLD analysis project Ga0209022, IMG submission 187300) | Host-associated microbial community of the marine sponge Aplysina aerophoba from Gulf of Piran - sponge pinacoderm, lysed by proteinase... | ecosystem: Host-associated > Porifera > Sponge >...
GAGCCGGCATCGGTGGGCGGTCTCGACCGGGGCCCGACGCCCTACCAGCTGCTGTCGTCGGCGCTCGGCACCTGCACCGCGATGACGCTCCGCATGTACGCCGAACGCAAGCAATGGCCGCTGGAGCGCGCCAGCGTCACCGTGCGCCAGGAGAAGATCCACGCCTCCGACTGCGCCGAGTGCGACACCCGGGACGGCAAGATCGACTCCTTCGAGCGCGAGATCGAGCTGGTTGGACCGCTGGATCGGGAACAGCGCGCAAGGCTGCTGGAAATAGCCGACAAATGCCCGGTGCACAGGACCCTGCACCGGGAGGTGCGGGTGATGACGACGCTGCGCTCAGAAGCGGAATGAAACTATCAGGAACACTCTTTAAGCCTTTTCGATCGTTTGAGTTTTGTATCGTAACAGCCCCAACCGCCACCTCCATCGGAGCCCGCGGGGACGAGGGGCCGGCAACAAGGTGCCTTCGTCCCGGCAGATGAGGGCCTCGCTTGACCCTGTACCCGATGCCCCATACCTTCCCGCCGCGTCCCCGACGCTGGTGCGCGCATAGCTCAGGTGGTAGAGCAACTGACTTTTAATCAGTGGGTCCCAGGTTCGAGTCCTGGTGCGCGCACCAATATTTTCAACGGGTTAGAAGAATATCCTTAAGTCCAAATCAGGATTTCGGGTACTTGTGGCGCGTGCCCCGCTGGCCTCGCTTACGCGTTCGCCCGTTCCTGGCGGCTGAAACCGGCGGAGATTTCTTCCGGCCCAATCCCGAGCAGCCGCATGGTTCGCACGATCCGCGGCATCTCGTCGCGCAGGAACGCCTCCCTCATCTCCGCCAGGGCGCGCTCGGCAGCGTCTTCGGCCACGAAATAGCCGAGCCCCCTCCGGTTGGCGATGAGGCGGCTGTCGACCAGGGTCTGGTAGCTTCTCGCGACCGTGTTCGGGTTGACCCCGAGCTCCACCGCCAGTTCGCGGATCGAGGGAATCCGCTGCCCCGCGCTCCATTCGCGCCGCAGGATGCGCTCGCGCATCTGGTCGGCGATCTGAAGGTAGATGCCCTTGGGCTCGCTAAATTGCATCGTCCGCCTGGATCTTCCTCAGCCGGAGCCATGCGAGGCACCAGAGCGCGGGCGGTGTGAGGATCAAAATCGTGTAAACGATGTCCGCGTTTGCGTCCGAGAAGTACGTCAATGCCCGGAAGGCCCCATGTCTGCCGGCCCAGTCGTCGGAGTCCAGCAGAAAGCGAAGAATGGGCTCCCCAAGAAAGCCCGACACCGCCAGTACGAAGAGAGCGATGACAAGGACAAGGGTTGTCTTGAGGCCCGGCCAGCGGCGGAACCATGCCGAGCCGAGAAAATAGGGCGACTGCACGAAGACATAGGCCGCGATCCACGGCCAGAGGGCCGCGGCGAGGGGATCGAAGAGGGGGCGCCGGTGTCCGAAGAAGACGAACAGGTTGAGCGCTTCGACGACCAGGGAGAGGAGGAGGCAGAACGCCAGCGTGAGGGCCGTCAGTATGACGGTGGTCCCGAGCAGGCGGGCGAGAGCCTTTTCCAGCGTCGAGGCGGGGATGAGCAGATAGGGCTCCTTCAGGTTGCGGTCGTGAAACGGCCGCAGCGCATGGCTGCTGGCGGGGAGCCCCAATACGAAGAGCAGAATGACGAACCATTTCCGGTGAAACGCGGAATCGGTGAAGGAGGAGGATCCCGCCAGGACGGAAGCCAGCAGAACGGCGCCGGCGGCGATTGCCGCGATCAGGGCGAGCCTGCGGGAATCGGCAATGAAATCGCCGCGAACGAGGAGCCAGATCCGGCGCGGGGACACATGCTCGTACACCACCGTCAGCCCTCCCAAAATAGCCGGGCGAATGCGCCCGGGTTGGCGATCGCGGCCTTGAACAGAAGCTCGAGATCCGGCTGACCGCCGCTCTCGTCCGGGTCGGCCCAGACGCTCGCGTAGCCTCCGACCGCCGGTTCCGAATACAGCAGAGCGTCCGATTGCGGGTCGGGCGGGCCGGGGTCGCGGGAAAATCGTAGACCGGACGCCGTCTCCTCCATCCCCCGGCGGAGCAGGAACCGACCCTGATGCAGGACGAGGATGGTGTCGATCAGCGCTTCCACGTCCCGCACCTGGTGCGTGGCGATGACGAGGATGCGGTCCCCGGTCAGCGACTCCGCGACGATCCGCCGGAACAGCCCCTTGGAGGGGATGTCGAGGCCGTTGGTGGGCTCGTCCAGGATCAGCAGCGAAGGCCGGCAGGCGAGGCCGAAGGCCAGCGCGAACTTCTTGCGCTCGCCAAGCGACAGGTTCGCGAGCTTCTGCCCCCGCGGGACCTCCAGCTCGCCGAGCAGGCGCTCCATGAGATCGGCGTCGAATTGGGGATAGAACGGCGCGCGCAACGAAACGTATTGCCGGTCCGGTATCGCCGGGAGGTGGAGCGCTTCGGAGAGCATGAAGATGCCGGCCAGGAACTCGGGCGTCCGCCGCGCCGGCTCGTGGCCGAAGACGCGGATGCGCCCCGAGTCCGGGAAGAGCAGGCCGGACAGGAGCTTGAGCAGGGTCGACTTGCCGGCCCCGTTGAGCCCGAGCAGGCCGTAAATCCTGCCGGGCTCGAGGACGAGATCGACCGCTTCGAAGATGCCGCGACCGCGATAGCCGAACCGCACGCGCTCCAGCTCCACCATGACCAGTACCGCCTCACCGCTGTGTCTGAATCTACTGTACTATTACTCTAGTACAGTATGGCCGGGCGTTCAACCGCATCCCCGCTTGCCAACCGCCACCGCCCCCCATAGCGTGACCGCAGCACAACCGAACACCCCCGGGAGGAACCCATGTCCACCTATGTCCTGGTCCACGGCGCCTGGCATTCCGGCGACCTGCTGGAGGAAACGGCCGCGCCGATCCGCGCGGCGGGTCACGAGGTGCATTGCCCGACGCTCGCCGGCAACCGGCCGGGCGACGCCAAGACGGTCGGGCTTTCCGACGCCGTCCAGTCGATCGTCGACTATCTCGCCGAGAACGACCTCTCCGACGTGGTCCTGATGGGCCACTCATACGGCGGCATGGTGATCACCGGCGTTGCCGACAAGGCGGCCGGGCGCATCCGCCGGCTGGTCTACTGGAACGCCTTCGTGCCGAATGACGGCGAATCGCTCAACGACATGGTGCCGCCTCACTATGTCGGGCTGTTCGAGCAGATCGCCGCCGAGATCGGCGACGGCTCGGTCGTCATGCCCTATCCGATCTGGCGCGAGGCGTTCATGAACGACGCCGACGGCGCGCTGTCCCAGTCCGCCTACGACAAGCTCAACCCGCACCCCTTCGGCACCTTCACCGAAAAGATCGCGCTGTCGAAAAACCCGGCCGAGATGGAGGTCGCCAAGTCCTTCATCAACTGCACCGAGGACACCTCGCTGCCGCACTCGATGACCTGGCACCCGCGCCTGTCCGAAAAGCTCGGCCTGTTCCGCCTGGTCCAGATCCCGGGCGGGCACGAGGTCTGCTTCACCGCGCCCGGGCGCCTCGCCCAGGCGATCATGGACGCCGGGCGGGACTAGCGGCGGAACACCAGCCGGTCGAGCGAGTACCGCCCCGGGCCGAGCGCGATGACGGCGAACAGGATGACGGCCCAGAACATGTGAGCGCTGATCCAGGCGTCGGGGTAGACGAAGAACTGGATCACCATGGTCATGACGAACATGCCGAGCGCGCTCAGCCGGGTCAGCAGGCCGAGCACCAGCAGGATCGGCAATATGTGCTCGGCGATGGCGGTCAGGTGGGCGGTCAGCTCCGGCATCGGCATGCCGAACTCCTCGCGGAACAGGAAGTACTGGCTGTCCTTGACCGAGAAGATGTTCCAGCCCTCGACCTTGGTGCGGCCCGATCGCCAGAACACGATGGCGATGGGCAGCCTGAGGACGAGCAGCGCCACCGGCCCGAGCCAGCGCTCGACGGGCTCGGCGACCCGGTGGCCGAGATCGATCGCCTGCCTGACAAGCCCGGCCGCGCCGGTCGCCGTCGGTGTGCCGTTGCTCATGCCTGTGCTCCTTCGCGCTTCTCGCCCGCGAGCCCGGCAAAGGCGCCGGCTGCGAGCAGGTTCCTGAACGCCGGGACGATTTCGAATTCGCCGTCACGGGCGGCCGCGTCCGCCTCCGCCGCCATCGGGTCGCCGCCCGCCAGCAGGGTTCCGGCGAAGGCGCATTCGGCCGGGCCGAGCGCCTCGACGCGAACCGAGAGCGCCGGCCGGACGACCAGCGCGCCCGCGCCGTCGGCGGCGAGGACGAGCTCCTCCGCGGGCGGCGAATCGCCGGTATTGGCCCGCCAGATCCGAGCGACCGGCCAGCGCGAGCGCACCAGCCGGGTCGCCGGGTGGGGCGCGAACCGCGCCGTCGCGGCGCGCGTGCCGAGCGCGGCCAGCGCCGCCGGGTCGAGGGACGGCGCATCGGCGGCGTGGAGCGATTCCAGCACCGCGCGCTCCAGCCTGGCGACGTCGGCGAGATAGGGCAGGTCGCGGGCCGGCGGGAAACCGGCCAGGAAGTCGGCGAAGTCCGCGCCGTAGAAGTTCAGATTTCGCGCTTTGGCCGGGCGTTCGGAGACGTAGACCAGGGCCATCTCGTCGAAGAACGGCTCGCCGACGATCCGCCGGACAGCGGGGTAGGCGGCCGCCAGCGCCTCGACCAGCGCGACCCGCATGTTGTTGCGGTAGATCCTGAAACGCCGCCGGGCGGGTTCCCCCAGCCCGGCCGGCGCGGCGTCCGGCGCCGGGTCCCCGAGGGCGGCGGCGAAGCCCGCCTGCATCGAAGCGAGCGTCATGCGGGCACGGGTTCGGCGAGGCGGGACAGGGCGAACTCCGCCTTCTTCGCCTCGGCGAACAGCACGTCCCAGCCGGGGATGTCCTTGTCCCATTCGACCAGGGTGGGCCTGGCGCCGATGCGCCCGATCAGACGGTCGTAGAGCCGCCAGACCGCGCCGTCGACCGCCGCGCCGTGGCTGTCGATCAGCAGCCGTTCGCCGCCCGCATCGTCGACGGTGAACCCGGCGAGATGGATCTCACCCACCGGCGCGCCCGGGATCGCGTCGACGTAAGTGTCGGCGTCGAGGCCGGTATTGACTGCGCTGACATGGATGTTGTTGACGTCGACCAGCAGCCCGCACCCGGTGCGCCGCGCGGCTTCGACGACGAACGAGAGCTCGTCCATCTCGCCGTCGGGCAGGACCAGGTAGCTCGCCGGGTTCTCGATCAGCACCGGCCGGCCGAGCGCCTCCTGCATCTCGTCCACATTGTCGCACAGCCGGTCGAGCCCGGCCGCGCTCAGGCTGGGCGGCAGCAGATCGGCGAACCACACGCCGCCATGCGCCGACCAGGCGATGTGCTCGGATACCAACCCCGGCTCGAACCGGTCGGCAAGCGCCCGCAGCGCGGCGAGATGATCGCGGTCGAGCCGCTCGGCCCCGCCGAGCGACAGGCCGACGCCGTGCAGCGACAGCGGCCAGGCTTCGCGCAGCGCCTCGAGCACGGCGAGCCTGGGCCCGCCGGCGACCATGTAGTTCTCCGGATGGACCTCGAACCAGCCGATATCGGGACCGTCCCCGAAGACCGCCTCGGCATGCTCGCCCTTGAAGCTCGCGCCGGCCCGGGACGGTACCGGCGACGGTTCGGCGGAGAGGGGAGGGGAGGCAGGCATTGTCGGCGGAAAGCCGCCCGGCCGCCGCGGGCAAGCTCCCGCGGCGGCCGGGCGTTGCGGGATCAGGACTTCGGATTATCGCGGTCCAGCTCCTTAAGGCTGCCCATCACGTCGCGACCGTCCTTGGTCTTGAAGGTCATCTTCTCGCAGCTGCCGGCGGGGACCAGCGTCCAGGCGTTGCCCTGGTAGTCCACGGTCGAGCTGCCCGCGCAGGTCGTGCCCGGACCGGCCTTGCAGTCGTTCTTGCCGGCGAGCGCGACGCCGTAGCACTTCTCCTTCTTGTCCGCCGCCTGGGCTGCGTCGGACGCGGCGAAATTGGCGGCGGCGAGCAGCGCGGCCGCCATGATCAGGGGGCTTTTCTTCATCGGACGTTCTCTCCTTCGTGGCAGGATGCCGGCACGCACCCAAGCGTCCGGCACGCAGCAGGCGGCACCATTCCGCCATGCCGGCGACCATATGGGACGCTGGCGGTCCGCGGCAAGAAGCGGTCGCGTTGTCGGGGCCGAGTCGCGCATAATTGATCGCCAAACGGCAACCATTGCGTGAAATTCGCCTCGCCGGGCCCTATTTTCGCTCCGTCGGGCGGTTTCGCGGGCTACCCGCCGGCGCCCCAGATCATGTAGCCGATCGCCGCGCCGAGGCGGCCGAACACGCCGATCCGGCCGACATCGGCGCCGGCGAGCAGCGGCACCTCCAGCGTGTCGAAGCCGGGCGCGGTGACCATCAGCTTCGCGATCTCCGCCCCCTTCTCGATGGGCGCGGGGACCGGACCGTCATAGACCACCTTGACCTTGAGGCCGCGGCGCGACGTGCGCGGCAGGGACACCTTGACATCGCGCGCGGCGACCAGCGGGACGGTGTCCTCCCCGCCGAGCCAGACATCGGCCCGATCGACCTCCGCGCCGCCCTCGAACAGCGTGTAGTTGCGGAACGACTGGAACGCCCAGTTGAGCAGGCGGCGCGCCTCGAAGGAGCGGATCCGGGCGCTCTCCATGCCGGTGAGCACCATGACCACGCGGCGGTCGTCGCGAACGGCGGACGCCACCAGCCCGTAGCCGGAGGCCCGGGTATGGCCGGTCTTCAGCCCGTCCGCCCCGGTATCCCGGTACAGCAGCGGGTTGCGGTTGCCCTGCTTGATCTTGTTGTAGCGGAACGATTTCTCGGCGAAGTAGGGGTAGTATTCCGGGAATTCCTCGATGATCCGGCCGGCCAGCACGGCGAGGTCCCGCGGGCTCATCAAATGGTTGTCCGCCGGCCACCCGGTCGAGTTCACCAGGTGGCTGTCGGTCAGCCCGAGCTCCCGCGCCTTGCGGTTCATCGCATCGGCGAACGCGCTTTCCGAGCCCGACAGCCCCTCGGCGAGGACGATGCAGGCGTCGTTGCCCGACTGCACGATGATCCCGCGCAGCAGGTCCTCGACCCGCACCTGCTTGTCGATCTCGACGAACATCTTGGACCCGCCCATCCGCCAGGCCTTGCGGCTTACGACGAACTTGTCGTCGAGCGCGAGCCGGCCGGCCTTGAGCTCCGCGAAGGCCATGTAGGTGGTCATCAGCTTGCTCATCGAAGCCGGCGGCGAAGGGGTGTCGGGGTCCTTCGCCAGCAGCACCGCCCCGGTCTGCATGTCGAGGATATAGACCTGTTTGGCCACCGTCTCCATGCCGTTCGAAGCCGCGGCCGCGAGACACGGCGCGGCGAACGATGCGGCGGCGGCGAGCCACCGGATCGATCGGGCGAATGAACTCATTTGAGGCTCCCTGGAGCATGGCGCGGGCCGCCGTTCCGGCCACCCAACTGATAGGACATGGCGGTTCGACCGTCCAGCCCGGGATCGCGCGCGCTTCGCGGCATCTTCCCGGATCCTTTCACCGTGGTCAGCCGGGGTCAGCCGGCGCTTGAGCCGCGGGGAAAACCGCTTCAAGCTGGTCGCAGGCAAACCCCAACGGAGCGTCACCCGATGAAACACGAAATTCCCGTCTTCGATGGCGACGGCCACGTCCTCGAACCCGATAGCGAGCTTTCGCTGCATTACGAGGGCAAGTGGAAAGGCAACCGCCGCCTCGACGGCTTGACCATCTTCCCCAGCCTGGACGGCTGGGCGCGGAGCTCGATCGTCGAGGAAGGCGACGAGGGGCCCAGATACTGGTCGACCAACTCGGACGTGTGGGGCGAAATCCTGGACAAGATCGGGCTCGAAGGCAGCGTTCTCTATCCCACCGCGGGACTCGCCTACGGGCTGATGCAGAGCGAGGAGTTCCAGACCGCCACCTGTATCGCCTACAACAACTGGCTGGAAGAGCACTACGCCAGGAAGGACAGCCGGCTCTGGGGCGTCGGGCTGGTCCCCTATAACGACGTCGAGGCGGCGAAGAAGGAAGTGATCCGCTGCGCGACCGAGCGGACGAATTTCGGCGCGATGCTGCTGCCGACGGTCACCGTCAACGGGCGGCATTTCGGCGATGAGTTCTACTGGCCGATCTACGAAGAGGCCGAGCGCCAGGGGATCGCCATCGCCTTCCATGGCGCACCGAGCCGCGGTTTCGGGCTCGACAACCTTAAGCCGTTCCTCAAGGTCCACACGCTGGAGCATCCGGTCCCGCTGATGATCCAGATGACCGACATGATGTTCAACGGCGTGTTCGAGACCTTCCCCAACCTCAAATTCGCGTTTCTCGAAGGTGGCTGCGCCTGGATCACCTTCATGATGGACAGGCTGGACTACGAGTTCAATTCGGTGTTCGGCGCCCCGGTCCGGCCCAAGCTGTCCAAGAAACCGTCCGAGATCATCCGCGACACCGAGAGCATCTGGCTGTCCTGCGAGATGGGCGAGAAGAGCCTCAAATACGTCATCGACGCGATGGGCTCGGACCGCATCATCTACGCCTCGGACTTCCCGCACGAGCCGACGGAAGACGATCTGACGGCCGACGTGCCCGATTTCCTCGCCGACAACGAGTACTCGATGGAGGTCAAGGAGAAGATCCTCTACCACAACACCAAGGCGCTCTACGGCATCCAGTAGCCGGAAACGCCTCGCGCGCGGCCCCGGCCGGGCTCGCTACCGGCCGGGCCCGCGCGCGGCGGGCTCAACGGAGGCGGCGGGATGCGGATTTTTTCGCGCAAGAGGCGGCCGATGCATCTCGGCCGCTACCCGATGGAGAAGATCAGGCGGGTCGAGCGTCCGACGACGCTGATCACCGACGCCGTCAGGCAGGTGCCCAAGCGCGCCGGTTTCTTCGTCCGCGCCTTCTACGGCGATCTCGGGCCGAGGCCGGCCACGGAAATCCGCCGCTTCATCACCAAGAACCCGCTGAACGCCGCGATCGGCCACCTCCACTGGAAACACGTGCCGGCCCACAAGGGAGAGCCGGCCGGGGAACAGGCGCCGCTGCCCGACGATCCGGAGGAGCGCACCCGGCACATCAAGTCGCTCTGCCATTTCCTCGACGCCGACATGGTCGGGGTCTGCGAGGTCCCCGAATACGCCTGGTTCTCGCATGAGAGCGACGGCACGCCGATCGAGACGCGGCACAGATACGCCGTCGTCATCGTCATCGACCAGGGCTGGGACACCTTCGAGGCCTCGTCCGGGGACGACTGGGTCTCGGGCGCCCAGAGCTACCGCGCCTATCTCAACGGCTCGACCACGGCGACCATCGTCGCCGACTACATCCGCCGCCTCGGCTACCCGGCGCAGGCCCATTCCAACGCCCATGGCGACGTGATGCAGATCCCGCTGATGCTGCTCGCCGGGCTCGGCGAGATGAGCCGGATCGGCGAGCTCGTCCTCAACCCGTTCATCGGGCCGCGCCACAAGACCGCGGTGGTCACCACCGACCTGCCGCTGGTCCCCGACAAACCGATCGATTTCGGGCTTCAGGACTTTTGCGACAAGTGCCGCAAATGCGCCCGCGAATGCCCGGCCCAGGCGATCCCCTTCGGCGACAAGGTGCTCTACAACGGCTACGAGATCTGGAAGCCCGACGTCGAGAAATGCACCAAGTACCGCGTGACCAATCCGAAGGGATCGGCCTGCGGACGCTGCATGAAGATGTGCCCGTGGAACAAGGAGGGGCTGCTCGCCCACCGCCTGGCGATGTGGGCGGCGATCAGGCTGCCGTTCTCGCGCCGCTTCCTGATCTGGCTCGACGACGCGCTGGGCTACGGCAAGCGCAACCCGGTCAAGCGCTGGTGGCTGGACCTGGTGAAGCAGGACGGACGCATCGTCGCGGCGCCCGCGAGCAACGAGCGCGACCTGGCGCTGGACCGCGACATCTCGGGCGGCAACGAGCGGGTCGCGACCTACCCGGTCGAGAAACTGCCGACGGCCGAGGACAGGGAAACCGTCCCCGTCGACCGCGCGGCCGGGCTCGCCGACACCAGGACCGCGGAGAAGGAGCTCGCGGCGCTGAAGGCGGGGACACCGCCGCGCTAGGGCGCCCCGACCCCCATATCGACCGTCCTATGGACCGCCGAGCACGCCCTCGGCCTCGATCTCGACGGTCATCTCGGGGGCGGCGAGCGCGCTCACCTCCACCAGGGTCGAGACCGGGAAGTCTCCCGCGAAGAACTCGCGGCGGGCGCGCCACACCTCTTCCCGGTTTCTGATGTCGGTGACGAAGATGTTGACCCTGACGATGTCCGCCATCGATCCGCCCGCTTCCTCGATCAGGTGCCTGATCTTGATCAGGCAGGTCCTCGCCTGTTCGTACTCGTCCATCTCGGCGAGCGGCTTGAAGTCCGCGCCCCGCGCCGTCATGCCGGCGATGAACACCCGGTCGCCGGCGACCAGGCAGTTCGACCAGGTCTCGGGCGGCGGCTCGGCCACCTCCGACGACTGCACCCGTCTGATCGCCATTTCCCGTCTCCCGGCCAGCTGATCCCGCGCCAGTTTCCGCGCGCCCGGAGGACGGGGCAAGCCCCCGCTTGCCGCTGGACGATGCGCCCCGTAACGTGCCGGGACGCCGCGCGCGGAACCTCGTCACACAAGGCAATCCGATGGGCAGGAGCCCGCTACTCAGTTCCGACGGGCTCGCGATGCGCATGCTCACCTCGCCCTATCTCGCGGTGACCCTCGCGATGGTGTTCTGGGCCGGCAGCACCGTGGTGGTGCGCGGCGTCCGGGAAGAGGTCCCGCCGTTCGGGCTTTCGTTCTGGCGCACCATGCTGGGCGCCGCCCTGGTCCTGCCCTTCGCCTGGCGTCCTCTGGTTCGGCAGTTGGAACTCGTAAGGCGGCATTTCTGGATGCTGATGCTGCTGTCGTTCCTGCTGATCGTCGCCGGCAATGCGGTGCTGTTCCTGGCGCTTCAATACACCCTCGCGATCAATGTCGGCGTCCTCAATTCCTTCGAGCCGCTGCTGATCATCGTCGTCGCCTGGGCGATCTTCCGCGACCCCGTCACCTTCAACCAGCTGGCCGGGGTGCTGGTCTCGCTGCTCGGCGTGTTCGCGCTGATCGGGCGCGGCGACCCGCGGGCAATCCTCGAACTCGACTTCAACGCCGGCGATATCCTGGTGCTGTTCGCCTATGTCAGCTGGGCGTTCTACGCCGCCTGCCTGCGGCTCGCGCCGCGCGAGCTGGACCCGCGGGCGATGCTGTTCCTGATTCTGTTCATGGGCGCGATGCAGCTCATCCCGTTCTACGCGATCGAGTGGGCGGTCGACCGGCCGATGACGTTCGGGCTGCCCGCCATCTCCGCGATCGTCGGCCTCGCCGTGTTTTCCTCGGCGGGCGCGATCTTCCTGTGGAACTATTCGATCCGGCATCTGGGCCCGGCGCGGGCGGGATTCTTCATCCACCTGATCGTCGCCTTCACCGTGATCATGGCGATCGTCTTCCTGGGCGAGGTATTCGCCTGGTTCCACGGCCTGGGCATCGCGCTGATCGGGATCGGGATCTACCTCTCCCTCTATCGAGGCCGCGGCGAGCGGGGCTAGACTGTCGCGACTCGATCCTCGGGACCGCCCTGGATGCCGCATCGCCCCGCGTCGGACGCCTTGAAGCGTATCACCGTGCTCGACCTCACCCGGGTCCGTTCCGGCCCGACCTGCGTGCGGCAGCTCGCGGACTGGGGGGCCGACGTGGTCCGTATCGAAACACCCGCGGCCTTCGGCGACGACGGCGCGGTCGGCGCGGCGCGGGACAGCGCGGACTTCCAGAGCCTCAACCGCAACAAGCGCTCGCTCACCCTCGACCTGAAGGCCGCCGAGGGGCGCGCCCTGTTCCTCAGGCTGGTCGAGCGGGCGGATGTCGTGGTGGAGAATTTCCGCCCCGCCGTGAAGGACCGGCTCGGCATCGGCTACGAGACGCTGAGCGCGGTCAATCCGCGGATCGTGCTCGGCAGCATCTCCGGCTTCGGCCAGGACGGGCCGGACGCGGACCGCCCCGGCTTCGACCAGATCGCCCAGGGCATGGCCGGGCTGATGTCGATCACCGGCGAGCCGGGCAGGGGGCCGATGCGGGCCGGCATCCCGGTCGCCGATCTGACCGCCGGGCTGTTCTGCGCGCTCGGCATCCTGGTCGCGCTGCTGGAGCGCGAGCAATCCGGCGCGGGGCAATGGGTCACCACCTCGCTGATCGAGGCGCAGGCCTTCATGCTCGACTTCCAGGCCGCGCGCTACCTGATCGCCGGCGAGGTGCCGGGGCAGGCGGGCAACGATCACCCGACCTCGATGCCGACCGGCGTCTACCCGACCGCGGACGGCCACATCAATATCGGCGTCGCCGGGCAGAGGATCTGGCAGCGCTTCTGTGCCGCCATCGGCCGCGATGACTGGTTCGACGACCCCCGCTTCGACACCGCGGGCAAGCGCTCCGACAACCGGAAGGCGCTCAACGCACTGATCGCCGAGGTGACGCGCAGCAGGACCGGCGAGAGCTGGATCGCGCTGTTCAACGAGGCCGGGGTGCCGGCGGGCCGGATCAACGATATTCGCGAGATGTTCGACGAGCCCCAGTTCGAACATCTCGAAATCGCCCAGGAGGTCGAGACCGCCCCGTTCGGCAGGACCCGCATGGTGCGCCAGCCCATGCGGCTGAGCCGGACCCCGAGCCGGATCGCCGCGCCGGCGCCCGGGCCCGGCGAGCATGCCGGGGAAATCCTCGCCTCGCTCGGGCTCGGCGCCGGGGAAATCGCCGATCTCCGCGCCCGCGGCGTAATCTAGTGACCCGGTTCGGAAGCTCCGTGTATTGCGATGCGGAATCCCTTTACCCGTCTTGCCCGGACTCGTTCCGGGCATCTCTCGCGACCGGTTGCAGCGTGGATGGCCGGAACGCGTCCGGCCATGACTTATGGGGGACAGGCTGCGAAAGCGCACGAAATTCGGAACCGGGACTCTGGTCCCAAGCGAAGGACGACACATGGCCACCGACAAGATGCTGTCCGAGATCGATTCCGGTATCGGCCGGATGATCTTCAACAACCCCGAGCGCCGCAACGCGGTCTCGCTCGAGATGTGGCAGGCGGCGGAAGGGATCCTGCGCGGGTTCGCCGAAGACCCGGCGGTACGCGTGGTGGTGCTGAGCGGGGCGGGCGGCAAGGCCTTCGTCTCCGGCGCCGACATCTCGAAATTCGAGTCCGAGCGATCCTCCGAAGAGGCGATCCGGCGCTACAACGCCACGGTCTCCGCCGCCAACGCGATGGTCGAGACGCTGCCCAAGCCGACGATCGCCGAGATCGACGGCTACTGCGTCGGCGGCGGGCTGGGGCTCGCGCTGTGCTGCGATCTCCGCTTCTGCTCCGCAAAATCCCGCTTCGCGCTGCCGGCCGCGAGGCTCGGGCTGGGCTACGGGTTCGGCGGTCTGAAGCGCCTGGTCGATACCGTCGGGCCGGGGGCGGCGCGCGACATCGTGTTCTCCGCCCGCATGATCCCGGCCGAGGAAGCCCATGCGATCGGCCTCGTCCAGCGCGTCCTGCCCGAGGGCGCGCTCGCCGACGCCGTGACCGAATACGCCGGGACCGTCGCCGCCAACGCGCCGCTCACCGTCAAGGGGATGAAGCTGATCGTCAACGAGGTGCTGAAGCCGGACGGCGAGCGCGACCTCGCGCGCTGCCAGGATCTGGTCGATGCCTGTTTCGCCAGCGAGGACTATGTCGAGGGCCGCACCGCCTTCATGGAGAAGCGCCCGCCCGCCTTCAAGGGGAGGTAGACCGGCCGGCTACGCCCCCCAGCTTTCCCGCACCAGCCGCGTGCCGTCCTGCCCGACCACCACGATGCTGGCGATCTCGGCGCTCTGGTTTTCCGGCAACGGCGCTTCGCCTTGCTGCTTCGCGAGCTGAACCACACTCGCGACGCCCTTGAACCGGTCGGCGCCGGCCACGGCTTCCGCATCGCCGGCATAGTGGTCGAACCACGGCAGGCCGGTCTCGGCATAGGTCCTCGCCGAGGGCGGGCGGGTCGGCGGATGTTCGCCGGTGATGGCCAGCCATTGCAGCGAGTTGACCAGGGTGACGAAGCAACGGCTGCAGCGCCGCTGGTCCCAGGCGTCGAAATCGTGCGGGTCGGCGTAGATGTCCTGCTTCATCCGCCCGCCGGGCGCGAGGCCCATGCCGGGACTCTGCGGCATGGCATAGGTTTCCGCCAACTCTGCGATGGACGCATGCCGGGCGGCGAGCGCCTCGTAGCGCTCCCGCTTCATCGGATAGGCGACGATCTGCAAACCGCCGTGCTCGGCGGCGCCGTAGAGCTGTTCTTCCACCGTGTAGCCGGCGCCGAGCGGCATGGCGACGAACTGGCGGACCAGACCCTTTTCCACGCAATAGCCGTCCAGCCAGGGCTGTTCGGGCAGCGCTGCGTAGTCCTGCGGGTCGCGGTTCAGATGGTCGGTCCAGGCGTTGCCGGTGATCGCGCAGACCTTGCCGGTCGCCACCTTGACGGCGAACGGGTAGCTCGAGTCGAAGTTGATCCACAGCGCTTCGGCCTGGTGCATCGGCCCGATCACGCCGCCGCGCCGCTGCCACGCCGCCGAAAGATGCTCCGCATGATCGTCCAAATGGCGCAGCGGAAACCGGCCGAGCCCGGGCGGCAGCGGATACTCCCTGCCGTCGTCCGGAATGCGGAGCGTGCGCTGGAATTCGATGGAGCAGGACGCTTCCCGGTGGATCTCCGGGAAGCGGAACTCCAGGCGGTCGTGTTCGAGGACGATCATCCTTGGTCTCCCTACCAGTCTCCGTCCCTGACCTCGCGCACCACGCGGAGCACCGCATGGTCGGGCGCCTCCTTCAACTGCCGGATCAGCTCGGCGAACAGCTTCGGGCGCTTGCGGATGATCTCCTGCAGATCGCCCGACACCTTGCCGGCCATCGCCAGCAGCACGTCCGGGTCCTGGTCCAGCTCCTTCGCGAGACGGACCGTCGTCGCCTCTGACGGCGGGGCGACCTCGCCGCGCTCGATCTTGCTCAGATAGGCGGGCTCGATGCCGATTCGCGTCGCCACCTGGCGCACCGAGTAGCGGCGGTCGTCGCGCCTGAGGCGCTCGCGTCGCTCGCGGATCGCGGGACCGAATTGCGTCATGTGTCATACCTAGTACACACTATGGCGTATGTCAAGCCCGTGCCGGATCCGATGGCGGCGGAGCTACAACAGGTGCCCGCTCTTCTCGGCCTTGGTCGACAGGTAGAAGGCGTTGTGGTCGTTGGAGGGGAAGCTGTGCGGCACCCGTTCGGCGACCTCGATGCCGAAGCGGGCGAGCGCCTCCACCTTGTCCGGGTTGTTGGTCATCAGCCGGACCGACGAGAAGCCGAGCCGGCGCAGCATCTCGGCGGCCGGGAGAAACACCCGTTCGTCGGCCTCGAAGCCGAGGCGTTCGTTGGCCTCGACGGTGTCGAAGCCGAGATCCTGCAAGGCGTAGGCGCGGAGCTTGTTGATCAGCCCGATGCCGCGCCCCTCCTGGGCGAGGTAGAGCAGGATACCCGCCCCTTCGGCGGAGATCTGCGCGATCGCGCCGCGCAGCTGCTGGCCGCAATCGCATTTGAGCGAACCCAGCAGGTCGCCGGTGAAGCACTCCGAGTGGAGCCGGGCGAGGACCGGCCCGGGCGCTTCGGGCGCGCCGATCTGAATCGCGAAATGCTCGGTTCCGCCGTCGCGCGGGCGGAACGCGAAGATGCGCGCCGCCTCGGCGCCGTCGAGCGGCACCGACGCGCCGGTCACCTGTTCCAGGCGCTGCGCGGCGGCGACGTCGTAGGACATGACCGCCGACGGGGTGACGCGCAGCAGATCGGCCTTCTCCGCACCGAGGGCGGCGGCCATGTCGGCCACCTCGACCGCCACCGCGGCCGGCAGGAGGCGCGCGATCTTGGCGAGCCGGATGGCGGCGACGATTCCGGCCGGGACCGGATCGCGCCTCGCCTCGAACGGCCCGCGCAGGGGCTGGGCGAGGTCGGTCGCCGGATCGGCGAGGCTTGCCAGGGCCTCCATCGACAGCCAGCCGGGTACCGGGATGCGGACCACGTCGGGCGTGTAGAGCCGGATCTTGAGCGTCGCCGCGCGGTTGTGGGTGATCGCCAGGTCGGGCTCTCCGCCGAGCCGGCGCAGCGCATCGAGCCGGGGCGCGGAGACGAACTCGGCGGCGAAGGCGACGATCCCGCCGGCCTCCCCGGGCTCGGCAAGCGCCACCGGCAGCCCGCGGCGAAGATCGCCCGCGGCGCGATCGACCGCGGCGGTGCCGCCGGTCTCGAACCCCGGTATCGCCAGCCCCGGCGCCGGTTCGGCGGGCTTCGAACTCATGGCCCCTACATACGCCCTGCATGGCGCCCGGGCAACGCGGGCCCCGCCTTGCCCGCGCCCGCCCCCTGTGCCAGTTTGACGCTCGCCACGCCGATCGGAGAGAGGATGGACGCGCAGGAAGTAAAGAAGCTGGCCACGGATCTGGGCGCGGATCTGGTGGGGATCGCCGACGCCTCGGTCCTCAACGCCTTCCCCCCCGACCCGCTTTACCCGCAGACGCCGGACAGGATCTCGCCGCTGGTCAAGAGCGTGGTCGTGATCGTCCAGCATATCCCCGTCGGCGCCTTCCGGTGCAAGACCACCGTGCCCGTCCAGTACATGGACATGCTGATCCTGAGACGGATGGACAGGATCGCCTACCGCCTCGTGGACGCGCTCGAACGCGCCGGCCATCCGAGCTTCGTCACCGCGGGGCAGGAGACCGACTGGAGTTACAAGCGCGCGAGCTACGGGAGGTTGTCGACCCGCCATCTGGGAACCGAGGCCGGGCTCGGCACGTTCGGGCTCGAGGTGAACATCCTGACGCCGGAGTTCGGGCCCAGGCTCTACCTCACCGGCGTGCTCACGGAATGCGACCTGGAGCCCGACCGGCCGATGACCGAGCAGGTCTGTATCGGGGAAAGCTGCAGCCGCTGCCTCTATTCCTGCCCGTCCGACGCGGTGCGCCATTTCGGCATCGACAAGCGCGCCTGCGCCACCGAGGCGCAGGAGTTCGGTTTCTGGACCATACTCCAGTTCTGGGAACATTTTGTCGCTTCGGACCACGAGACCAGGCGGCGCCTGATCACCGACCGGGAGGTCTACGGCTTCTGGCAGGGGTTGCTGAGGGTGGTCGGTTCCTTCGGCGACTGCCCGCGCTGCCTCGCGGTCTGCCCGGTCGGCAACGACTACCACGCCTATCTCGCCGATCTCCAGAAAGTCATCCCCGAGAAGACGCCCGAAAAGGTCGACAAGGCCAACGCGTTCAAGAAGGCCCGAAAGTCGGGCGCGGAGATCGCCGGGCGCAACGACTGGAACGTCCGCTGGGTGGGACCGGAGGGCTACCAGGGCATCGTCGCGCGCCAGCTCCAGGCCTTCAAGGCCATGCAGCGCGAGCGCGAGACCGCGGCAGCGGAGAAATAGATGGTCGGCGTCTTCCAGACCCCGCTCGATTCAGGCCAGATCAAGGAGAAGGCAAGGGCGCTCGGCGCCGACCTCGTCGGTATCGCCGACGGCGCGGTCATGGACGCCTACCCGCCGGATCCGCGCAACCCGCGCCGTCCGAAGGACCTCACCGAGCATGACGGCGGCCGGGCCATCGTGCTCGCCAAGCGCTATTCCGCCGGCACCACGCGGATCGCGCGCTGGGACGAGCGGCACAAGTACTACAACGACGAGCTCGTGCTGACGATGCTGGAGGAGACCTCGCTCGAGCTCGTCCTGTGGCTGGAGGACAACGGCTACCCGGCGATCATCGTCCCGCCGACCCATGCCGATCCGTGGCTCTATCGCGGAGACGAGAACCAGCACATGGCGACGATCCTGTCGCTGACCCATGCGGCCGTCGAGGCGGGGCTCGGCACGCTGGGTCTCAACCAGCAGCTCATAACGCCCGAGTTCGGCCCGCGCGTCATGGTGACCGCGGTGCTGTGCTCGGTGGATTGCCAGCCCGACGAGAGGCTGAAGACGACGCTCTGCCTCGGGCCGGAATGCGGGCGCTGCCTGAACGCCTGTCCGGGCGACGTGGTCGGGCATTGGGACCGCGACTGGCCGGCCTGCGACCGGTACAGGTCGCCGCACGGCTTCTCCCAGCTCGCCGAGCATCTCGGAGACATCCTCGACGCCCCGGACGACGCCGCCAGGCTCGACATGATCCGCTCGGAAAACAGCTTCAATCTCTGGCAGAGCATCTTGCGGGGAGCCGGGGTCATCACCGGCTGCCGGCGCTGCCAGGACGTCTGCCCGGTGGGCGAGGACTTCGCGCGGATGATCGGCGACAGCCTCGACGACATCCCGGAGGCGACGCCGGCCAAGGCCGAACGCCTCGCCGCCATGGCGCGCGCCGAGGCCGCGGGAGAGCTGCCCGCCGCCTATGACGACCAGCGGCGCTGGATCGGCGCGCTCGGCTATCGCGGAGAGAACGGCGCCGGATGAGTGTACTGGAGTCGCTGGCCGGGCGGACTTCTGGGGTCTATGCCGATCTCCCCCTCTGCATCCCGGACAGCCCGGAGGAGATCGAGGGCATCCAGCGGCGGCGCAAGCGCATCGCCGTCGAACGCGCCCGGCGGTCCGCGTTCTGGCGCCCGCGCCTCGCGGGGATCGACACCGACAGGCTCGACGACCCGGAGGAATGGTCGAAAATCCCGATCCTGACCAAGGACGAGCTCCGGGCGATGTCGACCGAGCGGTTCTACGAGGATTTCTGCACCATCGGCGGCCAGCCCGTCTGCGAGTACTGGCGTTCGGGGGGGAGCACCGGAAAGCCGCTGTTCTACCCGAAGACCTTCGAGGACATCCTGTTCAACATGGTCGGCTTCACCCGCACCTTCGCGTCCGCCGGGATCCGCGGCGGGCAAAACCACAGGACGCATGTCTCGACCCCGCTCGGCGTCCACCCGGTGGGGCATATGTGGGCGCGCGCGGCACAGATCATGGGAATGGGCGCGGTGTGGGCGGGCTCCGGCGCATCTCTGCCGTCGGTCCAGCAGCTCGCGCTGATCGCGTCGCTCAGGCCGACCGTCTGGATGGGCATGTCGAGCTACGGCCTGCACCTCGCCAACCGGGCCAACGCGGAGGGCATCGAGCTCGCCGGGGGCTCGGTTTCCACGATGCTCTGTTCTGCCGAGGCGCTGTCGGCGGCGAAGCGGGAAAAGCTCGAACGCGACTGGGGCGCGACCGTCTACGACTGTTTCGGCATGACCGAGATCAGCATGCTGGCCGCCGAAGGACCGTCCCGCCAGGGGTTCCGGATCTGGACCGACCTGGCGATAGTCGAGGTGCTCGACCCCGATACCGGCAAGCCGGTCGCCGATGGCGAGCCCGGCCATCTGGTCTGCACCGCGCTGTTCGGCAATAACGGGGCGCCGTTCCTGCGCTGGGAATCGGGCGATATCGTCGTCATGAACCCGGCCGAGGGCGAGGACGGGGCGTTCTCGGTCTTTCCGACGATGCGCCACGCCCACAGGACCGCCGGGTTCTTCAAGCTGCGCGGCGTCAACGTCAACCACCAGGAATTCGAGGACATGATGTTCGCGCACCGCGCGGTGAACGACTTCAAGCTCGAGCTGACCGGCGACGCCGCCGGGCTGGAAAGCCTGCGGGTCTCGGTCGAACCCCGCCGCGGCGCCGACATCGAGACCCTGCGCGAGGAGCTGGCGCGGCAGACCAAGGACACGTTCGAGCTCTCTCCCCACATCGTGATCCTGGAGCCCGGCATCCTGGCGCGCGAATTCGAGACCAGCGTCAAGGCCCCTCGCTTCATAGATTTGCGAGAATAGGGGCGTCCGGGTCCAATTTCTGCGGAGCCCACGATTTTGCACAAGGCGATGCCGAATCGGACGGGGTGATTCGCTTCCGTTGGCAACGTTCCTAATATTTGCTACAAGAAACTCTCGATAAATTACTGATTTTAATCATAGTTCCTAAATGTACAACCCAGATCCAGGTCATGCCGCACATGGTCACATTGCGGTGACAATTGACAAGCATTTGTGAAATATTGCCCTTGGATTTGCGGTTTCTCCCTTCCGCGAGTCCCTTGTGCGACGGGGGGATCAGGTTGTTCTACCAGATGCCTCCCTGTATTCCCCCCGTGACTTGCGGAGCCTGTTTCGCTCGCGCGACCTAGGCTCCGCCTCTTTTTTTCGCGGAACCTGCGGTGGCGGATGGGGTGGGATTCGAACCCACGAGACGCTCGCGCGCCTGCCGGTTTTCAAGACCGGTGCCTTCGACCGCTCGGCCACCCATCCCTCCTTGTCGATCGGAGCCCGCGCGTTTCGCGGAAAACTGGACCCGTTGCGGCGCGATTGCAACCCGCCTCGCGCTGGCGCCGGGGGCGCTCGTCCGATATAGGAAAGGGCGCCCGGGAGAGAACCGATGCAGACACTGGTGCTTGAGAACACCGCCCCGTTCCAGGGGCTTTGCGAGCTGGTCGCCGACGACGAGGGGCTGTTCGCGGAGCAGGGGCTGAGGATCGAATGGGTCGACCGCGAGTCCGGCCTGGACCGGCGCACCCATGTCGGCATCCTGAGCCCCGACGGCCTCGACCCGCATTCGAGCCACGGCAAGCTCTTCGAAGAGGGCCGGGCGGACATGTACAACGCCTGCGAGTGGGGGAACTACTGCCGGGTGCAGGATTCCGGCATCGAAAGCGGGCGGCAGGTCGGGCGGCGCTCGATCGTCACCTACGCGGCGATCGCGGTGCGCCCAGATTCGGACGTCTTCACCACCCAGCAGCTCGCCGGCCGCCTGGTCGGGGTGCCGTTCTATTTCGGCACCCACTACTTGGCGCTCCACATGCTGGAGGGCTTCCTGCCGCGCGAGCGGATCAGGGTTTGCAGCGCTCCGATGGGCTCGCGCTTTCGCCTGGACTCGATGATGTCGGGAGAGATCGAGGCGACGACGCTGACCGAGCCCTATATCACGCTGGCCGAGAAGAAGGGCTGCCGCATCCTGACGGCGGCGTTCTACCACGGCACAGAAGTCGCCTCGCACAGGGTCGACGCGGCGACCTATGCGCGGTTCAACCGCGCGGTTTGCGAGGCGGTTCGCCGGATCGACGCCGACAAGGGCAGGTATCTGCGCTATTTCATCGACTACCACGGCGCCGACCCGGAAATCGCGGCGCTGAGCGCCGGGGACCTGCGCGAGAGCCGGATCGTGGTCGTGGAGCCGGCGCCGATCCCGGACGCCGAGCTCGCCCGCACCGCCGCCTGGATCCGCAGCTGGGGGATGCTGCGCGGGACCGACGACCCGGCTTCGCTGGTCGATCGGGAGGTGCAGTCGGCGGCCCACCGGGCTGCCCCGTAGCGGGAAGCGGCCCCCGCGCTCTCGCCCTTCCGCCATACCGGCCCCGGATGGCCCGGCCGGGCGCTTCTGCTATGTTCGGCGCGGCGGCGGATTGACCGGGGAGGAGAGGTTGGCCGAAGCAGCGACATACGATTACGCGATCGTCGGCGCCGGCTCGGCGGGATGCGTGCTCGCGAACCGGCTGAGCGAAGACGCCGGGGTCCGCGTGGTGGTCGTCGAGGCCGGCGGCCAGGACCGGGACCCGATGATCCACATCCCGCTCGGCTGGGGAAAGATCCTGGAAGAGCGGCGGCATGACTGGATGTACTTCACCGAGCCCGAGCCCAATCTGGACAACCGGTCGATCGAATGCGCCCGCGGGCGGGTGGTCGGCGGCTCGTCGTCGATCAACGCCATGGCCTATGTGCGGGGCCACCGGGGCGATTACGACCGCTGGCGCCAGAAGGGCTGCCCGGGGTGGTCGTTTGCCGACGTGCTGCCCTATTTCAAGCGCGCCGAGTCGTGGGAGAAGGGCGGCGACGAATTCCGCGGCGGCGACGGTCCGCTGTCGGTGCGGGCGGGAATCTTCGACGACCCCGTGCTGCACGCCTTTATCGAGGCGGGGCGGGCGGTGGGTCACGACTTCACCGAGGACTACAACGGCGCCCGGCAGGAGGGCTTTACCTGGATCCAGCAGACCATCCGCAACGGACGCCGTTGCAGCGCCGCCGTCGCCTATCTGAAGCCCGCGCTCAAGCGCGCCAACGTCACGCTCGAGACCGACGCGCTGGTCACCCGGCTGATCGTCGAGAACGGGCGCGCCGCCGGGCTCGAATTCGCGCGCGGGGGGCAACGTCACGAGATCCGCTGCGAGCGCGAGGTCCTGCTCACGGGCGGCGTCATCAACTCGCCGCAGGTCCTGCTGCTGTCGGGGATCGGGCCGGCCGACGAGCTTGCCGAGCACGGGATCGATGCCGTGCACGACCTCAAGGGCGTCGGCAAGAACCTCCAGGACCACCTCTCGGCGATGGTCACCTACAGCCGCGAGGACCGCGGCACGTTCCACCGCCAGATGCGGATGGACCGGCTCGCCGTCGATATGCCGCGGGCCTATGTCGCGGGGTCGGGGCCGGCGACCGACCTACCCGGCGGCATCATGGCCTTCCTCAAGTCGCGGCCCGAAGTCGAGCTGCCCGACATCCAGTTCCTGTTCCGCGCCCTGCCGGACGACGCCTGGCCGTGGTTTCCCGTGGTCAAGCCCGCCTGGGCCGACGGCTTCGGCTGCCGCCCAGTGCTGCTGCGCCCGCAGAGCCGGGGGGAGCTCAGGCTCGCCTCGGCGGACCCCCGCGACAAGATCCGGATCCATCAGAACTTTCTCTCCGAACAGGCGGATGTGCGGACCATCCGCGACGGGGTGAAGCTGGTGCGCGAGGTCGGCGCGCAGGAACCGTTGAAGAAGTTCGGCGCGATCGAGGTCCAACCGGGTCCCGACGTGACCGGGGACGACGACATCGACGCCTATATCCGGCGGACCGCCGCGACCGCGCACCACCCCGCCGGGACGTGCCGCATGGGAAGCGACGACATGGCCGTGGTCGACCCCGAACTCCGCCTGCGCGGCATCGACTCGCTGCGGGTGGTGGACGCCTCGGTCATGCCCGACCTGGTGGGCGGCAACATCAACGCGCCGGTGATCATGATCGCCGAGCGCGCGTCGGACCTGATTCGCGGCCGCGAAACCCTGCCGCCCTCGGAAGCGTGACCGGTATCGGGCTCGCGGCGGGCTGAAGAGACGGCTCGTGCGGCTCTTCTGTCTCGACCTCGAAGGCGTGCTGATCCCGGAAATCTGGATCGGGCTCGCCGAGCGCACCGGCATCGACGCGCTGCGGGCGACCACGCGCGACGTCCCCGATTACGACGCCCTGATGCGCCAGCGCCTGCGGCTGCTGGAACGACACCGGCTCGGGCTGCGCGACGTCGAGGCGGTGGTGGCGCGGATGGCGCCATTGCCGGGCGCGCGCGAATTCCTGGGCTGGCTGCGCGAGCTCGGGCCGGTGATCATCCTGTCCGACACCTATCGCGAATTCGCCGGCCCGCTGATGGCGCAGCTCGACCGGCCCGCGCTGTTCTGCCATTCGCTCGCGGTCGGGCCGGACGGCGCTATCGTCGACTACCGGCTGCGGCATCCCGACCACAAGCGCGCCAGCGTCGAGGCGTTCCGCGCGCTGAACTTCCACGTCACCGCGGCGGGCGATTCCCACAACGACATTTCCATGCTGAAGGCGGCCGATGCCGGGATCCTGTTCCGCGCTCCGCAGGCGGTCCGGCAAGCCCATCCCGGTTTCGCGGCGGTCGAGGACTACGAGGCTCTCAAGGACGCGATCCGGGATTGCGGCCGAGGTTGAATTCGATGCTCTGCTTGTCTCGCCGGAAGCCGGTCTGAAATAGCGCGAGTTCGCCGGGCGCCGTCCCGGCCGGGACCCCGCTCGCGGACGAAGCGGTCAGGCCGTGGCGCGATGCGCCTGGCGGGGGCTCTCCCCCTTCTTGCGGCCCAGCCCGATCCTCTTGGCGAACTCCGAGCGCTTCGCGGCGTAGTTGGGAGCGACCATCGGGTAGTCCGCCGGCAGCCCCCATTTCGCCCGGTATTCCTCCGGCGTCATGTCATAGACGGCCCGCAGATGTCGCTTGAGCATCTTGAGCTTCTTCCCGTCCTCGAGGCAGACGATGAAGTCGGGTGTGATCGACTGGCGGATGCTGACGGCCGGCTTCGGCGGCTCGATCCTTTGCTCGGCCCCGTGCCGATCGAGGTTGCGCAGCGCGTTGAAGACCGTGCTGATGACGTCGGGGACCTCGTCGGCGGCTACCGGGTTCTTGCCGACATACGCGGAGACAATTTGGACTGCCATGCGGAGCATTTCGGACCGGTCCACGGCGTATTCGGTATTGTCCACCATCTTCCTCGACCGCCTCGCGTAAGAGTTGAACGACTTGCAAATGGCATGGTGCAAGTGGATTGTCAAAGGAAATCGGAAAAAACCCATAGAAAATTAAATCTTATAGCCAAGCTCAGGCTATGAACCAATCATGTATTTGGTCTGATACAAAAGTTTTTTGTTCAAGAAATGAAGAAAATTGGGTCCGTCTGGGTTTCGCGACTCTTGGCGAAGACTGCGGAAACGCCGATACGGCGTGTCGGAACGGGTGTCGACGCTTGAGGATTCGCGGGCCGGGCGGCGAGCCCCCGCGCCGATTCTTGGCAACCGGCGTGACGCTGTGCTATCAGGCGGTGACCTCGGCATTTCAGTCGGACCGCGATGACCCGAATGACCGTCGCCCTGGCCGCGGACCACGCCGGGTTCGCGCTCAAGGCGCATCTTGTCGACTGGCTCTCCCGCCGGGGGATCGCCACCGCGGATCTTGGCACCGACAGCGAGGACGCGGTCGATTATCCGGATTTCGCCGGGGCGGTGGTCGACGTGCTGCGCAACGGGGACGCGGCGTGCGGCGTGTTGATCTGCGGCAGCGGCATCGGCATGTCGATCGCCGCGAACCGCCATCGCGGGATCCGGGCCGCGCTGGTGTTCGACGCGGACGCGGCGGGTCTCGCGCGCCGGCACAACGACGCGAACATCCTGGTTCTCCCGGGTCGCCGGATGTCGGAGAACGAGGCGGAGGCCTGTGTGGAGGCGTTTCTCGCCGCGGCGTTCGAAGGCGGGCGGCACGGGCGCCGTCTCGACAAGATCGCGGCGGGGGTCGCCTAGAAATGCGCTTGGCGGAGATGACATGGCGGTAGAACGGCTCGACGCGACGCGGGATCCCGAGGACGGGTTCTTCGAACACGGAATCGGCGAATCCGACCCGGAGGTGGGCGCGGCCCTGCGCGCCGAGCTGGCGCGTCAGCAGGACCAGATCGAGCTCATCGCGTCCGAGAACATCGTCTCGCGGGCGGTGCTGGAAGCCGCCGGCTCCGTGCTCACCAACAAATACGCCGAAGGCTATCCCGGCCGCCGCTATTACGGCGGGTGCGAATTCGTCGATGTCGCGGAGTCCCTGGCCATCGAGCGCGCGAAGGCGCTGTTCGGCTGCGCGTTCGCGAACGTGCAGCCGCATTCCGGCGCCCAGGCCAACGCCGCGGTCTACTTCGCGCTCTGCAAGCCCGGCGACACCATACTCGGCCTGTCGCTCGCCGCCGGCGGGCATCTGACCCACGGCGCGGCGCCCAACCTGTCGGGCAAGTGGTTCGACGCGGCTCAGTACGGCGTCCGTCCGGCGGACGGCCGGATCGACATGGAGGAGGTCGCCCGGCTGGCCCAGGAGCGCCGCCCGAAGATCATCGTCGCCGGCGGGTCGGCCTATCCGCGGATCATCGATTTCGCCGCCTTCCGGGCGATCGCCGACGCGGTCGGCGCCTATCTGTTCGTCGACATGGCCCATTTCGCGGGACTCGTCGCGGGCGGCGTTCACCCCAGCCCGCTGCCCCATGCCCAGGTCGTGGCGACGACCACCCACAAGACCCTGCGCGGGCCGCGCGGCGGTCTGGTGCTGACCGACGACGAGGCGATCGCCAGGAAGATCAATTCCTCGATCTTCCCGGGCACCCAGGGCGGGCCGCTGATGCATGTCGTCGCCGCCAAGGCGGTCGCGCTGGGCGAGGCGCTGCGCCCGTCGTTCAAGGGCTACGCCGCCGCGGTGGTCGAGAACGCCGGGATCCTGGCCCAGACCCTGGCCGATGGCGGGCTCGACATCGTGTCCGGCGGCACCGACACGCATCTGATGCTGGTCGACCTCCGGCCCAAGGGACTGACCGGCAAGATCGCCGAGCAGAGCCTGGAGCGCGCCGGGATCACCTGCAACAAGAACGCGGTCCCGTTCGACCCGGAGAAGCCGACCGTGACATCCGGCGTCCGGCTCGGCTCGCCCGCCGCGACCACGCGCGGGTTCGGCCCCGCCGAGTTCGCGCGGGTCGGCACGCTGATCCTGGAAGTGCTCGACGGTCTGGCCTCGGACAGCAACGACAACAGCAGCGTCGAGGCGTCGGTGCGCGAGCGGGTACACGCCCTGTGCAAGCGATTTCCGATATACCCCCGTCAATAGGCGGGGTTAGGATGGGCTGATGCGCTGCCCCTTTTGCGGACATGGCGACACCCAGGTCAGGGATTCGCGCCCGACGGAAGACAGCTCCGCGATACGGCGGCGGCGGTCCTGCCAGTCCTGCGGCCAGCGCTTCACCACCTTCGAGCGGGTCCAGCTGCGCGAGTTGACCGTCATCAAGAAGGACGGCGCGCGCGAGCCGCTCGATCGCCAGAAGCTCGAACGCTCGATGAGAATCGCGCTGCGCAAGCGGCCGGTCGAGGCCGAGCGGGTGGAGCTGGTCATCAACAGCATCATCCGGCGGCTCGAGAGTTCCGGGGAGACGGAGATCGCTTCCGATACCATCGGCGAGATGGTGATGGACGCGCTGTCCACCCTGGACCAGGTGGCCTATGTGCGTTTCGCGTCGGTCTATCGGAATTTCCGGGAAGCGCGCGACTTCGGAGACTTCATCGGCAATCTCGGTGTCGTCGAGAGCGGCGAGTGACCGGCGCTTCATGCGCGCCGCGGTAGCGCTCGGGCGCCGCGGCCTGGGCAATGCCTGGCCCAACCCGGCGGTCGGATGCGTGATCGTCCACGAGCGCGTCGCGGTGGGGCGCGGCTGGACCGCGCCGGGCGGGCGCCCCCATGCCGAGACCGAGGCGCTGGCCCGCTGCGGAACGGCGGCGCGCGGCGCCACCGCCTATGTCACGCTGGAGCCCTGCGCCCATCACGGCGAGACGCCGCCCTGCGCGGAGGCGCTGATCGAGGCCGGCATCGCCCGCGTCGTCGTCGCCTGCCGCGACCCTGACCCGCGCGTCGACGGGCGGGGCATCGACAGGCTGGCGGCGGCGGGAATCGCGGTCGAGACCGGGCTCTGCGCGGACGAGGCGGAGGAGGGGCTGATCGGCTTCCTGACCCGGCTGCGCCGCGGGCGCCCGGCGGTCACGCTCAAGCTCGCCACCACCCTCGACGGGCGGATCGCGACACGGACCGGCGAGAGCCGCTGGATCACCGGCGAGGCGGCACGGCGGTCGGCCCATATGCTGCGCGCCCGCCACGACGCGATCCTGGTCGGCGCCGCAACCGCGCGCCGCGACGATCCGAGCCTGACCTGCCGGCTTCCCGGGCTCGACCGCCTGAGCCCGGTGCGGGTCGTCGTCGACGGGCGGGAGCCGCTCCCCGCGACCCACGAGCTGGTGGCCGGCGCGGGGCGCGCGCCGACCTGGTTCATGGTCGCCCGGCCACGCGCCGCCGACCGCGCGCGCGCCTATGGCGGCAGCGCCGCGGCGGTCGAGCCGGTCGAGCCGGACGGGGACGGAAATGTCGACCTCGCCGCGGCGCTCGGCGCGCTTGCCGCCCGGGGGATCACCTCGGTGCTGGTCGAGGGCGGCGGGAAGATCGCGGCGGCGCTGCTCGGCGCCGGGCTGGTCGACCGGCTGCTGTGGTACCGCGCGCCGCTCGCGATCGGCGGCGACGGGCGTCCCGCCGTCGCCGGGCTCGGGGTCGACGCGCTTGACGCCGCGCCGCACTTCGTGAAGATAGCGAGCCGGCCGGTGGGCGACGATGTCGAGGAGATCTACCGGCCGGCTCGAACGCCGGGCGGTTGAGCGGACGGGCTGATGTTTACCGGAATCGTGACCGATCTGGGCCGCGTGCGCGCGATTTCGAAGGACGGCGACACGCGGTTCGAGTTCGACACCGGCTACGACACCGCCGACATCGAGATCGGCGCGTCGGTCGCCTGTTCGGGACCCTGTCTGACGGTGGTCGACAAGGGGCCCGGCCGGTTCGCCGTGCAGGCCTCGGCCGAGACCCTGGCCCGGACCACCCTGGGGAGCTGGACGGTGGGCACGCCGGTCAATTTCGAACGCGCGCTGAAGATCGGCGACGAGCTGGGCGGGCACATCGTGTCGGGCCATGTCGACGGCGTGGCGACGGTGGTGGAGACGCGCGCCGAGGGCGATTCGACGCGCTACGTCCTTGCCGCGCCGGACGGTTTCGGCCGCTACATCGCGCCCAAGGGCTCGATCGCGCTCGACGGGGTGTCGCTGACGGTCAACGAGGTTGACGAGACGGGCTTCGGGGTCAACATCATCCCTCATACGCGCCGCTACACGACGTTCGGCGGTCTGGCGGAGGGCGATCGGGTGAATTTCGAGATCGACACCATCGCCCGCTATGTCGACCGGCTGCTGGCGCGAAGCTGAACGGGGGACTGCCTTGAGCGACGGCCTCAAACGCGTGGCGCCCTCGAAGGTCGCGGAAGCGGCGCTGGACGACACCGCCGGCTTCCTGTCGCCGATCGAGGACGTGATCGCCGACATTCGCAACGGGCGCGTGGTCGTGCTCGTCGACGACGAGGACCGCGAGAACGAGGGGGACCTGGTCGTCGCCGCGCAGATGGCGACGCCCGAGGTGGTCAATTTCATGGCGACCCACGGGCGTGGGCTGATCTGCCTCGCGATGACCCGCGGGCGGATCGAAAAGCTCGGCCTGCCGCTGATGTCGCGCAACAACCGCACCCGGCACCAGACCGCCTTCACGGTCTCGATCGAGGCCAGGGAAGGGGTCACCACCGGCATCTCCGCCCCCGACCGGGCGCGCACCATCGCGGTCGCGATCGACCCCACCTCCGGCGAGGAGGACATCGTCACGCCGGGCCATGTGTTCCCGCTGGTGGCCTGCGACGGCGGGGTGCTGGAGCGCGCCGGCCATACCGAGGCCTCGGTCGACATCGCCCGGCTCGCCGGCCTCAACCCGTCCGGCGTGATCTGCGAGATCATGAAGGACGACGGCACCATGGCGCGCCTTCCCGATCTCGTCCCGTTCGCCCAGTTCCACGGCCTCAAGGTCGCGACGATCGCCGATCTGATCGCCTACCGGCTGCGCCACGACAGCCTCGTCGAGCGGGTGCTCGCGACCCGCCTGACCCGCAAGCTGGGGGGAGAGTTCCGGCTGATCGTCTATGTCAACCGGATCACCGGCGCCGAGCATCTGGCGGTGATCAAGGGCGACATTTCCGGGCCCGAGCCGGTGCTGGTGCGCATGCACGCGATCAACGTGCTCGACGACGTGTTGCAGGACGAGACCGCCGGCCGCGCCGGGGTGATGGAGTCCTGCATCCGCACCATCGGCGAGGCGGGGCGCGGGGTCGCGGTGCTGATCCGCGATTCCTTCGCCCAGAGCTTCGTCAACCAGGTGCGCCAGCGCCACGAGATCGCCGACGACCCGGATGCCGCCTCGATGGAGGTCAGCGTGACCACCGGCGCCGAACCCGCCTTCGCGCCCCCCGCGCTGCGCGATTACGGGGTCGGCGCGCAGATCCTCCGCGATCTCGGCGTCACCGACATGATCCTGCTGACCAACCACAACCGCACCGTGGTCGGGCTCGAGGGCTACGGCATCAAGATCGTCGGACACCGTCCGATCGAACCGGTCCTGCTCTGAGAGGTGGCGATGGCGGCGCATGTGATGATCGTCGAGGCGCGGTTCTACGAGGCCATTACAGACGCGCTGGTCGAGGGGGCGACGGCGGTGCTGGATGCGGCGGGCGCGACCTATCAGCGCTACGCCGTGCCGGGCGCGTTCGAGATCCCGGCCTCCATCGGCCTGGCCGCAAGGGCGATGGAGGGTCCGGACCCGGTCCACCGGTTCGACGGGTTCATCGCGCTGGGCTGCGTCATCCGCGGACAGACGACCCATTACGACTATGTCTGCACGGAGAGCGCGCGCGGGCTCCAGGATCTCGCGCTGCAGCGCGGGCTTGCCATCGGCTACGGCATCCTCACCTGCGAGAACCGCGATCAGGCGATGCATCGCGCGCGGCGGGACGAGGCGGATCGCGGCGGCGCGGCGGCGCGCGCCTGTCTCGCGATGATCGAGCTCAGATCGCGCTTCGGGCTGTAGCGGACATGCCCGGACCACGCGCCGGCACGGACCGGCCCCGCCCCAACCGGGCGGCGCCGTTGAGCGCGGCGCGCCTCGCCGCGGTGCAGGCGCTGTACCAGATGGAGATCGCCGGCGCGCCGCTCGAGGACGTGCTGTCCCAGTTTCTCGAATTCCATCGCGCCGGGGTGCTCGACGAGGACGAAGCCCCGGTCCGCCCCAAATCGGCCCTGTTCACCCAGCTCCTGCGCGGGACGACCGTGCGCCGGGACGAAATCGACGACATCCTGCGCGCCGCGCTCAGCCCGTCCTGGCCGCTCCGGCGGATCGAGGTGCTGCTCGCCTGCATCATGCGGGCCGGGGTGTTCGAGCTGCTCGCCCGGCCGGACATCCCCGCCCGCGTCGTCATCACCGAGTATGTCGACATCGCCGATGCGTTCTTCGCCGATGCGGAGAAGGGCATGGCCAACGCGGTGCTCGATGCCGCCGGACAGCGGCTGCGCGGCGGAGAGTTCGGCGAAACCGGAGGCGCGGCGGGTGTCCGGGCGGCCGCTTCCCGGTGAGTTCGCGCTGATCCGCGAGGTGTTCGCGCCGCTCGCCGCCGGCGAGACGGGGGCGCTCGGCCTGCTCGACGACGCGGCGCTGATCGAGCCCACGCCGGGTTGCCGGCTGGTGACCAGCGTCGACATGCTGGTCGAGGGCGTCCACTTTCTCGCCGACGATCCCGCCTTCCAGGTCGCGCAGAAGCTTCTGCGCGTCAACCTGTCGGACCTCGCCGCGATGGGCGCCCGACCGCGCATCTGCCTGCTCGGCCTCGCCATCCCCAAATCGGTCGATCTCGACTGGCTGCGCGACTTCGCGCGCGGGCTCGCCGCCGACCAGGAGCGGTTCGCCATCGCGCTGGCCGGCGGCGACACCACCGCGACGACCGGCCCTCCCTGTCTCTCGCTGACCGCGATCGGCGAGGTCGAATCCGGCCGGGCGCTGTTGCGTTCGAACGCGGCGGCCGGCGAGCACGTCTACGTGTCCGGCACGATCGGCGACGCCGCGCTCGGCCTGCGCCTCCTGCAAGGCGCGGATCTGGGCCTCGCCGGGCACGCCCGCGACGCCGTCATCGCCCGCTACCGCGTGCCCGAGCCCCGGCTCCGCCTGGGCATGGCGGTCCCGGCCTCGGCGGCGGTGGACGTGTCCGACGGGCTGGTCTCCGATCTCGGCCATGTCTGCCTTGCCTCCGGCCTCGGCGCACGGATCGAGGCCGGCCGGGTCCCGGTTTCGGGGCCGGCGCGGGCGGCGCTCGGCAGGGGCACGATCGGGTTGGCCGACTTGCTGACCGGCGGCGACGATTACGAGCTGGTGTTCACCGCGCCGGCGGACCGCGGCAACGCCGTCCGCGACGCCGCTTCGCGGGCCCGCGTGCCGGTGACCCGAATCGGCACGATGACCGAAGGGGAGGGGGTGTCGGTGCTCGACCCGGACGGTGCTCCGATGGAGATCGGCAAGGCCGGCCACGCGCATTTCTAGCCCGCCGCCGCGCGGTTTCGCCTTGCCGCCCTCATGGTTTAGTTTGCCGCCGTGCAGTTCCTTTCCGGCATCAACCGCAACGTGGCCCTGCTGGCGCTTTCCCAGGCGCTGATGATGACCACCACCTCGGCGATCATCGCCTCGGCCGCGCTGATCGGTCACGCGCTCGCCGAGGACAAGGCGCTCGCCACCCTTCCGGTCGCCTTCCAGTTCGTGGCGACCATGCTGACCTCGATCCCGGCGTCTCTCTACATGCGCCGGGTGGGGCGGCGCTGGGGGTTCGTCACCGGCGCGATGATCGGCGTCGCCGGCTCGACGGTCGCGACGGCGGCGATCGCGGTCTCGTCCTTCTGGCTGTTCGCGCTCGGCGTCACGCTGATCGGCTCGATGCTCGCCTTCGGCCAGTTCTTCCGGTTCGCCGCCGCCGACACCGCCGGTCCCGACATGCGCAGCCGCGCGATCTCGCTGGTCCTGCTGGGCGGCGTGGTGGCCGCCTTCACCGGCCCCAACCTGGCCCGGTTCACCAAGGACCTGTTCGACCCGGTGGTCTTCGCCGGCACCTTCGCCGCGATCGTGGTGATCTACCTGGCGCTGGCGCTGGTGGCGTCGTTCCTCACCATCCCGCCGATGAGCGCGGCGGACAAGAGCGGGCCGCAGCGTCCGCTGCTGGAAATTCTATCCCAGTCGAAATGCATCGTCGCGATCCTGGGCGCGGTGTCGGGCTACGCGGTCATGACCTTCGTGATGACCGTGACGCCGCTGGCGATGGCCGATTGCGGCTTTGCGTTCGGCGATTCGGCGTCGGTGATCCAGTGGCACATCGTGGGCATGTTCCTGCCCTCGTTCTTCACCGGCCACCTGGTCGCCCGGTTCGGCGCGACCAACATGATGATCGTCGGCGCGCTGCTCCAGGCGCTGTGCGTGGCGATCAACCTCGCCGGCATCGACTATCTCAACTTCGCCAGCGCGCTGATCCTGCTCGGCGTGGGGTGGAACTTCCTGTTCATCGGCGGCACCAGCCTGCTGACCGAGTGCTACACCCCGGCCGAGATGGCGAAGACCCAGGGGTTCAACGATTTCTGCATCTGGGGCTTCGTCGCCGTCGGCGCGCTGCTGTCCGGCGCATCGATCCATCATTTGGGATGGGTGACCGTCAACTCGGTGACTCTCCCGCTTATCGCCATCGCGCTGATCGCGGCCGCGTGGCTCCGCTTCGATCTGGCGCGGCACCGGGCGGCGGCCTGAACGGCCCCGGGGGCCGTCCCCGCTTATGTCGCTAGCAAGTAGATTTGTCCGGTTTTGCTAGCACATCGATTGACCGCTTCTGTTGAGGTTGTTGGGCCTGTGGGGAAGTGGTCAGGCGCGGAGCGGCTGTCCACTTGTCCACAGGCCTGCGGC
>Ga0209022_1000931_pt1 | contig 33247 bp, 29 predicted proteins | sample PinacodermPK_FD_187300 | JGI IMG/M metagenome (GOLD analysis project Ga0209022, IMG submission 187300) | Host-associated microbial community of the marine sponge Aplysina aerophoba from Gulf of Piran - sponge pinacoderm, lysed by proteinase... | ecosystem: Host-associated > Porifera > Sponge >...
CACTCCTGCCAGTCTTCGAGCGGGCGGTTGCCAACGAAACGGATAGCCAGGTGCGGCGCTGGGTGGAGCGGTTTGCGGCGCCGGCGCTGTCGGAGCGCAACCGGCAGGATGCGCTGCGGGGGGCCTACACGCCTTTCCAGGCGTTGGGCCGGTGCGACTTTTGCGGCGGGAAGAGTTGCAGAGTGCGTACCGAATACGAGACGGAACTCAGCGGTAGCGGCGGTTCTACGCGTTTCGCCCAGATTTGCCAGCGGTGCGATGGATAGTTGTCATAACTTTCCGCCGACATTGGGACGCGGCGGCGCATTTACCAGCCTTACTCTCTTGCCAGAAGTGTCCCGACTCGCTCCAGAACTGCATCAAGCAGATCCACTGGCTGAGCAGAAATCAAGGTTGCATTTCTCGCTTTCGAGTCCATGCTCATGACCTGATCTGCGAGAATCACTCCTGTCACGCCCACCCCTGTAGAGATTGCGGTTTCAAAGGGATACCCATTGACCTGATTGGTACTCGGACAGAGAATATCCAGTCGTGCTTTGCCGTTATAGGATTCCGGTGAGAGTATAACGGCGGGGCGAGGCCCCGTCTGTTCATGCACCGTCTGAAGGGCAAAATCGATCCAAATTGCATCGCCGCGCTGTGGCACGTAATCGGGCTTTGCCGTCATCCTTCGCGGCCCACCGCAGGGCCGGAGTCCACTTCGGCGTGCAAATTATGCTCGGTCACCTGGGCAAGGAGATCATCCAAGTTCAGGGAGAGTGGCTTCACTGGCGCAATGACTAACTCATCATCGCGCAGCGATAGTCTGACCGCTGAATTAGCTTCGAGTCCAAGCTGGGTTGCAAAAGGCTTAGGGATGCGCAGGGCCAAACTGTTGCCCCATTTCTGCACGCGAGATTCCATATTTCCTATTCTCCAGAGTTAATTGCTCAGTGGTAACAACTTAGCCACAGCAGTTGACCAGCCAGTCATCCTTGGAACCATTCAGGCTCTTGGATACGCAACTGGTGTACAGCCGCCGCCATGCTCGCCAGCCGACACGTTGCGAAGAAGGCACACGGTCGGTGAGGCATGGTTTTGGAGGGGGGCGTTGCGGGGGCGCAGCCCCTGCACAAGGGAGGCCGCTTGCGGCCGACCGCCCAAAATACAACAATGTGGGGAGAAAGAACACCTTTTCTCCTCTCGTTCAGGGTTGCGATTCAGTTGCGGCTGAGTAGTTACGCACAGTGAAATAATCTTTGATACCGTTGCTTTCGTAGATGCAATGCGTATACGACGCGAGATGGAATCTGGCTATTTACGCGTCCTGCCACACAGGGCCAGATGGAATTTATTTCTTCTTTCCCGACGCGGACGATCTCAGGATTGCGGACTTGCGGGAACAGGTTGTAAAGCCCAACCAATATAGCGGGCGGGAGTTCGCAATAAGGTGTAAGGCCTGGGAGAGCGTGGTGAGAGACTCGCAATTTGGACTCTATTACCTTCCTATATATAATAGCGCTTGGCGCAGAAATTGGTGAGACTTTTGACATGCTTGCGTCTCGTCCCCTACAGATGCTTGAACTGCATAGAAACGCTCACATTCGCCAAGACGAACTTCACCTCTTTCCTGGTCATTGCCGACTTACAACGTCAGATCCTCCGATTGTTACAGGCACGATGGGAAAGGCCCTGCTTCTCAATATCAATGTGAGGCCAAGTTTTCGGATAAGGCCAGAACGGTTGAACGCCCGATAAAGCCTTCAGCGCGCGCCGCTGGCAGGCGGGCAAACCTTGGAGAACCGGCATGGGGCGTAAAGTCATTGACTTGAGCATGCCCGTACACAACGATATGGTGGTTTTCCCGCGGGTGACCCGGCCGACGTTGTTGATGTATGAAGATTGGGAAGGTTTTGCCAGCGGCATTGGCGCGGCGGAACATGGTGTCACCTCTCTGACGGCACATTATTTGACCATACTAGGGGACCACGTCGGGACGCACATTGACGCGCTGAAGCACCTGGTTCCCGGCAAGCCCGGCCCAGAAGGGATCCCAATCGAATATTGCTACGGTGACGGCGTGCTTCTGGATTTCCGGCACAAGGAAAACGGCGCCGGTATCACAGTGGCCGACATGGAAGAGGCTGTAGGTAAGATAGGATATGAGATTAAGCCGCTTGATCTTGTGCTGATCTGGACGGGGGCAGGTAGTTACAACGATGAGGAAAGGTACCTGAGCGAGCACAGCGGCATGACCCGCGAAGCGACATTATGGTTGATCGAACGCGGGGTGAAGGTGATGGGCATTGACGCGGTTACGTTCGACCCGCCGGTATGGGCGATGTTTGAACGCAAGGAGTTTTGGGAGGCCCATCGCGTCATGAACGAGCATGAGTACTATCATGTTGAGAACCTCTGCAATCTGGAGCAGATCCCACGGACGCACGGGTTCACACTCTCGATGCTGCCGGTGAAGTGGGTGGGATCGACGGGTGCGCCGGTGAGGGCGGTTGCCATTGTGGAGGATTGAGCCGCCCACATTCGGTTGCGAGCGAGGCTTTTGTTGGGGGAAGCGTGATTTGGCCGTTGATTGCGTCGAGGTTCAATCTCAATTGGAACCATTTCTGCGGCGTATTTGGGCGGTAACATTATCGAGTGTCTGACGGAAGACTGTCTTTTATCTTTAACCTTCAATTCAAGGAGAAAAGCATGAAAAATCTCAGTAGACGTTCCTTCCTGCAGTCAATGGGGATGGCCGGCGCCGGTGTGGCGCTTGCGGCCTGCGCGGCTCCCGCGCCTGCGGCCCAGGATTCGGCCGGTGACGAGATGAGCGGAGAGCCGGGCATGACCGGCAACCTGCAGATCTGGGTCCAGCACTATACACCTACGGAGAGTATGGAACAGGGCCCCAATAACCCCCTTCCCCACAACATGATCCAGGTCATCTCAGATGAGTACATGGCGGATCATCCCGGGGCCACTATCGAGATCATCAGGAAGCCGGACAATCTGGCCTCCCACGAGTGGATCGTGACGCAGCAGGCCGGCGGCACAATTCCTCACATCGTCTGGACGCACTCGTTCTGGACACAGGATGAGATTGACAAGAACTGGTGGATTCCGCTGGATCCGTTCTTCGAGCAGCCCAACCCTTACGTAGCGGCTGGAGACCCGGGCAGCGAGCGCTGGCTGGACCAGTTCTACGAAATTCCCACCGAGGCCAAACGCGGGCCGGACGGCAAGCACTATGTCGTTCCGATCGACTTGGTGACGACGTTCTTCTTCTTTAACCAGAACGTTTTCGACGAGCATGGTCTGTCGGCTCCGAGCACGTACGGTGAGTGGATCGAGGTACAGGAGGCGCTGCTGGGGACAGAAACGATTCCCAACGCCCGGCTGGCCTGGTACGAGTCACAGGTTGGCGCGATGCTTTACGCCAAGAAGGACGACATAATCAACGCTGACGGAGGCGTCGCGTCGCTGGAAGAGGTCGGCTGTGCCATGAAGAACGGGCTTTACAGCGCCACAGACCCCGAATATGGGGACTGGTTCCGACTGGTCAAGCAGTTGATTCCCTACCTGGCGCCGGACTGGGCGGCAGAGGGTGCGGACTTCAACCGCAAGTTCCTCCAAAAAGACGTGGCTGTATTTGAAGACGGCAGTTGGCGCTTCGGCTATCTCAAGGCCGATCCACTAGTCGATTTCGAGTGGAGCACCTTCTACGCTCCGACTATCACCGAGGCTGATTCACCGTATGCGATAGGCGAAGCGGCCCCGCCGATCGGTGGCGCCACTGCGGCCCAGTGGGCGCTGGCGACCAAGACGGAACAGGACGGAATTGTGCCGCTGGCGGTGGACTTCCTTCGCTACGTGACTGCTCCCCAGAACGCAGGCCGGATGATTTCGGAGACGGGCACGTTCCTGCCCAATATCAAGGGCGTTGACGTCAATCCCGATCTGAAGGAACCGTTGAAAGCCATCACTGAAGGGTTGGGCGAGGCCGGCATGGTAACCTATCCCGACAAGATCGGCACCGAACAGCGCGAGAAGATTGCGGCCGTCTGGACCGACTTCAAGTTGGACGTCGTAACGCAGGAGAAGGCCGCAGAGCAGATCAATGAGTTGCTGCTCGAGTACGCCGACGAGGCGATTGAGAAGAATGGCTGGGATTGTGGTTAATAGTTTTTAGTAGTCAGTTTTCAGTTTTTGGTGAACTTCGACTTGCCGGTCGAGTTAACTGAGAGCTGGAAGCTCAGAACTCGAAGTTCATGGGCGCAGGTGGGTTCCATGGGGCAATTCTTGTGGAGCCCACCTGCGCTGTGGAAACGGGAAAAGCGCTATGACAACGGAAGAGATTCGCGCACCTGCCTCACATGCTGCGGCCGCGGGACCGGCGGTACCGCAGGACAGGCAGGCCACGCTCGGGCAACGTATCTATCGTTACCGGTTCGTTTACCTGATGCTGGTCCCCACTTTTGCGCTGCTGCTGACCTTCAACTATTACCCGGCCTTTATGGGGCTATACCGGGCCTTTTTCAAGTGGGACATCGGCCTGCCGCCGGAGTTTCTGGGGTTGGGGAACTTCGAGAAGCTTTTCATCAGGGATGATACTTTCCTTAAGTCGCTGCGCCATGTGAGCCTGCTCACGTCATGGCGGGTGATCAGTGCGGTCACGTTTCCCTTCATTGTCGCTGAACTGATCTTCAACTTGCGCAGCAATGTACACAAGTACACGTATCGCGTCCTGACCATCCTGCCAGCTGTGGTGCCAGGCATCGTCATCTTGTTGCTATGGCAGTTCATCTATGACGGCACGCACGGCCTTTTGAACGCCTTTCTGGAGGGGGTCGGACTGGAGGACTGGCAGCAGCCGTGGCTGGGCAGCCCGAAGACGGCGCTTTATGCGGTTACGTTCATGGGGTTCCCGTGGGTGGGCGGTGTCACCGTGCTCATCTATCTGGCTGGCCTGCAGGGCATCTCAGATGAGGTGATAGACAGTTCGCTGGTAGACGGATGCTCCGGTCTGCGTCGAATCTTTTCTATCGACATCCCTCTTATTCTCGGTCAGTTCAAGCTGATCATCGTGTTGGCGGTCATTGGCGGCCTGCAGGGCTGGGTAGCGGTCTTTGTGATGACAGCCGGCGGGCCGGGAACGGCGAGTATGGTGCCCGGGCTGTGGATGTACAACAACGCCTTTTTGTGGAATAAGATGGGCTACGCTTCCGCGATCGGGATGTTTCTGTTTGTGTTGATAATGGGTTTGACGATCATAAATGTGAAGTTCGTCAAGACGGGTGACTATTGAGTGGCGAGCGCAAGGTTTGTGAACAGAGGTTGCCGAGGCACCAGCCAGGGATAGGCGCAGGATCACCCGGACGACAGGAGAGTTGAGCGATGACAGTACTGGAAGGACAACCGCAACCGGTGCAACGTATGTCGTTGGGCGCGGGCTGGCGCCGCGCTTGGCGCACGGGGGATTGGTGGCGCCATCTGGGACTGGGTGCCTTCCTGTTTTTCATGTTTTTGCCATTCGTCATCACGATAATCATTTCGTTCAAAGATATCCCGCAGTTCGACCATTTCCCGTTCACAGTCACGTTTCCGCTCCACCCCGACAATTATCTTGAAGCCTGGCGCATCGTTTCCCGCTACATTTTAAACAGCATAATCACCAGCGGCGCCTCGGTGGTTGGCATGGTTATTCTGGCGGCGATTGCAGCTTGGGCATTTGCGCGCTATCCTTTCCCGGGGAGAGAAATCTTCTTTTTCGGCGTGCTGGCTCTATTAATGGTGCCAGGGGAACTTACGCTGATTCCGGCCTTCCTGCTGGTAAAAGACCTCGGTCTGCTGAATACGCGCTGGGTTTTGATCGCTCCTTACATTGCGGGCGGGCAGGTTTTTGCCATTTTCATTCTACGACAGTTCTTCGAAGCACTGCCGGGCGAAATGTTTGAAGCGGCGCGGATAGACGGCGCCAATGAGTTGCAGGTATTCCGTCACATTGGCATCCCGCTGTCGCAGTCGATAATTGGCGTCGTCGCCATTATGCACGTTCTGAGCACATGGAACGACGTTATCTGGCCCCTGGTTACACTCCGCAGTAACGAACTCATGACCCTAACCATCGGACTCTATGCATTTCGAACCGCCTGGTACACGATTTGGGGTCCTCTGATGGCGGGTTATGTAATCGCTTCGATTCCTCTCATCATTTTGTTCGCCTTTACCAGCCGCCTGTTTGTCGAAGGGCTTAGCTCCGGCGCCATCAAGATGTAAGCTGCTTGGGAGCGCTGCGGTCTCTCCTGAATACTTCAATGCGTTCCGTTTACAGCTATCTTGGCCTCTGGAGAATTGCTCTCCGGCGATTCAGTTCCGAACCGGTTCTGACAGTTTGTCTTCTGCTTGGTTGGAGCGTTGTGGTGGCGCTGGCATCGGCGCCGCCGATGTACACCGACGCGGCCAACCGCTCCCTCTTGCAGCATGAGCTGCAGACAGTACCCAATCGCTCCGCATTCTCATTTTTCTATCATTATGTAAAAGGGTCGAGCGTCGAAGGCGCCGATTGGCAGGACTATTTCGCTCTGAACCAGTACATGGAGACTCGCTACACGCAGGATTTGGGACTCCCGTACCGGTCGGACATGCATTATGTCAAGAGCGACCTGCTGCAGGTGTTTCCGGTTCGGGACGGGGAGTACGAACTGCGGGACCAGCCTCTTTTGCGAGGCTATCTGGGCTTTATCGACCATATGGAGGAGTACGTATCGATTGTTGAGGGCGAACTGCCGGCACTGGATAGCAGTGCGGGAGATAGCAGCGACGAAGTCGCCATCCTGGCCAGCCAGGCATTCGCGGTCGAGGCCGGACTGCAGGTAGGGGAAAGATACACACTTTTCGACCCAAGCGTGCGTTTGCCCAACGGCGCAGTTATGCGACTGGAGGTTCCGGTACGCATTGCTGGCATCTGGATTCCGCGCGCAGACGGGGGCGCCACGTGGCATCTGCCGCCGGCATCTTTCGCGAACGTCTTTCTGGTACCGAAGGAGAGATATGTCGGGAAGATTGGGGCAATAGTTCCGCACGCGCTGACAGATGTTGGCTGGTACAGGGTGGTCAACGGCGAATCGGTACGCGCTGAGGATGTGGACAGGTTTATGGGCAGGGTCAACTATGTTGACCGACAGATAAAGAACGTGATTTCGACTGCATATCTAGAGCTTTCGCCTGTCTCTGCGCTCAGACGCTACCAATTGTCAGCATCCGCCCAAGCAGTTCTTCTGCTCCTGTTCAGCATTCCCATTCTTGGGTTGGTGCTCTATTTTATTGTTCTGGTTGCCGACAGCACAGTGAAGCGCCAGCAGATAGAGATTTCGATCCTGAAAAGCCGGGGGGCAACGACGGGACAGGTCTTCTCCATTTATCTGCTCCAGGGGGTTACGCTAGGGATCGTAGCGCTGGCAATTGGCCCGCTATTGGGTCGTGTGGTGGCGCAGTTAATAGGCGGGACGCGCTTCTTTATGACATTTGATGGGCAGTCACCGCTGCAGGTCGAGGCGACTGCGACCAGCATGACCTATACTTTTGTCGCGATTGGAGGCGCCCTTTTTGCAACCGTGTTGCCGGCGATGGGCGCGGCGCGGCTGGCGATTGTCGAAGCCAAGCAGGAGGTGAGCCGCCGCCAACGCCGCTCCTTCTGGGAGCGCTCGTACCTTGACTTTCTGCTGCTGGGCGTAGCGGGTTATGGATACTATTTGCTAAATACGCAGGGTCGGATCGCTTTTCTGCAGGCCAATGTTCCCACCGATCCGCTGGACAATCCGCTGCTATTTCTGGCGCCGGCGCTTTTTATTCTTGCGGTCGCGCTTGTAGCCGCCCGTCTTTTTCCTCTCATCGCAGCCGCTCTGAGTTTGCTGTGGTCACGCTTGGGCGGAGTCTCGATGCTGTTGGCGTTCTATAACCTGGCACGAACGGGCAGGGTCTACACCAGCCTGTTGTTGTTGCTGATCCTGACAACAAGCCTGGGCACTTTTACAGCGTCGATGGCGCGCACGCTCGACGCGAACCTGGTGGCGCGCATTTTTTACGAGGTGGGAGCGGACGTCACCCTGACCGAAGGGGCGGCTTTGCGGATGTTACCTTCCGACGACGGCCCTGTGGAAGAGGGGGAAGAGGAGTTTGTCTGGATAAACCTGCCTGTGGATGAGCACAGGCAAGCGCCGGGTGTAAGGGCGGCGACCCGGATTGGCGAATTCCCCGTTTCCGCGCGTGTCGGCAGCAGGCTAGTCAACGGCCGGCTCTTCGGCATCGACCGCAACCAGTTTCCGGAGGTCGCGTATTTCCGGCGGGACTTCGCTGATGCTTCGCTGGGTGCGCTAATGAATGCGCTGGCGCTGGAGTATGGCGGTGTAATTGTCAGCCAGTCGATGTTGGACACTCTTGGTCTACAGGTTGGCGACACCATCGCGCTTAGCGGGCTCGTCTCTGCCAGCAATGCGACATTTGATTTTCAGATAGTGGGGGCAATGGAATATTTTCCAACCGTCTACCCGGAGGACGGCGAATTCTTTGTTGCCAATCTGAACTACATTTTTTCGCTGCTGGGCCACGAGGTTCCATACAGGGTGTGGCTGGCCACGGAAGAAGCCATCGATCCGGAGCAGTTGACAAGCTCCTTGGATGAACTTGGTTACAGAATACTGGCGATCGAGGATGCACATTCGGAGTTGGCGGAGGAGCAGGCGCGGCCCGCGCGCGTCGGCCTGTTCGGCTTTCTTTCGGTGGGTTTCATCGCCGTCGCCATGCTGAGTGTGCTGGCGCTGGTGATATATTCGGCGCTGTCGTTTCGCCAACGATTCATCCAGCTCGGCATTCTGCGGGCGATGGGTCTTTCAACCAGTCAGCTTGTCTTTTCGCTTGGCGGCGAACAGGTGATGGTTACGACAGCGGGCATTGCTGCCGGCAGCTACCTGGGACTTCTGAGCAGTTACCTTTTCATTCCCTTCTACCAGATTGGGTACGATGAGGCCGATTTGATCCCGCCGTTCGTCGTGCAGATAGCCTGGGATGATGTGGCGCAATTGGTGCTGGCGATGTTGATCATGGTGTTGGCGGCCGCGGTCGGCACGCTTTGGCTGCTGATGCGGATGAAGACTTTCCAGGCCATAAAAATGGGCGAAGCGCTGGCCTGACCGACAGAATTACGGGCGTGGATCGATAGTCGGTGTCGCGCGAATGCAGTTGCAGACCATTAGCCATTGGAGGCATGATGAAAGTCGGACTCGACGCATTGACACTCAAGGCGGTCAGTCTCGACCCGTTGGAGCTTCTGGAACTGACCAGGGCCCACAGTCTGGAGGGACTGCACTTTTCATCCAGTCTGTTGAAGGGGCGCGATGATGCCTATATTGAAACGCTGGCGGCAGAGGCAGAGGCGCAGGGACTCTTTCTTGAATTGGCTGGAGCGGGTGTCAACCCAGGCCGGAGCGGGCGGAGCATTACCGAGACGGTAGAGGAGTGGAAACCTCTTTTTGCGCTGGCCAAGAAGTTGAATGCACCGATCCTGAATACCTGTTTTGGCCTGCTCAAGGAGCGTACTTTTTCGGCGCCGACATTGGCGGAACAGATCGAGTTGACCATTCAGGTCTTACGTGAGCTAAGCCTGCTCGCCGCGGATCACGACGTGATGATCACGATGGAACTCCATGTCGACCTGACTTCGCTTGAACTTGTGCATATTATTGAAGCCGTGGATTCCGCCCACGTACGCGTCAACCTGGATACGGCCAACGCTTTGGGGTTGCTCGAAGATCCTGTAGACGCGGCCCGCGTGCTGGCGCCTTACGTGCATACGACCCATTTCAAAGACACGTGCATCTACCCGACTGCGGAAGGGTACAACTGGCTGGGCGGCGCGCCTTTGGGGCGCGGCCTGGTCGATCTGCCTGAAGTCGTTGAGATTCTCTACCGGGCCAATCCGAATGTCCACCTGAATATTGAGGACAGCGGCGGGTTTATCCCTATTCCGATGTATGACGAGGCCTTTCTCAAGAGCTTTACCGATCTGACGCCCGAGCGCATGGCCCGCTTTGTGCGCCATCTGTGGCGGGGGGAGCAGCAGGTTCGAGCCGGTCTCCATCCGCGCCCGGAGGAAAGCCGGGAGATTGACTGGGCCGCGGTGATTCCGGCCAGGCTTCAATATAATGTCGACTATGCACGACGTTTGCGCGACGAGACGGTGGCACGCGTCGGGGATGCCAAGCGCAACGAATCGTGACTGGCTCGGGCACTAAGACACTAACTTCCACCAGGGGAAATTCCAATGACAGATTACAGAGCTGCTGTGATGGGGTGCGGGCGGATGGCGCGGGGGCACATGCAGGCTTACAAGGAGTTGGGCATTCCGATCGTGGCTGGGGCCGATATCTCTGAAGATGCTCTGCAGGCTTTCGCGGAGGAGACGGGCGCTGAGGGGTTGTTCACCGACTACAGGAGGATGCTGGCTGAAGTTAAGCCGGATTTGGTGTCGGTGGTGACGCACGATGCGTTGCACTGCGAGATGGTGGTGGCGGCGGCGGAGGCGGGGATCAGGGGCATCGTTTGCGAAAAGCCGATGGCGATGGATTTGGCGGAAGCAGACGAGATGCTGGAGGCCTGCCGGGCGTCCGGCTCACGGCTGACCATCAGCCACCAGCGTTACTATATGCCACAGTACGCGCGTGCCCGTGAGTTGATTGCCGACGGCGCGATCGGGCGCGTGGTCTCGGCTGAGGCCTCGCTGAAGGCCGGTTGCCTGATGACGGACGGGACGCACACGATCCATATGCTGCTGGCGCTGCTGGGTGAGCCGGAAGTCGACCATTTGCTGGGGCAGGTGGACGGGCATGAAGGCTATGAGTATTACGGTCACCGCTGCGAAAACGCGGGCATTGCCTTCCTGGCGTTTACGAACCAGGTAAGAGCCAACATGGTCTGGGGCTGGATGGCGCGCGAAGCGGCGCGAGAAGGCGAGATCAGGCGGCAGCAGTCGTTGGATCCGAGCTGGAGCGACGAGCGCCATCGTTACCACCATTTCATCATTCACGGCGACGAGGGCAGGCTGGAAGTCTACGGTGACGTATTCAAAATCACGGATATCGAGTCGACGCCTGCGGTGCGCATCTTTCGGGGCAGCGAAATCGAGGACATAGAGATTGAATGGCCGGCCCCTGTGAGCGCAATTGGGCTGGAGATCAAGGATCTGATAGAGACGATCGAGACGGGGGCGCCCCATCCCTTGGATGGCGAGAACGGCCGCAAGATCACCGAGGTGATGATTGGCATCTATGAGTCGGCGCGGCGGCGTTCCATCGTCAAGTTCCCGGTCGAGGCGCGGGATAATCCATTCCTGGCGATGTGCGAAACGGGGGATTTCCCTCCACAGGGGGACGAGACCGGGAGACACGTCTCACCGAACCCGCGGGAAAGATGGCGAGTCAGACGGGAATCCTGAAACCAAAAAGGAGTGTAGAGATGGGCATTCTGCAAGGAAAAGTTGCACTGGTAACAGGTGGGCGCCGAGGGATAGGGCGAGGCATCTGCCTGGCGCTGGCGGCGGAGGGGGCCGATGTGGCCGTCAATGATGTGGAGGGAGCGGGTCAGGCCGAGGCGGTCGCGCAGGAAGTTCGCGATTTGGGTGGCCGCGCGGTGGTGGCTATGGCCGATGTTGCTCAGCCCGACCAGGTGCAGGCGATGGTGGACGGCGTGGTTGCGGAGTTGGGCGGGCTGGACATTCTGGTGAACAATGCCGGCGTGGAGTCGATCGTGCCCTTCCTGGAGATAACGCCGGAGGAGTGGGAGCGTGTGACAAACATCAACCTGCGGGGCGAGTTTCTGTGCGCGCAGGCGGCGGTCCGTCAGATGATTGCCGGTGGGAAAGGCGGCGCAATCGTCAACATAGGGTCGGTGCAGGCGGGGATGGTGTTGCCGGGGCGGGCGCATTATGCGCCGAGTAAGCGGGGCGTAGAGGCGCTGACGGCGAATTTGGCGGTCGAACTGGCCGAGCACAACATTCGCGTTAACTGTATCAATCCGGGTCTGATCGACACGGACATGACCAGCTGGGTGATGAAGGACCCTGAGATCCTGCCGGTTGTGTTGGAGAGTATTGCGCTCAAACGTGCGGGAGAGCCGGACGAAATTGGGCACGTGGCGGCATTTCTTGCTTCGGACAAGGCCAGTTATGTGACGGGGCAGTCGCTGTATGTGGATGGTGGATTCCGCATCATGTAGGGTGCCGGTGATCATTGGCCAGCAATACAACCGGGCATTTTTTCGAGGAGAGGACCATGAAGATTGGCCATACTGGAATCACGTGGGGCATTCCAGGGGATGTAGAAGAGGCGTACCGCGATACTGCCGAACTCGGGTATCAGGGATTTGAGACTTTTGCGTTCATTATTCTCGAGCTGAACGAAAGCAGGCCGGGGGGATATCGCGGTCTGGTCGACAGTTTTGGCATCCCAACCGCTGCCGCCTACTGCTACAAGGAGTGGATCAACCCGGAGACGGCGGCGGCCGATCAGGAGGTGGCCCGTCGGGAGGCGGATGGGCTGCGTGCGCTGCCTGGGGGTGAGACGTTGGTACTGCAGGGCGGTCCGCGTCCTGCGGACGGTTATACGCCGGACCAGTTCCGGCGACTGGCCGACGCGCTGAATCAGATCGGAGAGTATTGCCATCAGAACGGGCTCGCTGTTGGGCTGCACCCGCACACGGGGACGGCTATCGAGACGCGTGAGGACATCGACACGATTATGGGGCTGGTCGATGCGTCGCTGATCGGATTTGCGCCGGATACGGGTCAGATCGCAAAGGGGGGCAGCGACATACTGGAGGTGATGCGCACGTACCGGGACCGCATCGTCCACGTCCATTTGAAGGACTGGAACGGGAGCTACGAGCGGGATGGCGACGGCAAGGAGATCGACCGCAGCGGCTATGTGAACTACGAGCCGATCGGTAATGGGATTCTGCCCATGCCTGAGATCTTTGCCATTCTGGCGGAGAACGGCGGGTTTGACGGGTGGATCAACGTTGAATTGGACGGGACAGCGCGTGCGCCGCGGCCGGCGCGGGAGGCAGCAGGGATGAGTCGGTACTATCTTGAAGCGCTGCTTGGCGATGATGCCGACTGGAGTTCGTGAGAACCGGCGAGGAAGGTTTGCCTGTATGAGTTAGACGTAACTTCCAAGCCATATAAAGTGCCTGTCTTGACCAGCTTTTTATCCATTCCGTCAATCAGTCCATCTCATTGCGTATTCGGTTGGCAGTCGCCACGTTGGATGAGCCGCTCTGCTGGAAACAGGGCGAACGGTGGGTGAGAGATGTTTTTGGAGGGGGGCGTTGCGGGGGCGCAGCCCCTGCACAAGGGAGGGCCGAAGGCCCGACCGCCCAAAAGACAGGCACAATAGAACACAAATGCCGGCCTAATTCAGGCTTGCGAATTAATTGTGTGTTCGTAACTACATTTGGACATTGACAAGAGACCGGAGTGACCTAAACTTCGAAATGAAGACCTGTTTCGTTGACGCTCTTTTAGAGGATGATCAGGCGGGATTGCGGACCGCTCCCAAAGTCGACCTGCACTGCCATGCTTATTTCAGCACACGCCGCAAGAACCTGGAGACGCGTCTGGGATGCAGGCTGGAGCCCCCTCCGGCCAAGATGAACAAGCTGGGGGGAATGATTGTTTACGCTATGGATGTTCTGGACCCCCACTTGCGAAACCGCGAGACGATCGAGTTCGTGGTGGATGCTGCGGTGCGCGACGCGATCGAAGACGGCGTAGTTGTACTGGAGATGAGCATCGACGTCCGACGGGCTGCGTATTATACAGATGGTCTGGCGGGGGTAGTCAGGCATATCGGAGCGCTGGCCGCGAGATACCGGCCACAGATCAGTTTTCGCCCGGAGCTGGGTATTCCCCGTCAAGCAGCGGCCGACCCGGAACTGGTGTCGCGGGCGCACGAGGCGATTGAGTTGGGCTTTTTTCAGTCGATTGACCTGTACGACCATCAGGAGGCGTGTGCGCCGGAGGCGGTTGAGCCGTTGTACGCGAAAGCGGGCGCGGCGGGCATGAAACTGAAAGCGCATGTCGGCGAGTTCGGGGGCGCGGAGGAGGTTCGGCGGACGGTCGAACTGCTGGAGCTGGAGGAGGTTCAGCACGGCATCGGCGCGGCCGAGTCGGTCGAGGTCATGCGCTGGCTGGCGGAGAACCGGATTCGTCTGAATGTGTGCCCGACGAGCAATGTGATGCTGGATGCGGCGTATGACATGGCAAGTCACCCGATTCGTCTTTTGTATGACAACGGTGTGCCGGTCACGATCAATTCAGACGATCCGATGATATTTGATCAGAGTGTCTCGGACGAGTATCGCAATTTGTACCAGGCAGGTGTTCTCGGCGCTGACGAACTGGACGACATTCGACGGGCGTCGCTCGATGGCGTCGTTAATCGGGTCGCTAACAATCTTGAACTGTGATAGGCTACCCACTGCAGGCAACCCCCACACCCACCAGCGGTCACCCGACAGTCCCTACATTTCCCAAATTGTTTAGAGGAGAAAGACGGTCATGTATGTCATCATCGCCCCTTTGAAGATCAAGGAAGAGTTTACGGAACGGTTCATCGAAGAGATATTGCTGGATGCCCAGGGTTCTGTGCAACATGAGCCCGGCTGTCTGCGCTTTGACGTGATCCGGGATGGCGACGATCCGAACAAGATCTGGCTGTATGAGGTCTATGAGGACGAGGCTGCATTCCAGGCGCACATGCAGACGCCCCACTTCATCAGGTGGCGCGATACTACCGAAGATTGGGTGGCTGAGCGCCCCGAAGGCAAAGCGATTGGGGCTTCTGTCCTCTGGCCGCCGCGCGAAGATTGGGACGAGTAGCGCTAGTCTAGGCACACCAAGAGTTGGTCACTTGCCAGCGCATGGGGAGGAAAACGATGTCCTTTACAACACGCCCGGTCTTCATGGGCCGCCACGGTGTCGTCACAGCGGGACATTACCTGGCGGCGGAGGCCGGCGCACGCATGCTCGATAGAGGGGGTAATGCGATCGATGCCGGCGTGGCTGCGGGGCTCGCGCTTAACGTACTTGAGCCACAGTCGAACGGCATCGGCGGCGAGGTGCCGATCCTGATCTATAGCGCGCGGCAGAAGCAGGTGTACGCCATTAACGGACAAGGGTACGCGCCTAAGGCGGCGACGATAGGGTGGTTCAGGGCGCAGGGCATCAAAATCATACCGGGCGATGGCTTTCTGCCGGCGACTGTGCCGGGGGCTTTTGGCTCGTGGACGACTGCACTGCAAAAGTTTGGTCGCTTGCGGCTGAAGGATGTATTGGAGCCGACGATCGAGCTGACAGAGGAAGGGTTTCCGGTCTATCCGGGGCTGCACGGTTCATTGACCAATCTCAAGGAGAAGTTCGAGAATGAATGGCCCAGTTCGGCGCGGGCTTATCTGCCGAACGGGCGGGCGCCGGAGGTGGGCGAGATCCTGGCCAATCCGGATTGGGCGAAGACGTTCAAGGCAACGGTTGACGCCGAGATACGCAACAGCCACCTTGGTCGTGAGGCGGGGATTGAGGCGGCCCGCGACTATTTTTACAAAGGGCCTATCGCCGAAAAGATGGTGGCATTCCAACGCGAGACGAAGGTGCGCGACGCCAGCGGGAAGTGCAACAGCGGTCTGCTGGCAGAAGCCGACTTTCACGAATACGTTACCAAAGTGGAGACACCGGTCACATTCAATTATCGCGGCTACGATGTGTACAAGTGCAACACATGGTGCCAAGGTCCTGTTTTCCTACAACAGCTGGCGCTGCTTGAAGGCTTTGACCTCGGCGCGTTCGAACACAATTCAGCCGACTATATCCACACGGTGGTCGAAGCGTCCAAGCTGGCATTCGCCGACCGCGAACAGTATTACGGCGATCCGGACTTCGTGAACGTACCGCTCGACCGGCTGCTATCGAAGGATTATGGGGCGGCTCGCAGAGAACTGATTGACGCGCAGTGCGCGTCGATGGAGTTGCGGCCGGGCGATGCGCCCGCGAACACGCCCACCCATGCGGAAGCGGATCCGAACGTCTACACGGGCGATACGACGCACGCCGATGCGGTGGATCACGAGGGCAATCTGTTCGCGGCGACGCCGAGCGGCGGCTGGATACCCTCTTCACCGGTAGTCGAAGGTTTGGGCTTCCCGTTGGGGACGCGGGGGCAGATGTTCTACCTGGACCCGAAGCACGCCAACGCGCTGGTGCCGCACAAGCGGCCGCGTACGACGCTTACGCCATCGCTGGCGACAAAGGACGGCGAACCGTTCATGGCTTTCGGTACGCCTGGCGGCGATAGCCAGGACCAGTGGACGCTGCAGTTCTTCCTCAACGTCATCGACTTCGGCATGAACCTGCAGGAGGCGATCGACGCGCCCAGTTTCCATACCAACCACTTCCCCAACTCATTTTATCCGCACAACGCCAAGCCGGGCAGCCTTACGCTGGAGGCGCGCGTCCCTGAATCTGTGCGCGACGCGCTGGCGGCGCGCGGTCACAAGGTGACGGTAGGCGGAGAGTGGAACCACGGCAAAGTGCTTGGCATTACGTTCGACCCGAAGAGCGGCCTTATCTCTGCCGGCGCGTCGCCGCGTGGGCAGATTGCGTATGCGATGGGGCGGTAAACTGCAGTGGTCAGTGGTTAGTGGTCAGTTGTTAGACATGGCAGTCAACAATTAATGCGCAGCAGATAGTTGGAGGTGGGGAATGCAATCACCACATGGAGTAACGGCTTCGGCTTTTCGGCCGTCGGTGATGGGCAGGAACGGGATGGTTACATCGGGGCAGGCTCTTGCTTCGCAGGCGGGAATACAGGCGCTGATGGGCGGCGGCAATGCAGTGGACGCGGCGATTGCGACGGCGGCGGCGCTGGGCGTGGTTGAGCCGGCGGGTTCCGGGGTTGGCGGCGACGGTTTTATTCTGATCTATTGGGCGGAGACCGGGGAGGTCTCGGCTGTGAACGCGACAGGACCGGCGCCCGGGGCGGCTACCCGCGAACGCTATCTCGCAGACGGCGGCATTCCGATGAAGGGGATCCGGAGCGTCTCGGTGCCGGGGTTGGTTGATGGTTGGCTGCTGGCGCATGAACGGTACGGCGCGCTGCCGCTGGAGGAGGTCTTCCGGCCGGCGATCTCGCTGTGTGAGGACGGCTTTCCGGTCAGCCATCTGCTGGCGAATGGCATGCAGGCGGAACAGGAGCGTTTCGCGGCCGACCCGTACACGCGGGCTATATATACCGACGATGGCGCGCCGATCTGCGCGGGCGGATTGCTGCGCAATCGCGACCTCGGCACGACGCTGGGCAAGATCGCGCAGGATGGACGCAAGACACTATACGAGGGCGAGCTCGCCAGAGCGATAGTAGAATTCAGCCGCGCCCGCGACGGCTTGCTGACAGAAGAGGACCTTGGTAACTACCACGCGCATTGGGCGGAGCCGATCCACGTCAACTATCGCGGCTATGAGGTCTACGAGATGCCGCCCAATTCGAGCGGGCATATTCTGCTGCAGGAGTTGAATGTTGTAGAGCTGTTCGATCTGCAGAGTATGGGCTGCAATACGGCCGAAAGCATCCACCTGATGGTGGAGGCCAAGAAGCTGGCATTTGCTGACCGTGAAAAGTATATGGCGGACCCGGAGTGGGTCGATATCCCGTTGGAGGGGATGCTGTCCAAGGCGTATGCCGCGCAACAGGCCGAGCGCATCGACTTGAAGCGGGCAGCCTTCGATGTTCCGGCGGGCGGACCAGAAGCGCACGAGGACACTACCTGTTTCTGTACGGCGGATCGGGCGGGAAATCTGGTTTGCATTTTACAGAGCATCCAATCGGGCTTTGGTTCGAGCCTGATCGCGGGCGAGACCGGCATCCTGCTGAACAACCGCATGACCTACTGGCATCTGGAAGAGGGGCATGCGAACTGCCTGATGCCGGGCAAGCGGGTGCGTCATACGATGAATCCCGTCATCATAACCAAGTATGGCAAGCCACTGATTACTTGTGGGACGCCGGGCGCGGATACGCAGGTGCAGACGAACCTGCAGCTGGTTACGCATATGCTTGATTTTGGCATGACACCGCAGGAGGCGGTCGCGGCGCCGCGCTGGCGCAGCTTGCAGCACCCGATGGAATCGACGATCCCGCATGTCAGCTCCAACAACTTGCAGGTGGAAGATCGTTTTGCGGACGCTGTACGGGAGGGGTTGGCGGCAAGAGGGCACGAGCTTGAACTGGTGGGCGATTGGGGCGGCCCGGGCAGCGCGCAGGCGATCATGGTGCATCCGGAGTCGGGCGCGCTAATTGGCGGATCCGATCCGCGGCGGGATGGGTATGCGGTGGGTTATTGATGGCGCAGGGTGTGCCGAAACTGCGCGGTATGCAATTCTCTGACTAAAGGATATGGTTTGATGTCTTCTCCCAACATTCTCTTTCTGATGACCGACCAAATGCAAGGTCGCGTATTGGAGCCGGACAATCCGTGCCAGACGCCCAATCTGGATAGGCTGGCGGCCAGAGGTGTGCGATTCCGCAGGGCCTATACGCCGAACGCGGTCTGTTCGCCGGCGCGGGCCAGCCTGATGACCGGGTTGCTGCCACATAATCACGGTGTGCTGTATGTCGTGCACACGGTTGACGACGATCAGGCGGTGCTGCGGACGCAACATCCGCACTGGGCGGAGCGGCTGTCGGAGGCCGGTTACCGGACCGGATACTTCGGCAAATGGCATGTGGAGCGTTCGAACGAACTGACCCAGTTTGGTTGGCAGCAACAGGGAGAATTGGGCGGCTACCGCGACGGGAGCGACATCAACTTCTCGTTGGAGCGCTATTTGGACAGCCCGCCTGGTTATGAGCCGAACCGTTTTTACGGGGTCTGTGATCTGCCGGCCAGCGAACGTGGGATGGGCAAAAAGACGGACGCGGCACTGGGCTTTCTCGACACGGCTTTGGAGGAGGACGCACCCTGGTGTTGCTTTGTCAGCTTCACCGAACCGCATGACCCCTTTTATTGCCACGAGGACGCGTTCGCGCAGTACGATGTGGACTCGATTCCGCTGCAGCCGAATGTTCACAACGACTTGAGCGGCCAGCCGAATCTCTACAAGCGGAGCGCGCAGGTGTGGAGCGACTGGACGGACAGGGAACATCGCGAGGCTGCGGCCTGCTACTACGCTTCGATCAGCGAAATCGACGAGCAGTTCGGGCGTCTGCTGGAGCGGGTGGAGAGCGCGGGGCAACTGGACAACACGATCGTGGTGCTGACATCGGATCATGGGGATTTTTTGGGCGCGCATGGGCTGTATTGCAAGAATATCGGCGCGTTTGAAGAAGCGTACAACATCCCCATGGTGGTGGCCGGGCCGGGGGTAGCGGAGTCGGCGGTGAGCGACGCGCGCGTGGGGTTGCAGGACGTTGGTCAGACGCTGCTGGAGTTAGCCGGGGCGGATCCGCTGGGCCAGATAGACGGGCGCTCTTTTGCGCCGGTGCTGGCCAGCCCGCATGACACGTCGGGCTACCAGCAGGGTTTTGCTGAATACTACGGCGGGCGATATATTATCAGCCAGCGGCTGCTGTGGGACGGGGACTGGAAATTGGTCCACAATGGCTTCGATTACGATGAGCTTTACAACCTGGCCAACGATCCCTTCGAGATGAGCAATCTTGCGCAGGATCCGGCATATGCCGAGAGATTGGAAGCGATGACGCGGCGGATGTGGCGGATCGTGGTTGAATCGGGGGATCACAGTCTCTTCAACACACATTATCCGTCGATGCGGATGGCAGCTGCAGGGCCAGGGTAGTTTTTGGTTTCGAGTTTTCAGTTTTTCGGTAACTACTGAGCCACAGTGGTTGACCAGCCAGTCATCCTTGGAACCATTCAGGCTCTTGGTGACGGAACTGGTGTACAGCCGGCCATGCTCGCCAGCCGACACGTTGCGATGAAGGCACACGGTCGGTGAGGCATGTTTTTGTAGGGGGCGTTGCGGGGGCGCAGCCCCTGCACAAGGGAGGCCGCTTGCGGCCGACCGCCCAAAATACAACATTGAGGGGAGAAAAAAACACTTTTGGTTCCCTCGTTCAGGATTACGAATCAGTTGCGGCTGAGTAGTTACGTTTTTCGTAATTGCGGCGATCGCCGACGCTCTTTAGAGCTGAGGCTTGAAGTTCAGACAAATGGGAGAGAAGGTAAGAGTCAATATGAACCAACCACTGACTGCCGAGCAGGTCGATTTTTTTCGAGACAACGGTTACTTGATCCTGCGTAAGGTGCTGGATCCGGAGTTGATGGCGCAGACGCGGGACGCGTGGTGGGATGTGGCGCCGCCGGAGCTGAAGCGGGACGATCCGGAGACGTGGGTGGGCGCGTTCGCTGACTCGCGTTATACACTTAAGTACCGCGACCGCAGTTTCGAGCCTTGGATGATCGGTCTCCTTTACGGCAATCCAGAGCTGCAAGCGGTCGCAAAGCAGCTACTCGGGCCGGAATTGAAAGTCCCAGAGCGAATTCGCGGCATCTACTGCGTTTTCCCGGATACGGACAAGCAGCCGCGGCCGGCACACTTTCACGTTGACGCGCACGCATTTCATTTGGGTGTGGTGGGCTACGTTGACGACGTCCCTCCAGACGGCGGCGGGTTCACGGTCTGGCCCGGCAGCCACAAGCATTTCTATCATAGGTTCAAGACGGCCTACACGTTCAATCCGCTGGATGAGAACAAAGAGGTCCAGGACAGAGAAGCCTGGCAGGCGGTACAGAAGATCGCCCCGGTGCACACGTACGGTTCTGCCGGCGATGTGGTGCTGTGGCACCATCGCATGGGGCACGGGGCGGGCCATAACCGGTCGAGCCAGGTGCGACAGGCGGTATTGTACGACTTTTGCCGGGCCGATCTCGATACTGTTCAGGACGAGCCGCCGCCGGATGACATGTGGCGGGACTGGCCTGGAATCAACGGAGGGTAGTGCCGAATCGCCATGAAGATCACTGAAATTAAGACATATTTGATGCATGCCGGTGTGCCGGGAGGCGGCTGGACGAAGCGCAACTGGCTGTTCGTCAAGGTTTTCACCGATGAGGGCATCTACGGTGTGGGCGAGGCATCCGGCTGGCCGCGCGTAGTGGAGACCGCAATTCACGACTTGAGCGAAGTACTGATCGGTGAAGACCCTTTCCTAATCGAGCGGATCTGGCAGAAGATGTATCTGGCGATGATGGGGCACGGCATGACGGGCATCGTGGGAGGGGGCGCGCTGACCGGGATTGAGATGGCGCTGTGGGACATCAAGGGGAAGGCGCTGGGCGTGCCGGTCTGGAATTTATTGGGGGGTAAGATCCGGGATCGTATCCGGCTTTATGCGCACGCGCAGACGGCGGAACGGGCGCAGGAGTTGGTGGAACGGGGATTCAGCGGCCTCAAGACGGGAGGCGTAGAGAACCCGATCGCCAAGATACGCACTTTGCGGGAAGCGGTCGGTCCAGAGATCGACCTGATGGCGGACGTGCACGGCCCGCCCTGGTTCACTGTGCGGGACGCGATTCGGGTTGGACAGGCGCTGGAGGAGTTCGACCTGCTTTTTTACGAGGATCCGGTGCCGCCTGAACATGTCGAAAATCTGGCCAAGGTGGCGCGGCATGTGAATCTGCCGATTGCGGCTGGAGAACGGCACACGCATATTTACGGCGTGCGGGAGCTAATCGAGCGGGAGATTGTGGATGTGATCCAGCCGGACACGGGACGGGCCGGCGGTCTGATGCAGATGAAGAAGATGGCGGCGATGGCGGAGGCCCACGGGATCGGCTTTGCGCCGCATGACGGCTCTTTGGGGCCGGTGGCGGAGATGGCTGCGGTTCATCTGCTGGCCACGCTGCCCAACTTTCTGATCCTGGAACATTTGGAGGATGACGCGCCGCAGCGGTACGAAGTGATGCAGCCGCAGCCGGAGATCGTAGACGGCTCGATCGTGGTGCCGGATACGCCGGGGCTGGGCGTGGATATCGTGGAAGACGCTATCGCCCGCTATCCGTCCACGGGCAATGTGGCCGCGCCGCGGCAGGATGAGTTCGTCTACGTCCAGGCGAAGTACGGTCGGGCCAAATGGCTTGAGCAGTAGGGGGCGACAATCGGATCTTGCTTTAGCGATGTGTCCACCGGGCCAGATTCACGTTATTGGACAGCTTACGGATAGACGAATTGGGGAAGAATGACGACGAAATCAGTCCGAACACATGAGATTTCAGGGGACGCCAAGAAGAAGCTGCGTTCGGTTTCGACGGCCACGCTTACGAGCCAACTGCAGAATCATGGCTTTCGCAACACGTTTTTGGCCGGTCTGTACCCGCTGCGGCCCGACGTGCCCATGGTAGGTTACGCCTTCACATTGCGCTACATTCCGGCTCGCGTAGATCTGGCGGATGAACGCTATGACAATACCAGGAACGTGCAGCGATTGGCAGTGGAGGCGGTGGGGCCGGAAGATGTGTTGGTCATAGACGCGCGCGGCGATGTCAGCGCGGCCTCGCTGGGCCACATTTTGGGGACGCGCATCACGCAGCGGGGCGCGGCCGGCTTCGTCACCGACGGCGCTCTGCGCGATACGCCTGGTTTTCGGGAGTTGGAATTGCCGACCTATATCCGGGCACCGCACGCCACAACCTCATTTGTGGCCCACCATCCGGTCGACATGCAGGTACCTATCGGCTGCGCTGGTGTGGCGGTGACGCCGGGCGATGTGGTCGTTGGCGACGCGGAGGGCGTGGTGATAATACCGGCCCACCTGGCGGAAGAGGTTGCCCACAGGGCGTACGAGCAGGAGATCAGGGAGGAGTTTTTCCAGGAGAAGGTGGCTGGCGGGGCCAGCATCATTGGGGTCTATCCGCCCAACGACGAGACGCTAGCTGCGTACGAGGAGTGGCGTCGGGCGAGGGGCGACTAGCAAACCACTCCTGAATTTGTGCTTCTCCGGGTGCGCGTCGAGTTTCCGGCAGTTTTCTCAGAATTCCTGCCGACCTCACCGACGGTTCTTGTGATCCCCGTATGCGGTTCCTCTATTCTGACTAAACTGAAGGCTCCAGTTCCGCTAACGTCCGATCCATGTGCGGCTGAGAGTCAACTGATCGCAGCCATAGCTACATCCCAGTAACAGCCGAAAAAGGCCTTAGACTCTAACCCCCTCGTAATCCGCGCAGTTCCGCCTCAAGTTCTCGAATCCTGGACAGATTCGTGTGATGCCTTCCCCGGCCAAGATAGTTCGCGACGACATTGGCCGCAATCGCGATTACCATAACCACGATTACGTTATTGAATATTGCCCTACGCTGGTCCTGATCGGCTGTAAAGGAGGAGACTACGGTTTCATCCACCAGATCGCTTTCTTCAGCGAGTTCGTCAAGCATCACAATAAGTCCAGTCGAGCTTGTAAGGAGTTTTGGTCCCTCAAATACCAACTGGCCCAGGGCGTACAACATCGCCACAATCGTAATGACATTAAAGACCACGGGCTGCAACAGGTTGCCTTTCATTTTTTATCCTCCTTGTCCAAGCGCCGCGATTGAACTTCACGTTACAAGGTAAGACATGTAACTGACGCATGACAACATACAAGTGCTTCGCGCCGTTTACACGTACCACCATACCCGCTGTTACCCAGGAACGAAAGCCGGCTTCACGGGTCCCCGGGAATTTGCGTTCGCAGTAAATTGTTGAACAGGTCGGAATGCAGGGAGTAAAAGGTCTTGTTGGGCAAGAGGGTGCGGGTCTACATTGAAGGCCCAAGAAGGCAACGGGATTCGAGCTTCAGATGCGAGGCTCGCGGGTAGAGAAATGAACCAGCCAGGCATCTGTCCTCCTAACGACGAGATGCGGGCCGCGTTTGGGGAGTGGTGTCGTAAGAGAAGCAGTTAGGAAACTGGCTTCTTACATGGTACTTTCCCGGACAGCATCGAGATTCCGGGGCCTCGATGCTGTAGGTTTGGCAGTTGCGCCGACGCTTCTTCGGATGTACGTCCGCCGCGGGTAACCCGAAACTTAGTTGACTACTCCAGTGTTACCCTTATGTTCGTACCATTTTCCGCGAAGAAAACAGGCTTGCGGCCAGCGCCAGGTTTCAAGGGCTGACCAACGGTGTACGATGCGCTAATCCCCTCGAAGAACTCGCAGTTCAGTCTCCAGTTCGCGAATCCTGGTGATATTGGTGAAATGCCTTCCTCTGCCAAGATAGTTGGCGACGACATTGGCCAGAATTGCGACGACCATGGTCACGACCAGGTAGTTGGCAAGCCGAGTGCGCTGGTCGCGGTCGGCCGAGAGGACTGAGATTATGGAGTCGTCCTCAAGGGAGCCATCTTCGGCGAACTCTTCAAGTATCTGGATAGCCTCAGAGGCCCTGGTTAAGCGTCCCGATTCCCCTATCATAATCTGGAATAGGGAAAACAACATCGCTGCAATTGTGATGATATTGAAAACAACGGGTTGGAGCAATGTGCCATTCACTCTTGATCCTCCTTGTCCGGATGCTAATGCCTGCATTTACCTTACTACGAAGTCGGGGAAATGCATTGAAATTGGTAACTACTAAGCCACAGCAGTAGACCAGCCAGCCGTCCCTGGAACCATTCAGCCTCTTGGTGACGCAACTGGTGTACAGCCGCCGCCATGCTCGCCAGCCGACACGTTGCGAAGAAGGCACACCGTCGGTGAGGCATGTTTTTGTAGGGGGGCGTTGCGGGGGCGCAGCCCCTGCACAAGGGAGGCCGCTTGCGGCCGACCGCCCAAAATACAACAATGAGGGGAGAAAGAACACCTTTGCTCGCCTCGTTCAGGGGAAGGTATCAGTTGCGGCTGAGTAGTTACTGAAATTGTATCATCTGAATATGGCAGCGTGTCCGGCGGCGAGACTTTAGCATAGCGTCGGCGTTGCTGACCAGATAAAAATTACACAGTGAATGTGTAATTTTCTCATTGTTCGGGATCACAATTCTACAAGGGTAAGGGCGACGGATCGTCCTTTCAGGAGCTGAACAGAGAGCAAGTTTTTATGCGTTCAGCATGTTGGTCAGCAACACTTTCGCATTTCCTGATGCGCGCCCGCGATGGCTGATTCTGTTCTTGATCGAGGTTGGCAGCTCTGCCAGCGTTCGACCTTTGTCGGGCACGAAGAAGACGGGATCGTAGCCAAAACCGTTTGACCCCCGCGGCGCGGCGGTGATAGTGCCTTCCAAAGTTCCTGTGCGGGTTTGGGCGTCGGCGGCCGGCCGTGCGATGGCAACGACACATTGGAAGCGGGCCGTCCATGGGCGGGGATGCGACTGCAATTCCCGTAGCAGCTTTTGATATCTATCCTGATCGGTTGCTGCGGGGCCGGCATAGCGGGCGGAATGAACACCGGGCGCTCCCTGCAGCGCGTCCACTTCGAGGCCGCTGTCGTCGGCCCATGTCCACAGACCGGTCAGGTTGGCGTAATGCTGCGCTTTGAGGGCTGCATTGGCGGCGAAGGAGTTCTCCGTCTCGGCGACCTCCTCGCGGACGCCGATTTCCTCCAGATAGGTGAGTGCCAGCGGAAGGTCCGCCAGGAGATTGCGGTACTCGAGGAGTTTGCCCTGATTGTGGGTCGCAACTAGCAGCCTTCGATTCATTGTAATTCCTTCCAGAAAACGGGTTCGTTCAACCTGCCCTGTCGTTTTTCCACTACGATAACGTCCACACAATCACATATATCACAACAGTGCCAGTTTGGATAGCGGAGGGTCTCTCTCTTGCCATATCGCCGGTATGGGGCTATCATACGGGCGGTCGGCAGAGGCTCCTTCAAGCGACTTCTCGGCACCCCAAGACAGGAGAGAGTGGTAGTGTCTTATCACCCGTTACGCATTTTCAGCGGTTCTTCTCACAAGGAGTTGGCCCTGGAGATTGCCCAAACTCTTGGGGTGGAGCTCGGTCAGGCAAGCACTCGCCGTCTGCCGGACAGCGAGATACACGTGATGATCGACGAGGTCGTGCGGGACCAGGACATTTTTCTGGTTCAGTCCTGTTGCCAGCCGGTGAATGATCACGTAATGGAATTGATGCTGTATCTGGACGCATTCAGGCGAGCCAGCGCCCATAGCGTAAGTGTAGTCGTGCCCTACTTTCCCTATGCCCGGCAAGAGCGCATGTCCCATGGCCGCGAGGCGGTCAGCGCCAGGGTTATAGCCAATATGCTGGAGATGATGGGTGCGCATCGGGTAATTTTTGTAGACATTCATGCGAGGGCGATCCAGGGGTTTTTCAATATTCCTGTTGATCCGCTTTCTGCCTTGCCGATTCTGGCGGACTATTTTCGCCAGGATGAATGGAAGAACGCGGCCATTGTCAGTCCGGACGTAGGGCGGGCCAGCTTGGCGGGGCGCTATGCGCAGCTGCTCAATCTGCCATTGGTTGTCATGCACAAACGGCGCACGAGTGTCAGCGTCACTGAAACCACGCACGTTGTAGGTGAAATCGCGGGGATACGGCCGATCATTATTGATGACATTATGGCTGGCGGCAGCGTTCTCAAACAGATTGACGCTCTATACGACGCTGGTGCGGAGGGGACTGCCGCGTTTGCGGTTACACACCCGGTATTGTTGCCTTCGGCATTGGAACATCTTCAGGCTGATGAGCGCATTGCCAAGTTGGTAGTTTCCAACACTCTTCCCGTCCCGCCGGATAAAAGGTCTGAAAAGGTGGAGGTATTGTCGATTGCGCCGATGCTGGCCGACATTATCAATCGCATCCACCAGGGGCGAAGTATTTCACAGAAGCTCATACTCATGTAAGTCGGAATGTCCAGAATTGACCACATACCCGACGCGGCCGGTATGTGAACGAGATGGTTGCGGCGACCTACGAGAGGTTGATCATCGTTGGTCACCGGCTGAAGAAATCCTGGACACGGAACCCAGGCTGGACCACATAACACTTTAACGGTACCGTTCACTACCTCAGCGCAACTGGAGTAACGGATGCCCGGAGAACCGCAAATGGAAGTCATGCAACGTTCCTGGATCGAAAGGTCTGACGAAGAAGAACTCCAACTGGACGACGCGAATGTCGATCCCGATATAATCGAAGATGAAGACATATATGTAGCGTCATACTATCAGTTGATGTGGTGGCGGTTTCGCAAACACCGGATGGCATTACTCTCCGGCGTTCTGGTTGTCATCCTGTATGGGATAGCGGCCTTTGCCGAATTCGTTGCGCCTTACGACCCGGAGCAGTCCTTTGTGCAGTACAAATATGTGCCGCCTGTGACGATTCGTATCATTGATGCAGAAGGTAATCTGCGGAGGCCGTTTGTTCATAAGATTGTGCGGGAACGGGATCCGGAGACGCTGCGCAATATTTACACAGAGGACAAGACGATTGTCTATCCGATCCGTTTTTTTGTGCGTGGAACTGAGTACGAGATGTGGGATCAGTTCACCACCTCCTGGCATCTTTACGGGTTGGACGTTCCCCATGAGGAGCAAGGTGTCTTTCTGATGGGGGCTGACCGGCTGGGTCGCGATCTCTTTTCGCGTCTGTGTTACGGTGCGCGTATTTCGCTGACCATTGGTTTGGTGAGTGTGGTGATAAGCCTGGTAATTGGCATTTTGCTCGGCGGCATCTCCGGGTTCTATGGGGGGGCCATCGACAACGCTATTCAACGCCTGATCGAGTTCATTCGTTCGATACCGGAAATCCCTCTGATTATGGCGCTGGCTGCCGCTCTGCCGGCCGACTGGCCGGTATTGCGTCTCTACTTTGGCGTAACGATTTTGCTTTCGTTTGTGGGGTGGACCGGTCTGGCCCGGGTCGTGCGCGGTCGATTCTTGAGTATGAGAGAAGAGGATTTTGTGATGGCGGCCCGATTTTGCGGGTCGGGTGAGATGCGCATCATTCTGCGTCACATGGTTCCCTCGTTCCTCAGTCATATTATTGCTTCCTTGACATTGGCGATTCCGGGCATTATTCTGTCGGAGACGGGTTTGAGTTTTATCGGACTGGGGCTGCGAGCACCGGCTATCAGTTGGGGGGTACTGTTGCAGGAGGCCCAGAATTTGCGTTCGGTCGCCCTGGCACCATGGGTGCTAACCCCTGGTCTGGCGGTGGTGTTGGCTGTGCTGGCTTTCAATTTCCTTGGCGACGGCATTCGCGACGCCGCCGATCCATATGCTAAGTAGTTTAATGAGCAACATTCGTTTGTGGGAGCAGAATGCCGAGGCGCGGAGGCATGCTTTCACAGAGAAGGAACGATTGTAACAACTGCTCTTTAGAGAACAGGACGGATTTCTCTCATGACAATTTCTTCTACGCAGATCGACAGGGTTGCCGACATTGACGGATCGGCCGACTCCCGGGAGATGCTACTGGAAGTACAGGGATTGAAAACGCATTTCTTCCTGGCTCAAGGGATCGTGCGGGCCCTGGAGGGCGTTGATTTTACCGTGCGCCGTGGTCAGACTGTCGGCTTGGTCGGTGAAAGCGGTTGCGGCAAATCGATCACGGCCCGTTCGATCATGGCTATTGTGCCCTCGCCGGGTCGGGTTGTAGAGGGCGAAGTCCTCTTCCACCTGCAGAACGAGGAGAACGGCAGCGTAACAGATCAGGTCGTTGATATGACGAAAATTGACGCCATGGGTACGCAAGCCCGTTCTATCCGCGGCGGCGAGATTTCGATGGTTTTTCAGGAGCCGATGACCTCGCTGAGCCCGGTCCACACGATTGGCAATCAGATCATCGAGGCCATCCTTCTGCATCAGGATGTTGACAAGGACGAGGCGCGCGCGCAGGCGATTGACGTTCTCAACAAGGTAGGAATGCCGCAGCCCGAACGCACGATCGACCGTTATCCCCATCAACTCAGCGGCGGTATGCGCCAGCGCGCCATGATTGCAATGGCGCTTTCCTGTCAGCCCAGCTTGTTGATTGCTGATGAGCCGACAACGGCGCTTGACGTGACTACGCAGGCCCAGATTTTGACGCTGATGCGGGATTTGCAGGATGAGCTGGGGATGGCGATTATCTTCATCACGCATGACTTGGGTGTGATTGCGCAGATGGTCGACTATGTTGTGGTCATGTATCTCGGTGAAGTGGTGGAGATGGCTGATGTCGACACGATTTTCTACGATCCGAAGCACCCGTATACGCAGGCGCTGCTGCGCTCCATCCCTCTGTTGGGCCGCAAATCGGCTCAGGGTATTACCAGCCAGCTGACTGCGATCCGGGGCTCAGTGCCGGATCCTTACTCGATCCCGGCCGGATGCCCATTCCACCCGCGCTGCCGCAAAGCGATTGCCGGTGTTTGCGACAGCCGCAACCCACCTCTCCTTGAACTTGAAGGCGGTCACAAAGTCCGCTGTGTGTTGTACGAATAGCGGGCCGAAACCGTTCCTGCGCTGGAATTTTGATCCGGGATCGCGCGTCGCGGCCTGTTTGCGGTGCGCCAGATTTTGCCAAGAAGAGATGACACATGGAGCTATAGAGATATGAGCACACAGTTAGACGCTCAGCCGACCGAAGAATCGAACGAGTCGGGGGCCGAGGGTCAAATGGCTTTGACGCCGGTCTGGCAGGAGTCCACTCTGCAGGCCGGCTTTGTACATGACTGGCTGGTGGCAGGGCCGCTGGCGACGCCTCTTACGGACATAGGAGGCTATACTGGCCCGGATTTCAAAGAACGGATCGCAGCTGATTTCAGGACTGCGGCGGGGGAAGTCGGGAAGGCGCAGCATCCGGCAGTTCCCGGGGCAGGGGAGATCTTCGCGAGCGCTTTGGAGCGTCACAGTTTCGTTCCGGACCATGACGGGACGAAGTGGCGCGTAGTTCGGTGCCTGGACGACCACTTCGTAGATCTGTCTACTTTCCACCATACGCCCCACTATCTGCAGTCATGGGCTTATTGCGTGCTGGAAGTTGGCGGCGCGCGCGATGTGACCTTTGCGCTAACGACAAATGGCCCGGCGGACATTTGGGTCAACGGAGAACACTGCCATCGGGCGGAGCATTTTCAGCACCAACTGCCCGCCACGGTCTCTTTTGCGGCGAGGCTGAAGGAGGGGCGCAATGAGATTGGCATCTGCTTCGAGGCGGTGGCGTTGCGAGAATGTCCGTATGTCATGGCCCTGCAGGTGGCGGACGACCAGGGCACGGGCAGCGCGCACGAACGACGAGGTGACAACGCGTTCGATGACTGCAAAGTGTTTTTGCCTACTTCGGTGCGGCCGGAGAGCCGTAGAAAGACGCTGGAATCACTCTTCGAACAAGCCTACCTGGATCGGGATTTGTATAGCCGCCATGCGAAGGTGACAGTACGCTGGCCGGGGGACGAACCGGTGACCGACGATTTTGCCCTGCGGCTGCAGCGCAAGGGAGGGCGCATCTACAGCGAGCACCATACAAAGGGTGAATCACGCGATGAGGTGGTCCTGGGAACGGCGTTCCAGTTTCCACAAGATGACTACCAGATAATGCTGTTCCCTAATCCCGAGCACTATTATTCAAACGACCTGCGCGTGGAACGCATGCTGGACATTCACATCGTCGGCAACACTGAGTATTCGACTGAGCGGTACGGCACTTACCAGGGACGCCGGCGTGAAGCCCTGCTCGGCGCGGCGCGGCGCGGGGCCGAGGACAGCATCTTTTCCGAGATTGCGGCGATGGAGTTGGGGATGTGGGACAATCTCAACGAGCAGGTCATTCTCGACAGTATCGCATCGATAAACGAGCGGGCCGATTGCAGCGACTTTGATCTGGTTGGCCTGCTTGGGATGGCTGGACGCTATATTGAAGAGGAAGGATTCCCGCAGTCGCTGGTCGCGCCGCTGCAAAGCTGTTTCCAGAATTTCCGATATTGGATGGACCAGCCGGGCGCGGATGCGATGTGTTTCTGGTCGGAGAACCATCAGATTCTTTTCCATACGTGTGAAATCCTGGCCGGGCAGTTGTTGCCGGACGAGCTGTTTGCGAACGCGGGCCTGACCGGCAGTGAACACCGTGCGAAGGGTGAGGAGCGGGCCCTTTCATGGCTGCGAAAGCGGGCTGCGGGCGGATTTCGGGAGTGGGATTCCAACACTTATTTTGAGGAGGATGTGCTGGCGCTCAGCCATCTGGTCGATCTGGCCGAGAATGACGATGTGCGCGAACTGGCTGCGGTTGTGTTGGATAAGATGTTCTTCGGGCTGGCGGTCAACTCCTTTAAGGGTGTTTTTGGCTCCAGTCACGGACGCACGTATGCGCCATATATCAAGGATGCCTTTCGGGAGCCTACTTCTGGCATCACCCGCCTGCTGTGGGGGAAAGGGATTTTCAACGGGAGTATCCGGGGGACGGTCAGCCTGGCCTGCGCGGTGAACTATCAGCTGCCGCCGGTTATAGAGGCGATCGCGATTGACCCGGCGGACGAGATCTGGAGCCGGGAGCGGCATGCGGGGCAGCTGGAAGCGTGGTGTGATCGGGAAGAGGGCGAGTGGGCGGTAGACAAGGTGACATACAAGACGCCGGACTATATGCTGTCGTCGGCGCAGGATTACCGGCCGGGCAGGTTCGGCTATCAGCAGCATATCTGGCAGGCTACCCTTGCGCCGGAGGCTGTCGTATTTGTCACCCACCCACCGTGTCTGAGCGAGGACGGCTCTCACCGTCCCAATTTCTGGCATGGGAACGTTGTGCTGCCGCGGGCGGCCCAATGGAAGGACCTTCTGGTGGCGGTTCACCGGCTGCCGGCAGATGACTGGCTGGGCTTTACCCATGCCTATTTCCCGGTTTACGCATTTGACGAACACGTGATCCGGGATGGCTGGGCCTGTGCCCGCGTCGGAGACGGCTATCTGGCGATAACGGCTTCAGCGGGGTTTACGCTGACCGAAAGCGGGAAGAGTGCGTTTCGGGAGCTGCGCTCTTACGGGCAGAACAATGTCTGGATGGTGCAGATGGGGCGAGAGGAAGTGGACGGCAGCTTTGCCGAATTCGTGAAGAAGGTGACTGCGTTAGACATCATCTTTGAGGAGGACAGCGTACACCTGACCAGTCTGCGGGGCGATAGCATCGATTTCGGCTGGCAGGGACCCCTGCTGGTCAATGAGCAGGAGCAAGAGATCGGCGGCTTTCTCCACTTCGACAATCCCTACTCCAGCACGGAATTGGGCTCGGAGAAGATGAGCATCCAGTTTATGGATCTGCTTATGCAGCTCGACTTTTCGTAGAACGAAAAAGACGCAAAGAAGCTCTTTGCGTCTTCCAAACTGCACTTACCTAATTTGAAGAAACGGTTCTTTCACCCTACCGGACTGTTCGGCTATCTTGCGTTACGATACGAACAGTGATTTCAAGTCTTGGCGCAGTTCGTCAAGCGTGTAACCTGGCGCGGCGCCTCGCCGGCGCACCTCATCCATGATTTCGTTAATCGACATTCCGGTCAGTTCTGCGGCGCGCGCTTTAGTGATTTCACCACGACGGCATGCAGAAATTGCGTCTTCCACCTTCCACTGCTGGATCGCCTCGGTCAACATTTTCCTCGCAAGCGCAGTCCGATCTATTTGTTCCTTGCTGGCAATTTCATCCAGCCCTTGAATAATCGTTTCCGGGACGCGCAGATTCAGTTGGCGCACTGTATCCCCCCGCTGTCTGGCTACTACAATTGCTGGTCTTTGCAGTGAAAACAGGTTTCAGGCTTCATCCTCTTCGGGGCGGATAATGACCATGTAGCGCATGGGCGCCTGGCTGGTGTTGATCAGGCCATGCAGCTTGTGCGGGTCGAACACGATCGCTTCGTTGGCGCGCAGTGGATGGCGCTCGCCATCGATCTCCAGCGTCCCTTCACCTTCAATCATATAGAAGGCCTCGAAGCCTCCGTGACGGTGGGGGGGATGGGACCGTCCGCCGGCATCGACTTCCGAGATATGGACTCGCAGCGGCTCGCCCTCAACGTCGGCGTCGAGAAGATAGCGGGAAATACCCTTTTTTTCAATATCCAAGAACTGCATAAATTGCATCCTTTCGGCGAAGACGGTTGCTCACGGCGGCTGCTCGGCGGCGCCTCTGCACAGGGTAGAGTACTTAGCGGCGGGGATAGAAGACATCGAGCAGAGGTTCGGTGTCGGTGTAGTCGTAGCCGTAGGTTTCTTTGAAGCGCTCCTGGATGCGCTCCTCGGCTTCTGAGGGTGT
>Ga0209022_1000933_pt1 | contig 33180 bp, 20 predicted proteins | sample PinacodermPK_FD_187300 | JGI IMG/M metagenome (GOLD analysis project Ga0209022, IMG submission 187300) | Host-associated microbial community of the marine sponge Aplysina aerophoba from Gulf of Piran - sponge pinacoderm, lysed by proteinase... | ecosystem: Host-associated > Porifera > Sponge >...
TGATCTCTAACCCTATGACTTCTTCAAAGCGGAAAGCAAAGAGCTTGTGGATAAGAGCATTAGCATTGTAAGGATAGTAAACCCCTGCTGTGGCAGAGACAGAAGACCAGTCTCCTTCTTGAACATTATCTAGATTCAATGAAGAACCTACAGGTACAGCATCTGAGACATTAAACTCTGAAGCATAAGACGTACCACCACTTTCATAGACAGCAATAAAGGTATTACCCTCTACTGCTGTAGAAAGCATGGGGTTGGTTAAAACAGGGGAAGCATGCTGAACATCATCTGTACGGTTACCCTCAAAGTCAAAGGAGTAGAACCTTACTCCAGCTGCTACCGAAGCAACCTCTCCCACAGCTAGGACAAACCTACCATCTGTAGCAATGCTGTACTGAGAAGTATTGTGTCTTAAAGCTGAAAGCGTAAAGTCCCGACTAGCAGCACGGCTTTTATCGCTTATCTGATACGCCCTAACAGCTAGGTTTGCCCCATCTATATAAGACAGATAGAGGTATTCATCATCACTACATATATCTCTGTAAAATGTTGAGCTACCTAAATTGATTTCTCTGGAAGTAACCCGCCTTTTGGTCTTCATGTCATAAACAATGATCCCTCGACCATTAGCTGTAATGAGGTAGTAATAAAGATCACTGCCTTCTCTAACAATCTCTCCCTTCCAAGGACCATTCGTTACTAAAGTAGAGGTTATAGAAAACTCTAGGTCTTCATCACGAACTGCTGTAGGCGTAGGTTCTCTAAGAAAAGACACATCTCCTGAACCACTACCAGCTACTCCATCAGCACCATCTTGTCCTGGATCTCCTTTGTCTCCCTTTTCCCCTTTATCTCCCTTATCTCCTTTTGCTCCTGCTGCACCTGCAGCACCTGTGGGGCCTCTGGTTCCTTGAGGACCTTGCATGCCATCAGTTCCATCTCTACCAGCTGCACCTTGAGGACCAGCTATTCCACGAGCCCCAGTATCTCCCTTATCTCCTTTTAAGCCTCTTTGCCCTTGAAGACCTCTTGGTCCTGTATCTCCTTGATCACCTTTATCTCCCTTCTCACCTTTCTCTCCACGAAGATCGTTTACGCTGTAAACCGTGAAAGGAAGAACAAGATTACCTTGTGCTAAGCACGTGATAAGGATTTCATTAGAAGTTGTTCTACCGATGAAGAACTGGTTGCTGGTACTGTGGATGACCATCTCACCTGTAGTAGGTGTGACAAAGGAAGTGGCAGTAGTAGCGTCTAATGCTCTAATATCAGCAGTTTCTATAAGATGGATATCTGCATCAGGTCTACTGGTATTTGTCCTTCTACCAAAATTCACAGCCATCAATCTGGTATCAGGAATCTGAATGTTTGTTGATGCAAATACTGTGTGTTCTAACACATTGATCATCTGTGAACCTGTAGACATTAAACGGATATCAAAGGGATAAACCGTTAAAGGAAACAGATCCACACTAGCACTTCCGGTAGCTAGCATGATCTCATTGGTAGAACTACGACCTATGTAATAAGCATCAGATCTACCTGTGAATATGTTCAAGCTGTTGGCAGGTAAAGATGTGTTTCCTTCTGAAACAGCTGGCAAATTCAGCAAAGCTTCTCTAAGGATCAGTCTTAAGCTTACGTCTAGATAAGAAGTACTTGCCTTTTTCCCTGGGTTTAAAGCTAGTACAGCTGCATTGGGAATCTGTAAACCTGTAGCCTTAAACCTATCCGCACCAGTGATATCAACATCAGCACTTTCAGCATTACCGGTATCAAGCAGTTCATTAAAGGTATAGACCGTCAGAGGTAGAAGATCTGTATCTGCTCTGCTACTAGTAATAAGAATCTCATTAGCTGCTGTTCTTGCTATAAAGAACGTGCGTCTTGCTGCTCCATATAAAGCCACGGCTGTAGCTGTAGAAATAGTAGAACCAGCTGTGGTAGCTGTGAGTTCTTTAAGATGAGACGAGAGGAACACAAACACATCAGCATCATGGAAACCTGTGGAGGCATTGGTTGTATCCCTTCCCACATTGATAGCCATCATGGCTGTGGCAGGAATGGTGATACCCGTGGCTACAAGTGTTGTAGGAGATGCTACATCAACATCGGTACTACCCACCTTCTGGGTAATACGTCCTACTTCCACCACCTCACGTACAATCGTTTGACTCGCACCGCCACCAGAAGGAGCGTCAGCCCAAGTCCAAGTATTAGAGTTAGTGTAAACAGCGACCTTTCCACTACCAGCAGTACCTGACACAGTGGCGATAACGTTTCTAGCCGTAACTGATGCATCGGACCCATCAGCTCCTGCATCACCTCTATCACCTTTGTCACCTTTATCTCCTTTAGCTCCAGCTTCTCCTGGTACCCCTTGAATTCCCTGTATACCTCTTGGGCCTTGGATGCCCTGAGGGCCGGCTGGTCCAGTGGGGCCAGTAGGGCCAGTAGGTCCTGCCGGTCCTGTCCCTCCGCTTCCTCCTCCGCCTCCACCACCAAGATCTGCTATAGCATCACTGATCCTAGTGTCAATCTCCATCTCGACTTTATCGACTGCCTCTTCAATCTTGGTGTCGATCTCCATCTCGACTTCTTCAACAGCTTCTTCAACTTCTTTGTCAGTCTCTAAGCTTTCTTGATCTCGTGAAACTGAATAAGGAGGATTAGGAACAGAAAGTAATACTGCCACATAGTTTTGACCTGTTACAAGAATACTCCGTTCAGTGTTAACAAAAAATCTTTTACCATTTGAATCATTAATCCTGACCAAAGCCTCTACATTGTCTCCATTACCATCTCTTCCTTGCAACATGCCATACAAAATGCCGCGATGAGAGCTCATAGCACCCACCCTGTGGGAATTATGTTTGTAGAGAGCTTCATTAGCCGCAATTAACGTAGCTCTCCCTGTGGTAGAATTTACCCGATACAACTCCCCAATGGCCGGATCAACGTCAATATTATAGCTCAGCAGATACAAGCTGCCCTTATGGGCGGTCATAGAGACTGGTAGAATTTGCACACCAGTCCCAAAATCACCGTCATAATCAAACCCAAAATTCTCAACACCCACCCGAGTCAATGCTCCGGTATTTATGTTGATTGTATGGAGTGCAGAATTGTCGCTGGTTCCTCGAGGATCAAAAGGACCAGTCGTATATATTTTATCGCCCAGAACAGTCGTAGTAAAATCGCCACCTAAGTATTCAAAATCTCTAATCCTTGTACCAGCACCTGTTGAAAGGTCTATTTCATATAACCCACCCCCATCTGTAGTACGCAATACGATATACAGCTTATCCTCATAAACAAAAGCAGGCCCCCTCTGAAGGCCGACAAAAGGATTAACTATTTTAGCACTAGGAATACCAAAATTACGCAGAGAACTAATGTATTTCGGATGACTGTCGGCTGTATTGAATGATATAAAGTATCCGCTTGCTCCAGAATTATCACGAACATCTACCAACCCATACAACTGCCGAGGAAGCGGATTAGGCTCGACCCCATAAGTGGGACCACGGGGAGTAAGGGTTACCTCGTAAGAAACTGTCCCCCTAGAAGAAGCAATGCCTACAAATTCATCACTATGACCAACAATCCTGCCCGCATACCAATCCTGATTACTATAGTGACGCTTATACGGTGACGCTCGAAAAGCACTCCCGCTTTGAGATTCCCGAAACTCGCGGATCGTTCCATCAAACTCTATACTTGTTAAGGGGGTAAATGCGTTGGAAATCTCTATTGCTTCCCCGCCTAAATGAGAAACTAAACCATTTAGCCTATTCGCATCAAAAGTCCCACGATCTGCAGGCCCTTGAGCCCCACCTCTATCAGTATCTGAATAAAGTTGGCCTATGCTATGTCCTGCGGCTTTACTAAGATCGCCTGAAGATAAAGCCACCTTAAAAATTTCGCGACGACTATTATCAAGTATGTAGGTAAAGCTCTCGCCAGCAAGACCGTCATCAGAAACGGCCATACCACCAGTGAAAGCCCCAGATCCTGCAAGTACAGCTCCATAATCAGCTGCAGAAGAAATTTTTTCTGATGAAAAATTGAAAAACTCAGTTCTTACCCGGTAAATACCTCTCTGCAAAGCAACGTAAAGATAATTTCTAGTAACACTGAAAAGGCCAAGAGTAGCCGTCTCTGTGCGGGATGTTAAGCCTACATATTCCTCAAGCGTAGAAGAAGATATAGTAGAATCAACATTGCCAATTCTAAAAGCTCCACCAGTTTTTTTGCTTAAAGCGTATATCTCACGACTAGCACTTACCATATAAAGTGTGCCAAGGTGGTCAGTTATAGCGCGGGGGCTACGTTCGTTAACACCAAAATTAGTAGCATTACCAACCCGAACAGCCCTCTGATCACCACCACGCCAAGTCGGACCTATCCAGCCAAGGCCGTAAGGACCAGACCCTTCTCCGCCTCTGGAGTATGCAGCAGAATTCGGCAATACATACAAAGCATTAGTTGTGTTACCAATGACATATAAAAACACACCCTCAACCGTAACCGTACGGGTTAAAGGGACTACAGGATCTTCGGGAGTACGTGCCTCTCCACCAGGATCACCAGGACTTGGGGCCCTTGGAGGAGTACCACCACCACTAGGAGGAGGAGTGCCGCCACCTTCATCACCTTCATCACCTCCGCCACCTCCACCACCAGGCTCACCTTTGCCAGGATCTCTGGTAGGGCCACCAGGATCACCAGGATCTGGCACAGTACCACCAGCAGGACCTGCAGGACCTGTAGGGCCTGTGGGGCCAGGAGTACCCTGTGGGCCTTGATTTCCTTGTGGACCTTGTGGACCTTGAGGGCCAGTATCTCCCTTGTCCCCTTTATCTCCTTTGTCTCCCTTGTCTCCCTTGTCTCCTTTGTCTCCTTTGTCTCCCTTAGTACCAGTGCCAGCAGGACCAGCAGGACCGGCAGGACCGGCAGGACCAGCGGGACCTTGTATTCCTTGTGGGCCTTGAGGACCTGTTCCTCCTCCACCACCACTGCCACCACCAGCTGGGCCAGCAGGACCAATAGGGCCTTGAGGGCCAGGAGGGCCATCTGCTCCATCTGCTCCACAAGGACCAGCTACACCTTCAGGGCCTTTTGCCCCTTGGGGGCCTCTGATGCCCTGTCTGCCTTCATCACCTTTATCTCCTTTGGGACCTGTAGGGCCAATAGGACCTCGAGCTCCACGAGGGCCTGTAACAATGCCCGGTGCTCCACCAGGAGAGCCTTGACGAATAGAGCCAGAAGGAACTGATGAACCGGAGTCTTCAGCAGACTCGCCTTGATCATAAAAGTCTGTGCTGCTCATGCCTACAAGGCCTCCTCAAGGATCAACTCAGTTGAAAAATACTGTAAGAAATCATGGCTAAAAGCTGGGAGTTCCGTTAAACGGTAAGCACCAAAAGTAAAAGAAAAGGAAGGAGCGTCCCAGTTGTCTAAGGGGTCAAGTACGATCCAAAAAGGCTTCCAAACACCAACCTTAGAACTCCAGTTATAGATAGCCTCTTTGGTATATCTATCGAGCAAAGATAAAGACAAGCTACTGATAGTATTATACTGGTTTCTTCGTAAGAAATACCGTCTTCCGCTCTCTGCTTCAAATACCTGACTACGATCTACTCGTTGTACTGTAAGTCCTTGTCCTACAGGACGGTCAATGGCTACAGCTGAACCCATAAACATATCGTTAATAAGTAGATTGCCACTGAGTCCCACATCAGAATACAGCTTCACCCGGTAACTGAGATCCTTATCAAAGTAAGGACAGTAAACGTACCAATAGGTCGTTGATACACGATTACCCCAATAGGTTCTTAGAGGAGGACTGGTCTCAGCATTATAAGAAGATGGAAGTGATGCATACACCTCCACTAAAATTTTCAAGTTCTCATCTGCTGAAGCAGAATCTAAGCGAATAAGAATATTACTTAAACGCAAAGATATATCTGTTGTGCCTGTATCGTAGTCAATCACATACTGTGATGTGGTCAGGTAGGTACCATCACGTAACTCGTTACGACCAGAGCGTAAACCCACAGTACGGCTTTTATCAGCAGCACTAGCTACATCACCGTCAAACTTAAATGTAATAGGACGGTTAGCTGCAGATATACTGCTCCCACCAAAGCGCAAATCACCAACTGTGGCCACCCAGTTCGTATCCAAGATCTGCATGTGGTTTCTAATGCTCACTCTGTTTCTCCAGTGTCATCTTCAAAGTGAATAGCACTATACTCCGTAGTACCCTCAGCCATGGACTTGCTTATGATAAGTACAATTATCGACTTATTTCTACCAGGAATCAAATCTGACTCCACACACACCCAATCCCCCACGGCAGGGACATTCAACCTACCCGTCTCCTCCATGAGCACAGCATTACTGGTAACGATCTGATAACGATCCTGACGCTTCGATAGATACGTACTCACTGTCCTATAAGCTGTCGTCCACGTACCCGTCTTTATCTCTAAAGTCTTACCATTAATGAAGGTGTTGCTATTAAATACCACCTGACGTCCCTGTTCTTCAGAGCTCTCTCTGAACTCATCAAGAGTATTATCTCCTTTGAGCATGTCTTCGTTTTCATATATGTAAGAACTGTATTGCTGAGCCGAATCGTAAACCACATTTACAAACTGAATCATCCTGTTATTAAAAGTGAACTTGGGCTCACGGGATAAAAACAGATCTATTAACTCAACCTCTCGTGTCTCACCATTCATTCTCAACAAGTAACCAAGAGCAGGTAAAACCCGAGTCACCAAATCCTTGTAAGTCACATCTGTATTAGCAATAAGCTGCATACGATGCTCATTTAAATCACCATAGACATCAGAGCCATCTTGCTTAAAAGCCGGAACCAAACGAGCGTTCTTAAGACAGGCATAAATAAAAGTTGATGGTCTCAAATGCTGGGTATTCGAATCATACATGTCATGATGATAAAACCCGTTAAAGTATTCACTACGAACATAGCCTGAATAAGCTGCGTCATTTTCAATAATAGACGTATCGTAATACATCACATCAGGTTGATCATAACGAGCACTCACATAATAAGCCCCTCCTTTATACGGAGAATTCTTATAAACAATCTTTGGAAAAACCTTCTTTTCTTCAGATAACTCAGCTATATGAAATTCCCTTAAAGCTGGCATCATCCGTAACATGCTAGAAGCAGATCCATCATAAACAGGATTAGGTGTAACGTTGCCATCTAAGGTGTAGTCATATAATGCATGGCTACGATTAGGGTTGATTCCCTGGAAGTCCTTAAAAGTAGATTCCGTAGAATACATATCCTTAGAACGAATACCTACCGTGGGAAAGTTACAACGGTCAGGTCTGCCATGTAACAAATACGTTGCCCAGAAATCTAAGAAGTAGTCGAGAGGATTACGACGCACACGAAAGAACTTATGTATGTTGTGATAATTAAACCAAAGAAAAGAAAGCTCCCCTTCTTTAATATCAAACATATACAAAGGATCTAAAGGATGAGGAGGACGCTCTGCTAACTCTCCTGTATAACTGTCAGAATAGTTCACCACAAAATCATTTTCTAAACGATCTATAGGAGTAGCTACACCACGAGATAAACCTAACGTTGCCCAGCGTGTAAAGCTCGTTCCAATATTAACTGTAAAAGGCTCCTCTCCTATACCGTCATACAAAGGACCTGTGTTAACAAATGGAGACGGACGACGACCATAAAAGGGCATAGTCCTGTCAGTGCCAGCTACCAACCTGTACGTATACAGCTTACCCGTACTGGTCATGCCAACGAAGTAACCAGTATTGGTCATTGTGTAAACATACCGAAAACTCACTAAATCAAAGTCACTATAACTGAGAGTCTCAGGTACAGGAGAATTCACCCCACCCACAGAAAAGCTATAAGCAGCTACCATCCTTTTTCCACTATTAGCAGGTGGCCCATCAGGGATGGCAGCGTACGCAGCCAACTCAACCGTTATGTCATATAGCAAAAAGAGATACCTACCATCCGTAGTCATCCCAATGAATTCCTTCTCATCAAGATCAGGCAGCCTAGGAAAGCCAACGATATTAATATCACCATCAGTATTACGCTTAATGGCAGTTAATGTCGTAGACCATGCCTTAACCTTACTTTCTGTTTTGTCATAAACGAAAAAAGCACCAAGTGCAAAAGCTAGCTTCTGCCAATCACCAGTACCTAAGCTTATATCCATAGCAGACTGACGCGTACCACTGGTGTTATAGAACTCCACCTTATTGCTGTCATTATTTAAAACATAAATAAAATCATTGGTATCATCATTGGCTGCAAGACTGGTGTAATCACCAGAGCCCAAATTAACCACAACCCTATCACCAGCAATACCAGCAAATTTATTGATGATTAAACGGTTATTGGTTTTATCTAAAACAACCCAACTCAAACCCTCACGGAAAATATCAAAGTCACTATGAGCACCACTACCAATCTCTAAAGTAGACTCAAAGGTATCTGTTCTCTGAAAAAAGAAATGACCAAATAAATTCACCACCGAAGTCAAAGCTTCAGCAGGAGCTAGCGATAATCGGAAATTCTCACAATGCAAAGCCATGGGAGATAGCTCTGTGCCAGGAAGTATAGGTTCATCTTCCTCTGATGGCAGTATGAATATGCCACGATTAAACGTTAGCCTGCCACTTTCTTCCATCTGAATAAATGAACGAGGTAGCGTAGACTTGTCAAAAGATATGTAATTAGGAGTTAAGCTATTATTAACATAGTTAGAAAGGATACCCTGACCAGTTTCAATAGAATCCTCAATATCCTCTTTGTTAAAGTAAGCAAATCTCTCTGATACAGACTCCTGAAAAATAACCTTGTCTGTATTATTTACAACATACAGGTACGTGTTATCTGTTGTGATACCCGTCCATTGTTTTGCAGGTAGTCGCCTATCAAACTTCCTTCTTCTCTTACCCGTTAAACTCCACACAGCTATATTATTAGAGCTGTTGTCTAATGTGTAAATATACAAACCATCTGTAGCAGCACCCGTCCAGTCAGCTGCATGCAAATCAAAGTCTTTTAAGAAGTTACGTCTACCATCAATGTTATAAGCAACAATGCGATTAGCATCGTTATCCAACAGATACAGATCAACCCCTAAAGACTCAACTGTAATACCTGTCCAGCCACCCTCTATAATCTCAAAAGATCTTTCCGGTAAATGATCACCAACCAAGTTATACACCTGGACACTATCAGGTTCATAGCGCGTCGTCATACCTGATACTGATGTAGCGGTACCATTCCTCAAACAATAGATATATCCATCTTTAGAAATACGCAGCTTACTAAAGCTCACAGCATCATCCGTGGTGATACCTGCCCAATGACCCGTACCTAAATTGATTAAATTAGAAAGCGTACCTCTACGACTCAGATAAAACTTCACCGTATTATCATATGAATCCAATACAAAAAAGTTAACACTCTTGGTTGTCTGCTTAGCAGCTTGATCAGCACCTAAGCCAATACCAGCTGTAATACCTGAAAAGTTACGCGTATCCATCAAGGAGACCTGAAGATCACCAACACCACCCACTCGCTGGAATGTGGAAGGATTTCCATCAATAGCAGATGACGTATTAAACCATGTATCAATATTGATCTCATCAGCACCAAGAGCTACGGCTACAAGAAAAACTACCGGCCCAGAAGGTAAAGTGTACGGGTGAAAAGACAAGCCACGGTAAATTCTCTGAGCCTCAGGTAAATCAGGACGATCTGTATCTACAGCACCGCCAATAACAAGAGGTGTTCCAACAGGTAGAGCAACCCCTCTCGTAGAAGCTAACGCATAACTGTATACAGAATCCTTATTACCCATAGGATCTGCAACCAAGACATAAGCAAAGTCACCATAAATACCTAAGCCCTGATAGGTTTTGCCATTTGTTAATTCAGGTAAACTTAAATCACCATCAAATTCCCTATTACCACCAATAGTCCATGCCTGAACCCTATTACCTACGCCATCTAATATATATAAATAATCACCAGGATTCTGAGTATAATTCCCTAAAATTCTGGTTGCTGTAACATTAACATTACTTAACCCTGTGTACTCAGCACTGCTATCTAACTTAAATTCTTTATCCTTCTGCCGCACACCAGCAGCATTGTAAACCCTAATATATCCTGTAAAAACATTGGTAAGAGAAATGTATCTGTTCACCACTATATAAAACAGATTATTAACCAAAGCGATACCATGAGCTGTTTCTCCTGAATCCACCTCAAAAACAAAAGAACGCCCCGTATCAATCATGCCTACAGTAGGGTTGCCAGTTAAAGTTTCTATAGCCGTAACAGAATTCACCACCGTATTTAATACATAATGATAATTTCCTACACTAACAATGCCTTCAAAAACATTGGATGTAGAAAGAGAAAGAAGATCAACCTGAGCGTTTTTATCAAACTCAGGGAGCTCCCAAACTCCTATATAAGGATCATATTTTTGTGCATCAGCTAAATTGGTAACAGCTCCGTTACCACGTGAAACATAAAGATTATTATCAGCAATGTCTATTCCCGAAACATCACTCACATTATTTCTATAATCTCTGTTAAATGGATCGTTAGGCTCACCATGCAAACTGAAATCTAAATACTGTCTTCTTTTGCCATCTAAAGTGTAAACACGGATCTCATTCTTTCCGTTAACAAATCCTAAAATATAAATTAAGCCATCTCGATGAGCTAGGCTTATGAGCGTACCAAGTTGTGTGATGTCTTCTAGTGTTACATCCAATCTATTTTTTACAAATCTATTGTCTTTTTTAAATCTCTGCAAATCAAAGAAAGACAGATAACCTGCAGGATTTAAAGCAATAAGAGTAACGTTACTTATGGTTGCAATGTCAGCAAACTGATTCTTAGGAACCTGAGTACTTGGCATAGCGACATCATAAGGGCATCTGTACCTTCTAACAAAATTGTATATTTTACCCCTGTCCTCATATTTACCCATTACATATATTTGATTTACCGTGATATCAATATCAGTGTATTCGAACACATTTACAATCTTTGTTTCTCTATCACCTTCCCAGTCCTTAATCCTAACCCTCGTAGGAAGAGCAATTTGATGTAACGTATATTCAACAAATCCCTCAGTGGCTCCAGTTGTAGGAACATCAGAAAAATAATGCGTAGAAAGTAATGTGTTAGCTACAACATATCTATAACAACGCAACGAAGCATCATTCCTACCTCGCCCCCCTCTTCTTAAAACCCACACCACAGGGCCCACAAGAGTGGTGGGATAATGCACAGCCAAAGCTGTAATAGAATCTTGCCCTACATCATACAAATCCCTATAAATAGATTTTCGTAAAAGATGTGTACTAATATATGGCCTATTTCTAATGGTAGAGAAATTAGTAGAATTACGAACCTCAAAATGAGACATAACAATTGTGCTAAAAAATTCTTCTGATGAAATAAGCCCTGAAGATATAGGAGCAGTAACCGAACGAAGAGCCTTTTTAAAAGCATCTGTCTTTTGTACATGGAAAACATGCTGCAGATCTTCCAAGGCAAGCCGTGTAACCCGAGAATCAGAAACACGAGTGGTGGCAATAGGACTAGGACTAATCGGAGTTAATCCGACAATCGAAGTATTAAAGTTTGGAACATTAGGAATACCTGATCTGGGGTATGTTTGGGTAGGATCTAAATAATAAATCTCTGGGAGCGCATCCAATGACGTGTGCAGAAAGCTACCTGTGCGTGTAGAGTAAGGAACCCTGCCAGATAGCAGTGCTGTTCGTATGCGAGTCTGCACACCAGCGGGAACTGTAAGACTCGTAGATTCAGCAACAACAGAAACAAGAGAATAAGGTGCTTTATAAAAAGGATGATAGTACGCAGTATAGCCAAGCAAATCATACGTAGGGTTGCTGGGAATAGATTCCCCTAAAGCAGCAAACATATCTGTCGAATAAAACTGAGTCGAATACATAGCACTCGAAAGAGGCATCTGGGGAGTGTCTATTTCAAAGGTCTCATAAACACGATCCACTGGATCTATAATATCAACATCGAACACACTGGCTGAATTGTATGTGTAACGCAAAGAGCCATATGTATCATCGTCCTTTTCAAAGACATACAACAGATTATGTGCATAGTGCATGGACATAGAATCAAAGTCGTTAACCGTCTGAACACCAGCAACAGTGTCCGTATCAACCTCAACATCTCCTATGGCTACGGTGCCCTCGTTAACTTCTGTTTTAGGTAAACGATATCGTGCCTCATTAATACTTCCTAAATAATCACTGGCATCAATGTAGTCTGCTTCCACAGGAGGGAAAGATACAGATCTACGCGGAGTGGTAAAAAACCCAACAGGTATGGTGTGAACGTAAGTGGAGGTAAATTCAACAGTTGTACCAGGCGTGAAGGACTTCATACTTATAAACAAGTCTCTACCATCTGTGGTAAGACCAGATATGTAATCGCTAGGACTAAGCTCAAAGCCAAAGAACGTACCAACGAAACGTCCATTAGCCCAGAAAGGATTCTGTGCTGTAGCATGTAAGTTATTGTTATAGGGCTCGCCAAATTCATTAAATACATAAATGAACCCCCTATACGTAGCTAAGAAGAATATATCTTCAACATGACAAAAGCCCGTTACTGTATCAGCTCTGGCTATGTTGTACTGATCATCAATCAAATGAACTGAGTCAGGCTTCTCCGGGTGCAATAAGAAATCATCGTTACCGAAGAAAGGCTTAAACGTAATATCAAGCTTCTCTCTTCTCGTAGCACCAATATCCGAAGTGGTTTCAAGAACATTTCTACCCGTAGCTAACAGGTAATAATCTCTTCGCCAATTCTCATAATAACTCACCAGCTGAGGCGTGTGTCTTTCCACCTGTACTGTGTAAGGAATCATCACCGCAGAAATTATAGGAACTTTATACTCATTAACCCGCCACTTAGGAATTTCATCAAGAAACCCAAAGGTAGCTTTATGATCCATCTTCTTCATTTCATTGCGGGCTGTAATCGCGGTCTCAACTTTGCTCTGATCCACGTTGGTGATGTAGCCTATCCACACAGGACTCACAACCTTATCCATACGATCAGCACTAAACCCCACCCGAAAGATCTGAACCAAACTATTTGTGGTCGTAAAATCTGAAGAAAAATACACCTTTAAATCAGGGTCTAATAACGTAAAGCTAATGCTCTGAGTATCCGTCACCCCAGCGAACAAAGATGGCATAGCCTCAAGAACAATAGGTGCACTCTCTAAACAAGGATAGCTATCTTCGTCCTCCACAGAGTTACTCACCAACAGCTCGTGAGCTGTGTAAATAACAGCGCCCCTTCTTATGGTAAGCAGACTGGCCACAGAAAGCCTATCCAACCCAACACTATCAGGCACCGTCCAAACTTCTGGTTCTTTGCCTTTTTCAACCACCAATCCTTTATGCAAAAAAGGAGGCAAATTATCATAGACACTTTCAAAGTCTGTGGTATCTGCAGGGAACTTGGCATAAATTTCAATAGAAACCCTAGTATAAATAGAGAATGCTGACATAGTTTAATTTGCCCTAACTAATTGTGTGTATCCTGATTCCTGTAAATTAACCAAAATATCACGCAGTCTCTGATCACCAATTTGAATCTGTAATCTTATGGGTACGGAATTAGCATCAGGTTGAGAGCTAGGGTCAAGATAAGGATTAAAGGCTTCACGCGCTCTACGAAACCCAGGTCTTAGCTCAGGTGGTTGACCAAATTCATCATCAGCAAATCCTTCGGTATTTTCCTTTAATGCCTCACTGTTACGTCTCAGCTCTTCAATCTGCTTATTCAATGCTGCAACTAAAGCTCGTTGTCCTGAGGCTCCCGAGAAATTAGGAGCCACTCCCTGGCGATTAAATAACGCAAACTCATCAGGACGCTGAAAAGGATTAACTGTTGTTTTACTGAAATCTTTAAGCCCCTCTGAAACACCCTCTTTAATCTGATCAATGTCCCTACCGCCTGTAGGGTTAATCACGTTGCCAAAAGCATCAAACCTCTCAGCTAAAGTCCCATCATCATCAAGAATTTCTTCTGCACTTTCTGCAAAGTCAGTACCAAATAAAGTGTTACTTACAGCTCCCAAAAATCCACCAATCCCAGCACCTACTCGCAACCCACCCTTTGCAAGACTAGGTAGCACATTAAGAACAGCTCGAGAAATACCCCGAGCAATCTCTGGAATGTTTTCAATGAAACCAGCCACAATAGAAAGAATAATTTCAGGAAGCTTACTAATAATATTCTCAATAGCCTTAGCCACAAAATCAGCAATACCTTTGCCAAACTCTGTAGCAAGTTCAGCAGTTGAATCCGCAGCTTTATTTAAAGCCGCAAAAAGATCCCCAGCACCAGGAAAGAATGCGTTCAGTATTCCCTTAGCAGCATCGGCTCCAAACTCTTTCCCAGCTTCACGTGCTGTCTCCAAAGCCTTATCCTGAACCTCCTGAGCATTTTTCTTAGCTTCTTCAAATTCCTCTGCACGACGTTGTTTACGTAATTCTTCTTGCCGATTAAATTCCTCTTGTTCCGTTTTAAACTGATCAGCAGCATTGCTCTGCAATTCATTGATTTGCATAGCAAAACGATCAAGAGTTCTATTACGGTTTTTCTCAGAAGCAATGGTTATGTTATCTAATTCTCTTCTAGCCTTTGCTAAATCATCTGCAGTACCTTTTCCGCTTAAGCCTTGAATAGCACTTTGCAAAGCGGTGTTGCGATCCTCATCGATCCTAATCAGCTCTCTATGTCTTTCTTGCTCTAATTTATCAATTTGCTTAGCAAGATTTTCAGCATTCTTTGCAGACTCACGATTAAAGTCTTTCGCAGCCTTCATAGATTCTTCAAGGCCATCATTAGCCGTTTTGCCATACTCTTCGCGTAATTTCTGTATTTCTTTATTAATGCTTTCATCACCTGCTATACTCCCTAACGCATCACCCATAGTAAACAGAACCTTAAGAAGCTCCTTGTTTCTCTCCTTGCGCTTTTCCGCCTTATCTTTTTCTAAATCAGCTTCTGCTTTAGCTAAATCCTTTGCCTGAGCAATACGCATCTTAGCCCAGGTTATTATAGTGTCCTGATTCTCCTTCAAAATTTTTGCATTAGATTTAATAAAATCTTCATTGGCCTTTAACTCAACTTGGATCTGTTTTTGAGCAAGATTGGTTTCATGCTGTATCTGGTCACGCTCTGCTTGTGAAGTAGCAGCTAATTGACGCTCAACATTCTCTTCGTCTAATTTTAAAGACTGTTTTAAAAGCACCTCTCTTCGCTGATAAAAGCCTATATTACTGTCTCGACTATTATTAAGCACCTCAACCAACTTGCCGTTGGCTTCAGTGGTAATACTGTCGATACTAGTTGTAAGACCTTTTATGATATCCTTGCCAACCTGCCCTAAGCCCTTGGTAATAGATCTAACAAAGTCTCTTGAAAGATTTCCCTCTGCATCTACATTTCCAGGAGGTGTCCCTCTCCCCCGAGCTCTATCTCCACGGGCAACATTAACGCCACCTTGTCTGATACGAAGAACGTCTCTCCTAAAGTTTTGAAACGCATCATTGTTCTTAGTAATTTCTTCTTTTACATCAATGGCTCTAAGTTCATTGCTTCTCTTTAAAGATTCCAAGCTCCCCAAAGTTTCTTTAAGAGTTGTTTTACTATCGTCATTTAAGCCTTTACGTAAATTAGCCAGCTCTGCTTTTAAAAAATCTAAAGCTTGCTGTAAATTCGTTCCTCCTGAACCAGAGGTTAATGTTCTACTGGCATCAGCAATAGCACTTCGAGCCTTTTCAAAGTTCTGACGAAGCTCTTCACCTTTCTGATACTGAGCTAATTGTTCTCTAACATTTGCAAGAGCTTCTTTTTCTGCTTTGTTAGTACCCTGTCTTAGAATAAGGAGCCTCTGAGCAGCCTTTACCACCGCCTCTTCATTGCTAAGTCTCGTTATGCTACTAAGAACACTTTGTTGTTGCGCCCGCATAGTCGTAAAAAGAACTTTACGAGCATCGAGTAAAGCTCTTCTAATACCCCTAAAAGTTGTACCTAATAACCCAGAGGTTTCTAAGAAGCTCTGCAAAGCAGCTAATGCCAAATTAAGAATTTCAGGAAGCAATTTAACTACAGATAAAAGCAGCTTAACAATATTGTCAAAGACAGCAGAAAGAGCTTTAGCAATTTCAGGGGATTCCCTAAGGTTTTTAACAAAACCTATAATGGCAGCAAAGGCGGATTCAAAAGTTCCTGTAACTGTCGTTGAGCCCAAAACAACTTCTAAGATTGTTTCCTTAGCAAGATTGAACGCATTTTTAATTCTCTCTGCTAATATAGAAATCGACTTTAACTGAACTATTTGATCACCGAACTGTTCCGTGATGAGCTTAATCGCACCTTCTTGTGATAAAAACTCCTGGGTTAAATTAGAAACATTTACACCCAGCTTCGACAAAGAACGCGTAGATACGTTCTCTGCAGTAAATATCGCTTCACCAACTTCACGAAATGATTTACCCAAGGCATCAGAAGCATTACTCGCAGCAATTAAAGCTGAAACGGTCTCAGCCTGACCAGCACCAATACCCTTCAACTTAATGGCTAAGTCCACTAAGTCGTTTCGGTACTTACCAGTCTGCAAACTGATGTTATTGAAGACAGCAGCAAGAGTCTCAAATGAAGCTCCCGTTGCTCCACCCGATATCTCCACCTGACGCAAGGATGCATTGAACACCCGGATGTTCTTATCTACCTCAATTAACGCACGACCAATGGAAATGATCGTACGAATCACTGTGGCACCAATAGAGATAATCCCCTTGATGCCACCAACCAGTAACTTGAAGCCAACTACAGCTCCAAGGGCAATAGGATTCACCCGAGATAAAGCAGCACCTATGCCGCCGAAAGCTTTACCAACGCTAACGCCCTGGTTTGCTAAAGTTCTGAACTGTTTACTGAGAGCAGCTGTGGCCTTCTGAGCAGCAGTGGTATCTACCTTAGTCTCAAGACCAATGCCAACTTTCTTATTAGGCATATCATATTATCCTTATCGTCTGCGTCTTCTTGCTGGCTTGGAAACCGTTTTACCCCCGGCTTTCTTTCTTGCTTTCTCCATCTCCTTAGCCTCAAGAATATTAAACTCAGCTTCAATAAAGGATAAAATATTTAGATGATAAGGATCATAATCCTCTGCCTTAAACGTGAAACCTACCTTACGTAAAGCCTTATGTTGGTAGTAATCATATAAGTAATAATGAAAATTGCTTTCTATAGGTATGCGTTTAAAGGTAGCGACTATTAGCTTTTTGAGACCATCTTGAACGACTTTCCCGGCTGAACACCCCTCATAACATGCCCAGCAAAATGATTGGCTAACGCAGCACCAAAGCTGAAATAACCCAGAACATCCTTGTTTTCTATATGCTCAAGTAACTCATTTTTTTTAGGATCAAACTTCTTCCAAGGATCAGCTAGCTTTTCACCGTTCTTACCTAAAGATGGCTTGTAAACCTTAACATCTACCTCTCTTACGTAATCTAAACACTCCAGTACAACACGCTGAACAAACTTCAGCTGGCCTTCCACTGTGTTGTCTTCATTCAACTCAGGATTAGCCTGACTCAAAGATAACCTTTGAGATAAATTCGGTACTGCATAACGGATCTGTCCCACTAACAAATAATCCTTACCATCCTTCATGTTCAAAGCTTCCGCTGAACCCTGATCTATATTGTCAGATGTCAGCAGCTTAATCTCACACGTCGCCATAAACTCAGTAGCCATCTCAACTCCTTTAAACACATCACAAGTACGATATAAATATAGACCCTGAACCATCACCAGGTGAATAGCACAGTAACTCCATGTCTAAGGTATAAATACCATCACTCTCCGCTAAAGAAAAACTGTTAATCACAGCCTCACTTCCATAAATAGTAAACACATTACCCGCTACCCAGCGACGATCACGCTTCTGACCACCCATAAAAGCGAAAGGAACCGTGTCTCCGTTCTTAAACTGAGAGAAGAAACGCTGATCATCATCCTGCAATATAGCTGAAACCGTTAAAGTAGCATCCCTAGAAGCTAATAACTTCGCAAATATAGCGTTTTCAGCACATATAGAATAGATGGTTGTCGTAGGGGTGTTTATAGTAAGCGAAACACTGGTAGCATCCAAGCACACATTGTTGTCATTCTCTCCCAAGAACAGTCTCTGATCCTTAGCAATAACAGGAGGCTGTCCATCATAGGCAGGCTTAAGAGGCAGATAAATTTTATAGTTTAAAGTGGAGGGTTTTGCAGCACGTTTAGACACCAAGCCAGCTCCAGCCACAGCTGTATCTGTCCTTTTGTCCTCATCAAAGCCCAACAGCTTTGCCATACCATCATCGCTTGCCGTAGCAGCAAAATCGAAAGCATATCCACTGGCATTTAAGAACCGAAACTTACGTACATCTTCTGAATAGCTTACCGTTAGAGTACTTAAAGACGGGCCTGTTAGAGCACGCAGCTTTGTCTGTAACTCTGTAGCCAGCTCTTCACCTGAAGTATAAATCTTGTTCGCTAATACCAGATTTACAGAATCCCCCAGGCTGGTACCGTAAGCTACCACGACAGTATTAAGACCAGCTTGAAGATCCCATGTAGCCTCATAATTTTGATTCATCCGATAATCAGTACCCTCAAAAGAGAAGGTACTGTTGATCTGACCATTAGCATCAGCCGTCATAGACATACTGGTCACACGACAGTTAGCCACGTTCTGATTACCAGATCCAGCAGAGAAGAATTCCCAGACATCAAATACGGGCTGCAAAGAAGTGGTGGGATAATAGGTAAGATGCAGACCCAACTTCACTCCAGCAGCAGGAGCTTCCTCTAAATCAAAGGCTAATTCCAAGCGTTTATTAGTCAGGTCACGGTTCTTAACGGGGCGCATGCTCCAACCGTTCACCTCGTCTTTAACTAAGACAGCATCACCTTTAGCATAGTCAGCCAACGCAGCATCTGACACATTGAGATATGACACCGTACTGCCAGCAATGGTTGTATGCTCAGTAGTGATAATACGCTTTCCACCAAGACACGACTCCACCATAGGAGCGTATTCTGTCTCTTCTCCTTCGACCCCACTACCTGTTAGATAATGAGAGAATGTTCCTGAAGGATTTTCTCCTGATATCACCGGCTTGGCAGCCATGATATCATCACGGATCTCCAAGTTCTCTGTGGTTTCAAAGTTAGGTGTGATTGTGAAATCGGACTGTACCGACACAAAATGCTTACCTAGAGTTGGCTCTAGAAGAGCACTTTCCTCTTTCTTTCCAATAACGGCAGCGACTTTACCACGCGTGGGTATTGCTGTCATACTTCACTCTCCTGTATATTATTTGCGCTCTAAACACTTGTAATCGGTGTGATAATTAACATTATACTCCATTTCTACTGACCCGTACATCTCATCAGCCGGGATCGTAAAACTAACGTTTTCTAGCTGTATATCTGACACAAATGGAATCAATTGCGTTTTTCTTTGAATTTCTAAATCAAACATCAAACACGCAGCTTCCAAATCCTCAATCAAAAAATTCTTAGAAAAAAGCACATCTGCATCCGTAGTCTTACCCTCAAAAAGAGAAGCATAAGACAAACGAGACATCTGCCCTTTATCATCCACAAAACCCTTCTCAGGACTCACCAATACACCTGTCTCAGGATTGTATTCAGGGTTCACATAAGTATGTCGGTAATAACTCACAGTTAAAGAAGAATTACTCATCCAATTAAAATTGGTAATCTGCTGCTTTTCAATAACATCATCACCAAACACAATATTTAAATCAGGCAAATAATTATGACTATCAGTAACATCCTCAGCTGTAGTCCTTTGTGTATCCTTTACATCACGACCAGGATTTCTAATAACACCACGTGTCACCGTATGTATGGGAGGAGGCTCCGTAAAATTGATATATTTCGGTGCAAAGCCATCATAAGGCTCACCGTGCTTTAACACATCCGTCATCACCGGATACAATATTTCACATAACCTTCTTCTCACCTGAGCACGAATTAATATGGAATACAGATTAATCCTGCCAGGAGAATCATCTCTGTAATAATTCCCCAAATCACGCATGGTCGTCAGATCTTCGTTCTTAAACGGCTCACTCACAAACAACTCCTAATCAATACTTCTAAGTAAATAACGACACGTAGAAACTTCGTCCAGCTGGATGTAAACAATCTCATAAACCCTGCCCGTACGCTGACGAATCACATCCCACCGAGCCTTATCCAAAACCGTACTACGTGGTGCCTCCACAGGATCAATAGCATTGATATCTTTAAAAGCCATCATCACATTAGGATGCTGCACAACCACTTCCACAGATGTCTCAGTATTCTGACGGATCACATTGTCATATACACCATATACAGGAATAGGATCGTAGCGAGGTACAGATATTTGTTGGTAATAGAAAACAACAATATCATTATCAGCATCCAAAGCATCACCATTAGTATCTCCATCAATATCCAATGTAAAAGGAGAATCCTTCGTAGCAGGGCTTCCTAAAAACGTAACTGCATAGCTTCCCCAATCTCTGCTCGTCCCATCTGGCTTGATGATGGTCAGACGCTCAAGACTAAGCAGCCTATTTATATCACTAGATATTTCAAAGAGATTAGGAGACGCATCAACATAAGGAGGACGAAGACGTAACGTTTTCGCTCCTGTAGTTATAAAACTACGTTCCTGTAATTCAAAAAGCTCGCCCATTGAAAGAAGCAATGAGCGAGCTATAGTGTCTGAATATTGTGAAAATAAAGGCATAAAACATACCCGAAAATACGGTAAAGCTTAAGCTCCTCCCCAAAGTAACATAACACGGACAGGACCCTCATCTCCAGCACCAGCATCATCTAAAAAGTTACCAATACGAGAGTTATTACGAGCTACACCTGTAGCAACCGAAGCATTGTGAGAACTGACAAAAGCACGGTCACCCGACTCAATGTTTTCAGCAGAAGCCACCGAAAATTCATAAATTCCACCCACATGAACAGCTATGGTCTCACCAGCATCAGCATGGTCTGAAGCAACGCCGATGAATTGACCATCTCCGCCGCCTTGAACCACTGCATTGCCAGCACGAACCCCAGCAGCCACACGTAAGTTGATCGTGGATCCACCGCCACCTTTACGCTTCATTTATACTCCTAAGCACCAACAGGAGCCAACAATACACTGACTGGAGTTGACGCGCTAGCAGGCGAAGCATTTAACGCATAACCCACAAACGTACGTCCACCACCTGTAGCAGTTGTAACTTGATTAGAAGAGTTAGCAGCATAAAGTTTTGCACCCACTCCCACAGCTACGTTGTTAGCCGTCTTTCTCATTTCAAAGACACCTTGGGTTTGTAGCACCACGTCTTCTCTAATAAGAGCATTGTCTAAAGCTACTCCCGTTAGTGAGCCAGCAACTACAAATTCTCCCGAACTTACCGCGCCAGGAGCAGCGATGGTCACCGTTCCGCCTCCGCTACCTTTATTCTTAGCCATATCTCAATCCTTAATTAAATGTTAAACCGTACACTTGTGAGCCAGTCTGTAATCCATAGATTTAGCCTGAACATCGTGAACCACCTTAAACTTCATCACATCTGTGTTGAAATCCAGTTCCTCTTCCAAGCGTGGCCCCTTCTGACCCTGCAGTGTAGCCAACTCTATGAAAGGATAACCAGAACCAGCTTTATCAGCCACTCCATAGTAAGAGGTAGCTGAGTTGGTAGATAGCCGTGGCTCAGCAATAACCTTCAGCCCACCAAACATAACATTAGCTGTTTGTGGAGCATTAGGAGTATACGAGCTGTTCACCGCTTGCAGAGCCTCAAATTCCAACTGTAAAGGAACCAAGATGTATTGAAGCTTTAAGTTCATGTACGCATTCTTAGGAGTACGTCTCAAACCAAAGGCAACCATCATAGCTTCCACACCAGCATAATCGTACTGAGGCATCACTTGAGTTGGATTGGTTCTAAATGGTACACCTGTGGACAAAGTACCGCGAGCATTCGAGTAAAGAGTTGCCCCCTGATAAGTACCATTAATAACTTGGTTCCATACCAAATCACTTTCCAAATCAGCAGCTGATTTCCCTGAGTTGAAAATTGCTTGAAGACTATTGGTATCATCAGTAACAAATGTTTGCCGTGTAATCTGATGAATCAAACCACTGGTCATCAAGGCGTAAGTCTCTTTGGTATCGTCTAAGCTATCAATTGGAAACGCTGCTCCAGGAGCTGTCTCTACGAGGTCTCCAGTGTCACTGATTCCCACACGATCCTGAACCTTGAAATCCGCCACTTGCAACCTCGTTACAAATGGATCAAATGTCTGCTCTCCCCGGAACTGCTCATAAGAAGCAATGACCGCTTTTGTAGCAGAGCTGGCTATAAGTTCAGGAAGGTCAGCATAAGCCATGATTGGCCCAGCTGCACCCCGTCGCTCTTTACGAGGCGCTCTCTTCATAGCACCCCAGATCTCATCACCCGTTAAATTACGCACTTCTCTATGACCAGCATGAGAGAGCAACTCTCGGCAGATCTCAGAGATAGGCTTGAACTGCCAGTTACCAGCAAGTTCAGCATGTTTCGCATGGCTGTTACCACGGCCACGAGTGATCTTAGAAATCAAAGCATGCTCAGCCTTGTTTCTAAGGGTTTTTAAATTATTCTCTCTATAACTATTATCTACCGTCACACCTGTAGTACGACGTTGGATCTTAGGAGAAGATAATTTCGTGTATAATTTGTTTCTAAAATTAGTCTTAAATCTCTGCATAGCCTTAGCCGTACCTTTCTTGCTCGCAGCCATCATAGGATCTTCGGGAGGAGCAGCAGCAGCAGGCTCGGCTCCTTCCATCTCTCCAGCTAGTGTTTCAGCTAGAATTTCTTCCACGGCCATCATCACATCATTTTCTACGTCCACAGACACATCATCGGGCAGGACATCATCTGCAACAGCACCAGCTTCCTGGGCTGCGGCCTTCACCTCGTCTGCTGTGACTGTAGGCTCCATGTCTTCACCGTCCTCTGCAGGAGCAGCAGCCGGTGCAGCGGGAGGCGGGGCTAGTTCACGGGTTTCCACGAAAGCCATAAAAGCCGTTCTTTCGTCTTCTGAAAGACCACTATAAAGCTTCTCCCATGTTTCTAGCTTTGCAAACTTTGAAGATTTTTCTTTATCTTCTTCTTTAGTTGTATCATCTTTTGCCATAGTGAATTTTCCTTGAGGATTAACGAAATGAACCAAACGTACTTTGTCTTTCAGGGGAACACGATTCGTTGATGTAGCTTTTCTAATAATACTACCACAATCTGCTGGGATTGCCACAATCGAGACCTCATAAGGTGCCCATGATGTAGCCAATTCTCTACGATGCCCCTTTTCGCTAGCATCGATTTCTTGTCGTTCAAGAATATCTGCTCCCACAGACACTGAACGAATAATCCCAGCTTCAATCTTTTCACAGATCTCACGCTCTTCTTGAGTCACCCGCGAAAGACGCAAACGACCCATTAACACATTCGTCCCCGTTTCTTCGTTTCGTTCAATCCACGCATGTTCCACAATCCCCATTTGGTGATTAGCAGACATACGCTCGCCACTACTACCATCATGGTGATTGTTCAGTACCGGAGCCACACCCCCAGTTAACCGAGTAAGATCAATAGCCTCTGGGTTCATATCTAAACCCAGTTCAACCGTAGCTGGGTTGCCACGATCGTCTATTTCTTCACGAGCTACAAAAGCACCCGTAGAAATAATCACATCAAATGTACAATGTTTTTCGCTACCCTCAAACGTCTGCGACGTCCGTAGAATCCGACCCTTCCGCCTCACCTTGGCTTCCTGGTTCTGCTGCAAGTGAATCCCCCTCAATAGCTGTTTTATTGACTTGCTCTAATTTTAAAGCTGCATCTGCTGCTTTTTGCTCTGCACTGGCATCTTTATCAGATATATCAGACTGTTGCTGAGTCATCAAGTTCACTAACAGCTTATCATAATCAGCAAAGTTAATAACATTGCGGATCGGAACCTTATTGATCTTAGCCATGAATTCTCTACTAAGTACACCACCTTGGCCATACATCAACCCAGTTAAACCGGCTTCATCAAGCTTCTCATTGGAGTCTTTGATCTCTTTTAGGGTTTTATCGAAGTCATAACCCAATTTAGACATAGCTTCCTTCATAGAAATGAAGTTAGAAGCCACTTCAGTCTGTACCGATGCTATTTCCTTCTCAGGATCGATCATCACCGGTGCTTCAGGAGACCAACGAATACTTACATCATGTTCTTCTGGGATAACCTTGTTTCTTTGCAGATGATCAAGCACCCATTCACCAATTCGCATCAAACACTGAGGAATCACAGTGCTTTCTAGCTGGTGACGTAGGTGTCGGTTCATTTCTAAGAACCCCATACGGCCACTAGAGAAATTAACGTTACTATAGTCATTAAATATTTCATACGAAACACCCATAGCTCCAGCTATCCGACGCAAACACCGTTCAACGAAGTTCTCGTTCAATGTATTAGATGGAGATGGAAAGGTAATTGTTTTACCAGGTGGCAGCTCTTCAACAAAACCTGGTTGCACAGAACGGGTACTTTCACCAAACAACGGACTTTCTCCATCAGCTCCGATGAAATCCTCTCGTTCTTCTTCACTTAATTCGAAATTATCCTGAACAAAAGCGGTATAACTCGATTGCAGCTTCTGTTGCTTAAGTTTTGCTTCTTCATACTCACGAAGGTTCCAAATATCGAGCATGGCTGGAGCTAGCCAACTCACACCGTCGATCTGGCCTGCTCTATCGAGGCGTTTCACGTGACATATGTCTTTATAGGGAACTCTGACCGTATCAAAGTTAGCCCCATGGCCTCCATATTTCCCTACTCCGAAATTATCAGGATGTCTGGTGTAAAGATGGTAAGCCATAACCCGAGCGTCTTTATTGAACTCAATACCATTGATGATTTCATTGCCCGTATCGTGATTAGGCTGATTTATGTAAACGTTAAGGTAATCTCCTTCAAGAACATGAAGCGATAACCTACCCTTGCCATATATCCGTTGAATAAAAACAGAACCATCTCGTACCAATGAACGCACAATAAGGCTCTGCAAACCCACTAAGGTATTTTCTCTTAAATAGTCTCCATCAACACTGGACAACCAGCCTTGTAAGAAGTCATCTACGTTCTTGCGCACAGCCTCATTACCAGTGGTTACAGGAGTAACCCCTCTACCGATCATGTTACAGATAATGGAATCCACAACTCTACGGGTTACAGGATCGTTTTCGTATAAATGTCGGGCTTGATTACGTAATGGCTTTTGCTCCCAGTGGTTCCTGGTGTTGAGCTCAGTGCCATAAAAGTTAGGACGCTCTCTGACAGCCTCATGAAACCGTCTTTCTGCAAGTTTCAGCTGACGAGCTTGAAGATGTAGCCTGTTTTCGAGCTCTTTAGTGTCAGATCTGAATCTTCTTCTAAAAAAGCCCAAAGGTTTAGATGTTGGCATCAAAAGTCCTACGCAAAGAAGGGATATTGGGGTTGCGTGACTTCAGCACTGTGGTGCGATTATTTCCACCAGGAAGACCAAGCGCTCTCCTCACATCAACGATGGCTCGTCTCAATTCAGGAGCTGAACGATACTGCATAGATTTACCACCGTATGTGACAGTAGTAGATCCACTAACATAAGCATCAAGAAGAGCTGCATATCTTTCTCTCAATTCATCTGGAGATAACATATTCTATCCTGTAAATGATTTGATCTCTACAAAGCGTGACCATTTATCATCGGTGTGAGCATACTTTGCTGCATTACACCCGTACCACATAGCAAAATTATACACCATTAGATCCAGTATCTCATTTCTCTCTCTTACAGCTTTCCACCTATACCTTATCCTACCAGTTCTATCCATGGGGTCATGAGCATCAGGAAGCACCATACGCTCTGAGCACAGTTGCTCGTAGAATTCCCGGTCTTTTCCTTTAGGGAAGAAGATGTGGGTATCGGTAACCTCATCAGATTCAATCAACAGCCTTTTGTAGATTTCGTTTTTCAAGAAATGCGTGTTCACATCTTGGTACTTGTTCCCCACTCGGCTCTTCTTGCCAGAATAGACCGATACTTCCATGATCTTGGGATAACTGATAATACCGTCCATATCCCAAACACCACGAATAACCTGAATTCTTTTGTGATGATCCACAACGCTTCTTTTCCAAGAAAAAACCCGATACGGAATAAAGCCCGAATCTATGGCTAGCTTGGTAATTCCGTAGTCTCCGTATTTTGACTTAAGTACATCTGTAAGCTCTAACCAAGGACTCTCATGTGGATCCACATTAGTGTTCCCCCACAAGACTATGTGTTCCACAACGAAGCAGATCTTACGATGCCAAGCTGTAATAAGTACCTCTAAACGGTCTCCTTGGACATCAACCCCTGCTAGCAAGAACTTAGGTGTCACTCCACCCAAAGTTGGGATCTTTCCCTCCTCATACTTACCCCCAGTTTTGTACAAAGCATTAGCAGATGGGAACTCATCAGCTGCCTGTGTACACGGGATACCTAAGTAGAGATTTTGGAATGTCTTTGCATAGGCCTCATCACGCTCTGCTTTCATCTTGGCCTTGGCTACATCAATCCACGATAAAAACCCAATGGGAGAGTACAAAGCATTGAGGTGATAACTGCGAAAAGTCTCCGATATATGCTCCTCCTTTGTAGGCTTCCAAATCCCAGCCTCAAGCATCATCGTCTTAGAGGATTCTTTGATCAATTCACCACATTTTTCGCATTTATAGGTAACACCTGCATCGATGTTATTTTTATCAAAAACCAGATTGTCCATCAGCAGCCTTTGTTCATGCTTGCAATGAGGACATGGCACAAAATAGTATCTCTGATCACCTTCCTCGAACCATTTAGCAATAACTGATGATTCTTCATAGGTAGGTGTGCTTCCCATGATGATTTTTCTTCGGTTATAAGCCGCTGTTCTACCAATAGCCAGCTCTACTGGACTCCCTTCCCCTTGTGTGTCCACTGGGAAGCGGTCTACTTCATCAATAAGAAGGTATTTCACCGAAGTACCCGCTAAATCAGCAGCCACATTAGCTCCGCACATCACCAAGAAGCCCCCAGGGAAGTCTTTATGGATAATCGTGTTACGAGAAGTGGTTCTTGAGAAGTGAGATATCTTACCACGCACCACAGGGGTGTCATTGATCATCGGCTCTAGCTTCTGCTGAACGATTTTCTTAATATTCTTCTCTGAAGGGCCTACAATCATGGACGGACCCGGTTGATGAGAAATGGTGTAGCCCAAAAAGTTCATCAAGATGCCCTCGGTGTAGCCCACCTGATGCCCCTTCATAATAGCTATCCGTCTTATTTTGTGATAAGGAGGCACAGACGTCATACAGTCCATGATCTCTTTGAGATATGGTGTCCGAGATGTCTGCCATTTACCAGGTTCCGAGGAACTCGCTGAAGACAGGTATCTATAGTTATCCGCCCAATCACTGATCAACATCGGTTGAGAGATTTTTATAGACTTTGCAAAGCTCTTGATGTAGTCTGCAGAAAAGTTGTTCAACATAAAGGAGAAATTAAAGTGAAAAACGATGAAAAAGATTTAACTAAGTGGATCTGTCTTAATGACGAAAAGCCTCTTAGTACCGTAGATGAGGTCATAAATAACTTATATCAAACTAGGGGAGTAAAGCAATACGACAAATCAGATATACCAACCGAGCTTAAAGAAAATGCAAAAAAAATTGCAAAAACTGTTTTAGAAGACATGGAGGCTGATAAGAGGATTCTTCTGTGGGGTGATTATGATGTGGATGGCACATCTTCTGTGCTCATTTGGGTTTACACATTTATGTTCAAGAAATACACAAACTTTGGCATTCACATTCCTGAGCGAACGGATGGTTATGGCTTAAGTATTTATGGATTAAATAGGTTTGCCAAAAACTACGACACGGTCATCACCATGGACAACGGTATCACTGCAGGTGAAGAGGCTATTTGGTGTAAGCAGAATAGAATCAAGCTGATCGTTACAGATCACCATAGCTTTACAAAGGAGAATCGCACCACTGCTCCCTATATTTTCAATCCTCACGATTACGAAGAAAACTACTGTTCTGACCTTTGTGGTGCCAGCATATCTCATCTCATCACAACCCAGATTGCTCAAGATGTAGACATTGTTGCTTCCACAGCTTTCTTTGCGAGCATGGGGATCATTGGTGATGTGGTACCACTGAAGGGCTATAACCGGCTACTGTTTACATTAGGCAGAGAAGCCCTCTTCTTACAAAACATCCCTTGCTTCATAGCTCTTAGAAAAAAGCTCAAACTATCCAATAACAAGAAGCTTAACGCAGTGGACTTTGCTTTCGGTATCAACCCGTTGGTTAATGCTTGTGGACGCATGGGTAACATCAGAAAAGCTGTGAATTTCTTTTGTGCTAAAGCTGATGAAGCCGAGACCCTTTTAAAAGGCATCATGACTTTAAATGTGGAAAGGAGGATGGTTGAGAAAGAACAGACAGAACTGGCGTTAACAAAAATAAAGCTATTTGAGTCTATTGCCACAAAACCTAAGAATCAGCTCAAACACAAACATTACCTCCATTTAGTGGATCCCAAGTTTCATCCCGGCATGATGGGACTGATCGCTGGGAAAGTAGCTGAGGTCATTAACAAGCCAGTTTTGCTTATGAGAGGATATAGACAGCCTGCGGAATCCAGGTATGTCTACGAAGGATCAGGCAGATGTTACAACGGTATACCTTTGCTCAGTGTGCTACGTCATATCGAGCATTTGTTCATTAAGCTCGGTGGTCATGAGCAAGCCTTTGGCTTTATGCTTTTAGAAAGAAACATTGACCGTGTAACCGACTATCTAGACAAAGAATTACGCAAAAGTATCTACAAACAAATAGTCATAGATGACATTCCTTACGATGCCAACTTAACCTTCCCCTTAATCGACCTACCACTTGCCCAAAAGCTCAGAGATCACGAACCATTTGGAAAAGGATTCACCAATCCTGTTTACAGAATTGTTGGACGTATCTATGAAATAAGAGTGAGTGAAACAAAGACAGGAAAACACAGTTTCGTTCATATTATTAACGAAGAAACCCAAGTGCGTAAGATTAACTTCTTTTTTAAAGACCTAGAAAAAAGCTTTGAAAAGGATGAAAAGGTAGAAGCCTTGTTTTCCATGGGTACCTCTATGTTTATCAATCAAGAGCAGCTGGCTTTGAAGGGCTTAGAGATACGCCCATTAGATGAGAAAGTCCTTAGTGTTGAATAATTCCTTAGCCATGCGAACTCTCTCGAGTCTCTTGGTAAGAACATCAATCTGGTTCTCAAGATAGGTCTCTATCTTGAGGAACTTTTTCTGATAAATGTTAGCTGATGGATCTAGGTCAGCCATGTTGAGATTTTTCTTCCAATAACGCACCGTTGAAATCGGAATTTTAAGCTCTCGAGACACATCTACCAGTCGCATCTCTTCACATAACTCCAAGGCATTCATCATCTGTTCTTTGGTATAAACGGTCTTAGTTCTTTTTGTCATAAATCACTCCTTATCATCCTCTACGTCCTGTACATTCTCTTTGCCTTTGTGAGACTGAGCGATCTTTCTACTCCGAATAACCGGGTCTTTAGCTGAACTAGCTAATACATCCAAAAACTTCTGCTCACTCATCTCTTCTATAATACTGTTGCTAATCTGCTCCACCTCTCTAAACAACAAAAGATGAATAGTCTCCTCATCACTCTCATGTACAATCCGACTACTCAACCTGTCGGGCATCTGTACCAAAAGTGTTCTGATCTTACTACCCACCACCGTTAAAAACTGTCTCACATGCTCCGTTGGCACAAGCTTAGACGTAGCCTCTTCATAGATGGCCTTGTCTAACAAGGCTCGGTAATGATACGACAGCGTTAACGACCTATCTTTACTAAGAACCTCTTCGTCATTGTCAGTCTCTTCGGTGACTTTTTTGGACTTAGAGTTCTTATAAGTTCGAGGGGCGATAGCATCAGGACTTGTCTCCTTCTTCTTCGGCCGGTTGCCCATAGCATAAGAATGAACCACTCCTTTACTTTTGTTTTCTGACATAGGTACTCTCTAAAAAGGTAAATTGGGTTGTTGCACGCCCCACTCTGGGTTCTGCGGAGGTTGTGGTGGCATAGCGTTAGGATACTCAGGTTGCTGATATTGAGGAGGTGGTTGTTGAGGAGGTGGTGCCTGTTGCACAATTCCCTGTGGTGGAGCAAATTGCTGTTGTTGAGGAGGCTCTCCAATAGCACCATGGGTATATTGCTGTTGCTGCGGTTGTTCTACAAGCTTGGGTTTGTCAGCCGGAGATCTACCGAGATCAAACTGACCGATAAAGTTCAAATTGACCTGCATTTCATTGTTGAACACCGACAGCGAAGCTGCTGAACCACTGGTACTCGCTATCACATACGCTCCCTTCACTAAACGTTCACGAATGCCCTCAATCTTATCAGGACGAATCAAACCACCAACCCAGATCTTGCTTTCCTTGATACCATCCTTCGTCCATTCACGTTGATTATGACAAAACTTCACACGAAGATATTTGGGATTCTTTGCTGGCTGCGGACTGTCCACAAGATTGCCGTCTACCACCAAGTTAAACATGGCTACTCCTTTAAAAATAAACGCTATATCAATATGTTATATCACACACCAAAGATGTGATACAATAATGTAACATTTTTTGTTTTATTTTGTCAACTTTATTTTGATGTTACACGATCAACTTTTTTGGCAAGGACATTTGCTGATTTATCCCTGCTTTCAACCCATGCATCTTGCAATATGTCCAATGCTTTAAACACTTGAGAAAAAATATAACGAGAGGACTTGCTTTCTACCAGCAGATTCACAAATAAAGGATATTTTCCAAGCTCACCAGAGACACGATCTGGGTTGAGTCTTCCAGGATAGCCTACTCTTTTGAAAGGAACGTAATCTTTAAAAGCTGCTGATGCTTTTGGCTTAACATGGATCGGTTCAAGTCCCAATCCTTCGAGTTCAGTGCCCATTCTTCCAGCTGGTCTTTGTCTACCAAATAATTTCACCGAAGTTATGGCATATCTAGCGAAGTGTCGTGATGCTCCGATATGGATAGGATCCACTGACCCAGTACGCTTGCGTGACTTGTTCGGATTTGGCTTCCCTCCCTTCCTCACTTTAGTAGAATAAGCTAAGTAGCCATAGGCAGGATCTCGGTACTCAATGGTGGTTTTGAATCTATCAAATTTAACCTTCATTTCATCGGTAAAAGTAATGACTATCCTCGCTTTTACCTTGCTGACTTTAAATGGCCCTGAGGCATCAGCCCAAAGTTTTGTCATTCCCTTATATTTGGTCTTTTTTCCTTTAACATATTCATCGTTCAAAAGAGTCATCATGGCATCTTCGGCAGCAAGCTCCATAACACGGTTCACTTTTACATGATAAAACAAATCCTTATCTTGAATATATCGGATAGCGTCTCTTCTTAGTGTTGGATTTTTAATAGGGAGTCGTTTTATGAAATAAGAAGCTTTCACTCCAGTAATAGCCTGGATCCTCCGATCGGTTTGTGCTGAAACAAACATATTATGGGAGTCATCCACGTATTTAGCAGCAGCTAATATCTTTCTTTTCCACAAGCGTCCGAATGTCATACATCACCAAGGAGTTACGATGAAAATCATAGGCATAGATCCCTCTTCTTATAGACTAGGGTTCTGCATTGCAAATGGGATAACTGAACCAGACCACGATTTAGACCTCATTGACTACGGTTATATAGAATATGATACCCATATTACTATAGAGGAGAAACTCGTAGAGATGTTCGATGGAGTATCCGATATATGCAAGAAGCATCAACCCGAGATCGTGGGGGTAGAAGATGTGTTCCTCTTCCAGAAGTACTCATTCACAGCACTTAAGCTCAATATGGTGAAAACCGCAGCTATGCTCGGAGCATATAAAGCATGTGAGTCCAAGCCAGAGATGTTTTTGATCCATTCAACCACAGCAAAGAAGTGGATGGGATCAGGAAGGGCATCTAAGGACATGGTGGCAGAAGCAGTTTCGGCTAAATTCGATGTGGATATCACAGATATGCCTTACGATATCACCGATGCTATAGCCGTAGCCTACGCAGCACTCATGAAGAGCCTTGGTCACTAGGACATACATCCGGCGGCTCCTCCGTCACCACCTCCATGGCACGGTACAAGAACGAACATATCAACAAGTACTGGTGCGTCGACAGGTTCTCCATGGATTTCATCAAGGATTCCAGGCGGTCATGGTTAAGTGTGCCCTTCATCTTGTAACTGATGTGCCGATAAGTCAGCTCCTCATCATAGCCATCCGCTATCTGCATAAGAAGTTTCAACTCCTCAACCTCGTATAACAAGGCTGCGAGGTGATAGTACATGCTCGGAAGATCCCAAGTGCTAGAAGCGTTGTTGCGCCAGTCAAGTGAGCGACCGCCGTTAATGCGGTAGTGGGTAGAAGCGCCATTAGAAGAAGAATCCTTCTTGGACGCACCAGCTTTTCTCTCCTTACACTCTCTTCTGAGCTCAGCAGCGCGGACTCTCCGCTCCCAGCGGCGGCGTGCTGAATCCTTGTCTTCCATGGCTAACCCTCCCATGACTGTATGACATACCACTGCTAAGACTATAGACTATCTCCGCGTAAAAATCTCTGAAGACGGCTCTATGACTAGAAAGCGCTAGATATCACACCAGACCAATTGAGAAAAAACATCATATAAACAACAAAAAACCCCTCCCTGACGGGGGGTTTTTTTGGGCAAGGCAGCTTTCTGGCGAAAATAAAATTTGCGTTTTCCTGCAATTCGTGATATTTATACCCTAAATAAAAAATAATTAGGTAAGAGCGCCT
>Ga0209022_1000939_pt1 | contig 32929 bp, 25 predicted proteins | sample PinacodermPK_FD_187300 | JGI IMG/M metagenome (GOLD analysis project Ga0209022, IMG submission 187300) | Host-associated microbial community of the marine sponge Aplysina aerophoba from Gulf of Piran - sponge pinacoderm, lysed by proteinase... | ecosystem: Host-associated > Porifera > Sponge >...
TATTTGCCAGCGACTATCCGACAAATATCATCCTGCTCATTATTACCATCCCTGTCGTCATGAGTGTTAGTTGGCAGTTATGCCTTCTCTCACTACTCCTCGTCGGCGTGACTGTCTCGATACCAACTCTTTTAAACAAGTCCCTTAATCGAATCGGGGAAGAAGTTCAAGAACAGAACGCTGTGCTGTCAAGCAACCTGCAGGAAAGTATTGCTGGTTCTCGCGAACTCAAGGGATTGGGCAAAGAACTCTACGATTTAAAAAATATCCATCACTTCCTGAAACAACTTGTGACAATCCGTATCAAACAGGTAAAGCTCCAAAAGGTAGGAGATATCTTAGTCATCTGGTGGTTAAGCGATGCGCTGGTGCTTCTGGTGGGAGGTGGGTATGTCCTACAAGACGCGATGACTGTGGGAGAACTCTTTGCGGTAGTCATGTGGTTCAATGCGCTGCAACGTCCTGTGCACTTTCTCGTAAGCCTTCATCTCAGCATTCCATCCGTCATGGCGGCGGCTCGTCGGATTTTCGCGTTCTTTGATGAACACGAGCAAGAACCTCAAGATGGTACACCTCTCACGCAAATTGAGGGAAGCATTCAATTTTCTGATGTCTCCTTTGAATACAGCGAAGCACACCCCGTTTTGAAACGGGTCAATTTTCAAGCGGAACCCGGCGAAACAATTGCGATCGTGGGACCGAGTGGTGCCGGTAAGAGCACTTTGGTGAGCCTAATTCCGCGCTTCTATGAACCCCAACACGGCAATATTCTCATCGACACCACACCAATCAATACAATCCAAATCCAGTCGTTGCGATCGCATATCGGCATTGTTTTTCAAGATCCATATCTATTCGCCGAGAGCATTGCCTATAACATCCGTCTGGGTGCGGAAGACCCAGAAGCAGTAACACACGAAGAGATAGTCACCGCTGCCAAGTTAGCAAACGCACACGACTTCATCGTGAATTTCCCTGAACAGTATGAGAGTGAAGTCGGTGAGCGTGGCGTTCGACTCTCCGGCGGCGAGCAGCAACGTATTGCCATTGCGCGCGTGCTTATTAGAGACCCCAAAATCCTCATTCTCGATGAGGCAACATCATCTTTGGACGCAGAATCCGAAGGACTCGTTCAAGAAGCACTCACACACCTCATGAGAGGACGCACCAGTTTCGTCATCGCACACCGACTCTCAACCATCTTGAACGCTGACAAGATTCTTGTACTCAGCGATGGAGAACTCGTTGAATCCGGCACACACGCTGAGTTGATTCAACAGGGCGGTGTATATCACGACCTATTCCAGAAACAGTTTGCAGGCATACATGCTGGCAATTAAGTCAACTGTCGGTCAAACGCATCCAACATCGCCTGCGTGCATTGATTAGCATGCAAATATAACAACCAAGTCTAACGACAACCAATGGACGCGTGTAAATGAACATTATATCAATTGATCCGGATAAACGGAGTGTGCTTATTCCTCTCTTTGCAGATTATCTTCCGCAGCGCATCTTTATTCACAGCGTTCTTGAGGGGCATAGCGGCATCGCGCTTGTAGATTCAAAAACAAATCCACGGGTTGCCCAATTAACGCATCCCGGTTGGGCGATACTCGGCGGTGATGTAACGCATCCCGTCGCGCATAAATTGGTCGAGCAATTATCAGACATGTGGATTATTCCTATCTCAGAGGCATGGCGTGAGTTAATATTCCAAATTCACGGTCATCACCTGAAACAAATGCCAGGTATTACATTTTCACCGAAGTCCCTCAATCTCAAACATCTGCGGAGCCTCCAAAAACGAATCCCTTTTGCGTCCGACATTGAACACATTGACCTTTCCTTGGCGAGCCAACTTAAAAATGAGGGGCTTTCGAGTTTACCCGGTTTCAGTTCACTCGCCGATTTTGCTGAACGGGGAATCGGTTTCTGTGCAAAAATTGAGGGTCGCATTATTAGTCACGCGGTCTCACTGATGCAATGTCGTGAAGGGATTCATATTGGGATTGAAACACATCCGGACTTTCGCAACAAAGGACTTGCGACAGCTATCGCTGCTAAACTGCTTGTACACTGCATTGAGCGAGGCGTTTATCCGCATTGGTCTGCCAGCTCTGAAAACGCGGCTTCTATTCATTTAGCTGAGAAACTCGGATATGTCCATGATACGGTGTACGAGACACTCGGTGTGCCATAAAGCAAGGCTTTCATCAAAAATAGGCATGTATACCCATTCCTACAAAAACTCCCGCGAGACCTTTAGATTGTGAGTCGGTTTTTTCCCTGCCAAATCCTTGACCAACTTCCACGTTCAAACCGAGCGGAATACCTCCGAGTGAGAACACAAGTTCACCTCCAAAAGCGAGTCCACCTCCTAACGTCGTGGTAAGGATATCCCGTTCCTCTTTATATTGCCAACCCCCTTCTAAGGTGAAATAGAGTCGTGATGTATGCCACCTGCCTTGGTGCTCAAATATAGCGTATGAGATGCCACCTCCGAACATGTGGTCGCTATCCTGATCCTTGAGAATAAAACGTCCAACGGTTTGAAAATATATGGGGGCGAGCCCGGTGTAGCGAAAACTAATTCCACCAAATTCAGAGGTAGCCCCCTGAAGTCCGATGCCAAATGTCGAGTCACTCGTGAGGAATTTGTCTTGCTGCGCACCGTTTTGAGCAGGGTCGTTTTCTTGTGCTTGTGCTGAGAAATTGAAGGTTATCCCGATAAGGATATAGGTCAGACAGAAAATTGAGCGTGTCATTGTTTATCTCCTTTTTCGATAGAGTTACGGCACACGGCGTGTGCCTACTACTTTATTTATTGGGCAATTAGCAGTGTTATCCAATGTGACTTAGTAGTGGACGGGTGATACATGAGAATATCCTGCTTACCGTCCTTGTTGAGGTCTACCAGTCGGGTATTCCGTTCGTCCATAGGCAAGGTGACCGCGACCTTTTTGGGCTGCCGCGCCAATAAATCGGACCCAGGTACACCGATAAAGACTTGCAGTTCTTCCCGGCTCTTTCCTACCAACAGATCCAAGCGTCTGTCGCCGTTCACATCTCCCATCAGTACCGGCGATAAGAATATGTTTTGTCTGTCAAAGGGTCTGATATGCGGTCTGATTTTATGCGTGGCAGTTGGCTTGTCGGGGTAGATACCGTCTTCGATGCGATAGAATTCAACATCTATCATGATGGAATTGCCGAGAAGCGCACGCATCATCCCGGCGGGACCTATATTTACGTCTCTGAACATAATGTCGATCTGACCATCCGCATCGAAATCCTGCAGCCACACCGACGAATATCCGGAGTGCAGCAATCCACCAGCGGTTCCTTGCGGTTGGATCGTCGTGTTGACCTCCCGTGCGAACAAGATACCGTCGGGTGTTGATGTGCCGAAATGCACCTCGTATAGGCTGCGCTGGTTCAGTAGGCTTCGACCCTCCAGCGAGAGAATCACGAGGTCGGCAACACTGTCGCCATTCACGTCGCGGAAGGAGTGCAGCACCCTCAACTTCGTGTTTTCTCTGAATCCAAAGATGAGCGAGAACGAACTCTCGCCGCCGAATCCGAAAGCGGTCGAGTAGGCACCGTCAGTGTCAAATGGCACTTCGGAAATTGTGAAGGTCTCAGCGACCGGAGAAAACATCCCATTCGCGTCTTGGTAATAAACGTCGAAATGATCCTTGTTCCAGAACACGAGATCGCTGCGTCCGTCCTGGTCGTGGTCCATCTCGTGGACACGACTCAGATACCAAGGAACGGTCAAGGCAGTTATACCGACCTCGCCGTAGCTGCGCGTATCATCCAAGGCAATCTCACCGAGAAATGGTTCGGGAGGACCGAGTTTTATGGGATCGGTGAACGAACCGTTGCCCAATTGTGTGGATATCCAGAACCCATCGACATCGGGTATCACCAAGTCGTCGCAGCCATCTCGGTTTACGTCTCGGGTGATATCAATATGCGGAATCCCGACTTCGCCCGTCCCTTTATATTTCACAGTGACTTCCACCAGTGTGCGTTCCGTCGCTGATTCGGGATCGAACCAGTTCAGGCGACCGTGCTCGTACGTAATCAAGCGGTCGCGTCCACCGATGTTAACTACGTCAACGAACAACACTTGTGGACGCAGTGTTACATCGAGTCTTGGTACCCAAGTGCCGTCGCTGAATGCGTAGACGCGCAAACGACGGGCGTGGTTCCCGTCAACGTTCACTACGGCAAGATCCGCGACTGCACCACCCAGCAGGAATCCTGTTAAAACGGTTTGGTGTTTCACTGTGCTGGTGACGACCTCATACGGATTGAAGGTAAGTTCTGACGGAGTAGACATCATCGGGTCGACCATTTGGCTGGATAGACCTGAACACCCTGGCAGAAGGACTCCAACAACCAGCATTGCTAACAGGCTACATCGATAGTACTTTGTATACTCGGTTACCGAGTTCAGTTTTGCAGAGAGCCGGTATTTGTAAAATAGGTTTCGGTTTTTCATTTTGCTCCTTTAGGCTTGTCCATATATTTAACATAACCTAAGTTCGAGATCGAAATTATAAATATGCTCTACAAACATGTTGAAAGTTTCAGAGTATTCAGAGTAAAGTGCAAAATGATGACTTTACCAAAAATGTTCCAAACTCCTATGGTGACTGACTTGGTCGGCATTTTCTCGTCTAAGTCCTCGGAATCTACTCTGAAAATATAGCGTATTCTATAAAGGGGACACAAGGACTTGAGCACCTTGAATTAACATAGATAACTAAATGCACAGTGTTAACCTATGGACAAAAATATGCCTGATGGATTTATCGGGCGATCAGTATCGTCACGCGATGCGGCTCAGTGCCCGGAGGCTGTGTCGGAGCACCATGAGCGTCTCGTAGCGTGAATGGGTGATGCATGAGGAGATCCTGTACCCCATCCTTATTGAGGTCTACCAGCAAGGTGTATTCCTCGTCGTTGGGAATGGCGACCTTCACTTCCTGAGGCTGTCGGGTGAACATTTCCGGTCCCGGTACGCCGACAAAGACAACCATAATCCGTGGGTGATCGGCGATGAGGAGATCCGAGTAGCCATCGCCAGTAACATCCCCGATGCGTAAGGTTGTGTTGAACGCTCGCGGGTAACTCTGCTGAGCGTTCCGTCTCTCATGGGTTGCTCCTCGGAGCACGATGTCGAGTGGCACCCATCCCGGTTCGCGATTGCTGGACACTCCATCCAACGCTATGTTGCGTGTGGTGTTGGGCATGTCAAGGTATCGACTCTCTCCCATTTGATAGAATTCGAGACCGAGCCAAATGTCATCACCCATAAATCCCTTGATGCTTTTCCAGAGGCTACCCTTGAGAAACTCGACATCAATGGTCGTGATCATCAGGTCAACCTGGTCATCGCGATTGAAGTCGTGCCGGTCCATCCCGAGTTGGATTTTCCCGTCCGACTGGAACGTTATGTCGCTGTCTCGTGTGAACGTAGTGCCTCCATCGGGTATTGGTACGCCGAAATGCACCTCGTAACTGGAGTGCTTACTGGAGATGTCTCTGCCCGAAAGCTTGAAAACCACGAGGTCAGCAATATCATCACCATTCAGGTCTGCCAACGAGTGCAGTACCCTTCCTGTCATGTCCGCGGCAGTGAGCGAGGAGAACCGGTCCGAGTCGAATGTCACATCTGTTGTGAAGGTCTTGGCATTTGGTGCAAACAATCCGCTCTCATCTTGGAGATGAACCTCGAAGTGGTCTTCGTTCCAGAATACCAAGTCGGTGCGACCATCTCTGTTGTAGTCGATCTCGTGGACACGGCTCTGAGACCAAGGGTCGTATCGATATCCATCGGCTCCGAGGATCCTCTCCATTTCAGTGGGCGGACCGAGTTTCACTGGATCGGCGAACGTGCCGTCGCTCATCTGGATGAACACCGAGAAACCATCGGAATCAGGCACTACCAGATCGTCGCGACCATCGCCGTTAACGTCCCGAGTGATGTCTACGTGGGGAATTTCGCCGCTGCGAGGCGGTTTGAAGTTGGAAGTACCCGCCACCAACATGTGTTCCGTTGCCGATTCGGGGTCAAACCAGTTCAAGCGGTTCTGCTCGTACGTGATTAAGCGATCGCGTCCGTTGATGTTTGCCACGTCAATGAACAACACTCCCGGACGCAGCGTTATGTCAAGTTCTGGTACCCATGTCCCGTCACCGAAGGCATAGATATGCAAGCGGTGGTTGTTGTTCTCGTCGATGTGCACGATAGCAAGTTCGGCGAAATCACCACCGAGGAGAAATCCCATCAAAACGGTTTGGCGTTTGGTGGAACCAAGGACGACCTCGTACTGCTCGAAAGTGAATTCCTCAGCAGCAGGTGTTATCTGACGGACCCCTTCGCTGAACAGATTTGAGCATCTCAATAGAAATACTCCAAAAACCATGATAAAGAATAGATTCCGCCGATTATGTCTTGTGCGTGAAAACACGGAACTAAGTTTCTTGGAGATCCAGTGTTTGTGGAATAGGTTTTGCTTTTTCATCTTTGTTCTCCTCCGATATATTAACATAGATAAATTAATTAACAGTGTTAACTCATAGACAAATAGAGTAGACTTTAGAATTACTTGGACAACCGAAGATTAGCAGGAGAAACACCCAAGCAAAAACACCTCGCCAGTGGAGACGGGTCTATGCCTTCAAACCCTCAATTGTCGTGTGAATTACCGTGTCGATCAATTTGTCTTTCTCAGTCCAAGGGAACTCTGGGAAATCGATCAAGAGCAATGTGACACCGTGAACTGCTGACCACAATACCTGACCGGTGGTTTCGACATCCATCTGACGGAATTTTTTCTGTTGAATGCATTCAGAAACCATTTCCCGCAAGTAATTGAACACCTTTTCGCCAACCGATCCTTCTTGTAGCCCTAAACCCTTCTGGAACTGCGGACGGATGACAAAAGTGAGTTTGTAATCCTGCGGATATTTGAGGCCGAACTCGACATAGGCTTGTCCACTTTTCCTGAGGGTCTCAACGGAGTCGCTTTTATCATTTTTTAGCTGCTCAAGTGTGTTCAACAGGTTCAGGAGTGTTTCCTTGCAAACCGAATCTAAAAGATCTGCCTTGTCCTTGAAATAGAGATAGATCGTTGTTGGTGAGTATTCAATCTTGTTGGCAATCTTTCGCATAGAAACGTTCTCGTAACCTTCATTGACAAACAACTCTCGCGCCGCGACAAGGATTTGCCGCCGCAACTGTTCTTTTTCCCTTGCTCTCCGTTCTTTAGTACCCATTGTTTTACCTTCATTTACATGGTAATCTAACTTAACAGTGTTAACATTATATCACATGTTTTTCTTTTTGTCAAATTTTTTTGCATTTTTTAAGGAAATTCTGCAGAAAACAGCGATCTGGAAGCGGCAGAAGGGACAATTTAGGTTTTATCTCCGCTCTTCAGGAATACCTTGGAGCAGTAAATATAGCGTTAAGCTTTGCTTTTCACTTTTTGAACATGAATGACACGAGTCTTGGAACTCTGTCTCGATCTGTTGCATGCTACCACTGCTTTTTCTCTTGCCTATTTTCACTGATTTCGCTACAATTCGTTTTTTAATAACCTTAGACTGATGTGCGAAAGCATCTCTATATCCCACACTGAAATAGTGGGGTTTAGGTCTGAAATCTGAATAGCACTTTTGATACAGGAGGAAATATGAAACTTGAAGGTCGAGCCAGTTTCGCACTGATTTGGTTAATTGCTTTCACTTTCGGATTATTGGTTACGAATATCAGCCATACCGCTCCGCTTGATCTGAAGACTGTTGAGTTTGCCTATCTCTTTGACGAAGGAAAAGGCAGCGTTGCTAAGGATATTTCTGAGAACGGTCGAGATGGTGATATCTCTGGTGCGAAATACACCAAGGGTGTATTTGGGACGTGTCTGGATTACGATGGCAAAGATGACAACTTGGTTGTTACCGGCTACGCTGGTATTGGTGGCACGGATCCGAGAACGACGGTTTTCTGGTTTAAAGCCGGGGATACACGAGAGCATTCATGGGTGAAATGGGGTCCGAATCTTACGGGAGAAAAATACTACGTCCGGGCACATCTGAGAGGTGGTGGGTGTAATTTGAGAATTGAAGTTGCCGGCGGACAAAATTATGGCGGAGACGAAGTGTGCGATGAGGAGTGGCATCATATGGCGGTCGTCTTCCCCAAAGGATCGGACGCTGTGAAGGACCATGACCTTTACGTTGATGGTAAACTTCAAACTAAAGAAGGTACCGATCAAGCGATGGACACGAATGATGAGGCACAAGAGGTTACTATGGGTGACTTTCTGGCGCACCACCAATTTATGTTCGGTCTTTTTGATGAGGTTGCAATCTTCAACGTGGATTTAACTGAAGATCAGATTAAGGCAATCATGAACAATGGATTACAAGCCGCACTCGGTGTGGACCCGCAAGGGAAATTAGCCACGACTTGGGGGATGCTTAAAACGTATTAACTATCTTTTGTAGGGGCGACCTTCGGGTCGCTATCCTGATTATCCCATAAATCGAGTCCCAACAGTTTTCGTCCCAAGGGTGTCAGTTCTGCCGATCCATAATTTTTCGCTTCCCACCCTCGTGGGTCGCCCGGATAGGGACTTCGCCCCAATGCTCTTCGCTCGCGCCACAAGGTGATGCGTTCTTGCCGTCGTTCCTCATCAATTGGGTCTGGGACGGGGTAGAAGTTCATGTATTGCGCCAGCCGTGGCTTGTCGGAGGTATTGCGACCGTTGCCGTGCGGAAGTGCTTTATGCCATATAAGCAGTGAGCCTGCCTTCGCAGGCACCTGAATGAAGTGTTCCGGCGAAATTTCTGGCACCCATGGGTTTTCTTTGTCAATCAACGATTTATGTGCTCCGGGCCAGCAAACAAAAGATCCCTGATTGTCAGCCGTGTCTGTCAGAAACAGGACTCCTTGCGTCCCGAAACCGACAGGGAGTTTGGAGGTATCTGCATCCCAGTGGTACATCCCCTTATGATCCCATTCAGGGTAGTCCGGGTGTTTAGGGGGTTTCATGTTGACTCGGTCAGGGTGTACCCAGATCCTCTCGGTGCCGTAGACCTCGGTATAGATGTGGTGGATCGGTGGATGCTGGTAGACATTCCACATGGCTTGGTGTTGGTACATTTCCACCATGCCTGCCCCGGGTTTATGAGGTGCGCGGTACCAACCGTTTGGGTCTGAAGGATCCATTTCCAAGAACGCAAAGATTGCATCAACAACAGCACTACAAAGTTCAGTTGGGACAGCATTTTCGATGACCATGTAGCCGTACTCATCAAAGTGTTCTCGATGTGCTTGTGTTAGTATTGGCATTTGCCTTTCCTTTTATTAATTTTACCTTGCGGGTAAGGAACGGTTAACGCTACTTGAAGGTTCTCGTGTTCGAGTCGCTCTCCATTTCATTACGAGCTTGGGTTTTGATGCTATATCAAACTTTCCCTTAGTGTTGGTTTTCATTTGTTTCGTCTAAAACTGTACGTGCTGCCTGATACAAGCAAAAGAGACTCTCGTGTGTTTCTTGGGCGAGGATCTGTGGATGCTATACTAATTCCGCCACCAAGTCGCTGATGACAAATCCTAATGCCATCTCTACGCCGCGCACTGTACTGATGGCGAATAAGGCGGCGGCTTCCATTTCAACCGTAACAACCGCTTCCTGTTGATAGTGCTGAATTTCTCCAACCGTTTCACGGAAATAAGCATCGGTCGTCCACGTTGGTCCCTGTGTATAAGAAATGTCGTCGCTCGCAAGGGTCTGCATGAGTGCGGTTGTCAGGTCTTCGGATGGTAGTGCAGGTGCCGACGGATCTTCCAAGTAGTGATATGAAAGGCCTTCATCGCGAATGGCACTGGTACAAACAACGACATCGCCAATATGAGAGCTTTTTTGTAATCCACCAGCGATTCCGACGTTGATAAATCGTTTAACCCCCAATTCTATCAAAAGTTCAAGGATCATTGACACACCCAGCGCACCGATACCGTTATTGCCACTAACTGCCACACGATTGTCGGTTTCGGTCAGCAGATAGAATTCTCCACTTACGCCTTGCACCTGCTCAACTTTTTCAACGTTGGCAATACGGTCAAGAAGATTCCCCTCATAACAAAAAATAACACTCTCAGGAATTGGAAAATCGGGGATGACCCCTTGTTGACGAAAGTAGGCGACGTGCTGTTGTGGCGTGACGATGGGATGCGATTTATGTTTGTCGGGGAAATTCGGTATTGGCATAGTTACTTTGAACGTTGAGGGATTTATTTTTAAGATAATAGCACGTTTGGCAAGGGATGTCAAGTCAGGACTAATATCAACAAATGAAAAGACTTTCGGAGTCGTGGGAGTACGCACCCCAGAAGACTGGGATATTTGTGTAATAGATTCGCAACGTATTGCCGAGGCGGTTATCCATACCGGCGTTAAAAATACTGAGCGGATTGGGCGGTCGATCGACCCTCGGCATCAAAAAGGAATACGTTCGGGTGGACAAAAGTTCTTCACGATTCGCATTTCTGGCGGTATTGTAACCCGCCAATCGTTTCTCGTAATCTTCAATTCTGATAAGCGTGGTTATGACAACGAGCAGCAGACAGGCAATCACCGTGACTGCAAAACGGAATGTTATCAGATGAGCGAGAATCTCTCGTTTGAGGAGCACCAAGAACATTGAGCGATTCCTTTTATGGTAGATTTTAGAATTACTTAGACATTCTAAAGAGACGAGGGAAACACCCCAGCAAAAACACCTCGCCAGCGGAGAAGGGTCGTTGTTTCTTTAAGATGTCTATTTATTTTTAGGATTCACCATAGATAGAAGGATGGAGGGCTGGAGGCAATACTGTTCCAGCCCTCCCACTTAGTACCAAAACTGGATTAGTGGTCTTTTGGATCCAGATGGACCCTTGTCATACCCACGAAGTTCAGGAAATAGAACACGGCATCGTTTTGGGGTTCAATGAGATTATCTTCCGTGCGCTCCGCTAAATTCGCGTCTATTAACGACTCCACGGCTTTCTCAATCTCATCTTCCGAGGTGTCGCATCCGTTTGCTAAATCTACGATTGATCTCTTGCCTTCTACCAACTGTCTTAAAACAGCGACGATAGTTGGATTTGTAAAAAGACTCGCGAGGTTCACAATCGCGGCATCCGGTGCTTGAGATATGAAATCGTCAATACTTGTGCTCCAGAATGAGATACGTTTCGACATCTTTCCAGCACGTGTACGATAGCCACCTCCGTAACCCCATGTGATTGGTCTTTCAGCATTATGGGGCAGTCGGCATAATGTTGACATTGCTTCTCTTTTTTCGGCGTTAAGAAAAGCATCCGATTCATTTGCGATAACCTGAAGTTGTTCCTGCAAATCGGCAATCTGACGCTGCATTTCTTCAAGACCTGCCGTGAGTTTGTTTTCGTTTGCCATGTTGATTTCTCCTTTCAACTGGTTTTGGGAAGGATGTTTCCCTTCAGTTATAATATCTAATGCTTCTTGAATCATGGACTTATACTTCTTTAATCGCTGTCGCGCACGGTGAAGCCGACTCTTAATCGTATTTTCAGATACACCTAAATACGTCCCTATCTCTGAAGATGTCATCTCTTCAAAGTAGTGAAGTGTAATAACCTCTCGGTCACTTTCCTTCAACTCCGCAAGCAGTTTTTTGACGAGGTCGCGCTGCGCTTCAGCAGATACTTTCTCGCGTTCCGATGCAACATATCGGGAATACGGTTCTGTTTCTATTTCCGAAACGTGGATTTCTTCCAGCGGTTGAGTCTGTAGTCGATTTTTTCGGTGCCATGCGATACACAGATGATTCGCGATCTGATAAAGCCATCTTGAAAACTGTGTCGGATCGTTCAGGGTTTCCAAGTGTTGATAGACTCGCAGGAAGGTCTCCTGTGTAATATCCTCGGCGATATGGAAGTCCCCTATTTCCCGCAATGCGTACGCGTGAATTTGCCGTTGGTATTTACTGATTAAATTTGCAAAGGCAGTTTCATCACCGGCAAGAATGCGTTGGATCAACTCAATATCATCACTTTTCATCTGAGGTCTCCAGAAGACGGCTTATATCAGGAAGCGTAACAATTTGCACGTTTCGCGAGCAGAGACGCTTACAAAGAGCCAAGGAATACCCTATCCGTTCACTTCACTATATAATGACGCGAATTAGCGGGACATAGGTGCATAATTCTGAATAAAAATGAATTTGGAGAAAAAATATGTGTCTAAAGGACTTTCACCAGCGAAATCAGGAATTGAAATCGCGAACACAACTCGCTTCTACAGAAGAGGAAGCGGTTGGAAATTTGTGTGGTGAGATCTTGGTCTACTTAACGACCCTACCATCAATGTGACGCTCCGCAACGTTATATCCACAGAGGCTTAGCACTGTTGGAAAAACATCAACAGATCGAATGGGCTGTTCCGCAAGCGGATAATTCGTCGCAAGCGGGATATGCAGATGCTCCGCGATTAAGGCACCGTGCGTCGCCCGATGCTCAGGGACTTCATAACGGGCACGTAAATCGTAGCCGTTCTCGGCACTGAGCACAAGGTCACCCGTCCGTTCGCTTTTGAAAATCTGCCACAATTGAACGATTCCATCTGGATACGGGCTATCGTAGGTCTCACATAGTGCTTCCCGTGAGGACAAATTCTCATAGTGAATGCCGTAGCCGAGTGGATCGATCCCAGTAAACCGGTAAGAGAAGCGTAAGGAGTCTGTGGATTTGAAAGTCGTCATTACGCTTTGTCGGTTTCCGCGGTCTGCGTGCCCTACGTGACAGGAGATTCTTCCTTGTCCAATACGGTTTTGGACGATGATATCTCCAGTCTCGCTCTGTCCCGCAACGAGCCCCAAACCTTCCAACTCAGTCATGGAACCAATGACACCCATTTTGTGAAGCTTCTCGAAGGGTGTCCGTTCGCCCCATCCTTTTCCATCCGAGTTATTTTTAAAATAGAGATGTGTCATTCCATTTCCTGATACCATACTCGCAGATACGGCACCTTGCCGCCAGACCTTTGGATAGTGCAAACATCGCCAACCACCATCGTCTAAATGCTGTGGGACATCAACGTGTGTATGCGTGTCGGTCATCCCATGATCGCTGGTAACCAGAATCAGGGTCTCTTGGAGGGTGTTCGCCTTTTGCAAAGTATGAACAAGGTTTCCAATCGCGGTGTCTATCTCTCGGTAAGTCTGAAGCACTTGAGGGGATTGTGTTTCTGTGAGATGTGAAAAGGTATCGACAGCGGGGAAAAGGCACATCACAAATTTGTCGCCTGCTTCAACGGCTTTGTGTAATTGACGAACTGCAATCTGATTGACGAATCGCCAGCGATGCGAAAAATGTGCGTAGGTATAGAGGAATGGCTTAATCCGGCGCGTCAGGTTTTTGGCTGGTGGACACCCGCGAGCAAGGAGATTATAAATGTTGCTTACCGGTGAGAAGAAGTTAAACAGAGTGGGGGAGCCTGGAGGTAGGTCGGCTTCAAAACGCAACCCGTCAGGTCCCATATAACTGCAGATACCGGGCCGTTTGAAACGATGTGGCATATGGAAGTTCGATTTAGACAGCCACCGAATGCCCGGAATATTCGCAGTGCCAGGATATAATCCCATAAAAAATGGGATGAAGGCGGGTCCAGTTGTCGACGGGAAGGCGGAGACCGCTTTATTCAAGCTGCCGCGATCAACCACATGTTTCTTGATATTCGGGAGATCCCCGTTTTCAATTAACGCTTTGAAAATTTCATAGGGTGCCCCATCAATTATAATAAAAATAAACCGTTTGAAATGTGATTCGGTTGATTCCATCACTCCTCCCTAAATATGTAGGCATTTATTGGCGGGTGTTGTTTTCAGGTGCGCTGGAACATCAATTATCAAACTGGTGTAGAAATCTATGTTACGAATTCTTTTGTTGGGTATAGGTTTTCCACAATGCTTCTGGGTTCTTGATAGAAAGACCAACGTTGCCACATTCACCGCAGACGGTTGCTCTCAACGCTTCTCTGTGAGACTGCTTAAAAATCATGGCATCAGGATTGCCCTGTACTTCGACCTCTAAGTCTTGTCCTACTCCTGCATCGTAGCGATCCCGAATCCGTAAGTCGGTCATGATTTTCTCGGAACCGCACCTACCACACGTTATTGAAGCCATGTGGACGAACCTCCTTATTTCGATATTCTTCTATGGCTGGCTAACTTACACAAATTATTGTATCCGAAATTTCAACCGATGTCAATCTTCTGATGTCGAAATTATGAAATTACAAATGAAAATTTAACTTGATAATATATCGTGTAATATTGTATAATAATTACATGTAACTAAGTTATACGAAAGTTTAGATAATTTAAGTGTTAAGGTAATTTCTATTCAATCCAACAATCCGACCTATCACATGGAGATTCTTAAAAATTGCCCAAAATTTACTAAGTATTTAGAAACTATACGTTTAATCTGTGGAGGATTGATTTATGCACGGATCAATGCGAGGTTTCGACAGCGGAAGGTCATCTCGGCGAAGGATGCGTTCTTATCACGGAAGACCACGCTTCCGAAAGTTAGATCATGAACCACTGTCGACAACGGAAGATGTACCTGAACTCCTGAAAGAGCAGGCAGAAGCACTACTTCAAACGGACGAAGAGATCAAGGTTTCCGTTTCGACGGATCTGCGTTTTGATGGGACTTATGGCAAGGATTGGCTGTTAATTACGAATAGACGGCTCATCGCTTTCAATCAGAATGGTGTTCTCGGACACCACATGCGCGAGGTGCCACTCTCATCCGTCGAAGATATTGAAATCCTTGAAATGTACGGGAATAACATTCTCAAAGTGAGTACGACGGACAACGCTTTTGAGCTATCGCGCTACTCAAAACGGTTAACCCCGAAATTCAGTCGTGCTGTCTCAGAGTTGGAAGGATTAGTTCCACAAACGGAAGCGAATTCAGACGGTAGACGTGGACGCGGTAAGCGTGGGATGTCCTTTGGAGAGGATAAGGGACGCTGTAAGAAGTGCGGTCAGCTTATCCCGCGTCGGTCAGATGTCTGTATCAATTGCATTCAGAAGGGGAAACTCATCTTTCGACTCATGCAGTACGCCGTTCCGTTCTTGCATATCATCGTCCCGGCGTTCCTTATAATGATGGTTATCCGTCTTGTCGGGCTTTACCCGCAGATACTCAGCAGGGATCTGATTGACAGAATTCTGACACCGGTCGGTCATGCCGTCACTACAGGATTGCCAATACCGGAAACAGATTGGGGACACCTTCAAGGCGCGGTGAATTTTCTAAGCGGGTGGTTCGACAGCATGCCAGTCGGTGGGAGTTTCGGGCATCTGATAGGGATCGTTCTCCTCATGGCGAGTATCAGCGTATTTTCGATGTTAGCCTCGGCTATACGGGGATATATGATGGCGTGGGTAGGGCAAAATGTCACGAGACGGCTTCAGAACGAGACCTATGAACATCTAAACATGCTCTCGGTTGATTTTTTTCAGGAACGAGATACCGGAAACTTGATGTCGAGGATCACGCACGATGTATCGCGGCTCCGGGATTTCATCGCGAGTGGGATACAAGAAATTGCGGGTGATTCTCTCACAATCATCTATATGTGCGGGATCATGTTTTACTTCAATTGGAAACTTGCGCTCTGGACGTTGATCCCTATCCCGTGTCTTATCTTCTTCACGATCTTTTTTGGAAAAAAGATGAGCAAGGTGTACCATGTTTTATGGAAACGGTATGCGAACATTAGCACGATTCTCGCGAGCACGATTCCAGGGGTCCGCGTTGTCAAGGCATTCGCCCGCGAACGCTACGAGATAAACCGGTTTAGCGATATGACACATCAGGTATTTACGGGTGAGATGAACGCTGCGAAACTTGGGACGCTTTACCGCCCGATTATGGAGTTTATCACCTATTCCGGTTCTATTTTGATTTGGTTAATCGGGGGATGGCAGATATTCCAAAACGAGATAACCCTTGGCACGCTATTCATGTTCCAAAGTTATATGATGCAGTTTTTTAGACCTGTGTTTACCCTCTGTCAGATGAACGAAAGGTTTATCCGAGCAGGCACCTCTGCCGAGCGTGTGTTTGAAATTATGGATACACCTCCGAGCGTTGCTGATAAAAGCGATGCGGTAGCCCTCAGAAATATCCGTGGTGCTGTTGAATTTAGGAATGTCTATTTCTCTTACGACGGCGAAAAAAATGCCCTCAATGGTGTCAATTTTACAGTGGAACCAGGTGAGATGATAGGGTTGGTTGGGCACAGTGGTGCGGGGAAGAGCACGCTCATCAATCTAATTACCCGTTTCTATGACCCAAATGATGGGGAAATAACAATTGATGGTTACGACAATCGTGACATTCAGGTTAAGGCGTTACGGCAACAGGTCGGCGTCGTCTTACAAGATCCATTCCTGTTCCAAGGCACGATAGCGGAGAATATTGGTTACTCAAAACCGGGGGCATCTCGGATGGAGATCATTGCTGCTGCGAAGGCAGCAAATGCCCACGGTTTTATCCTCAAATTCCCCGATGGTTACGACACAATGGTAGGTGAAAGAGGGGCACGGGTTTCTGGTGGTGAGCGGCAGCGTATTTCCATCGCGCGCGCAATTTTAAAAAACCCGCGCATCCTTATTTTGGATGAAGCGACTTCTTCCGTTGATACCGAAACAGAGTCGAAGATCCAAGAAGCATTGGAACGACTCATCCAAGGGAGAACGGTATTTGCTATAGCTCACAGATTGTCAACCCTTAAGTATGCCGACCGACTTGTTGTGCTGAAAAATGGCGAAGTTGACGAAATTGGGACACATGAGGAACTGATTGCCAAAGACGGGACCTATGCCGGTTTGTGTGAGAAGCAGACTGAATTGTCAAAAATTCGCGCATGGTAATCTGCGTCTAAAGGAAAGGTATATTCATAAAGGAAGCAATTAAGGTCCCTGATGAAACAGAGGAGATTTAATAATGTCAGAATTTGATGCGAAACAGCGAGGTAAAGGTCCTCGTGAAAGACGAAAGAAACAGAAACACGGGAGAGAAGAAGGAAAAAGGGATAATGTGGTGATGGTCAGAGTTGATGAAGGAGATCTCAATCGGATTGACGAACTCGTAGACTCCGGACAGTTTAACAGTCGTTCCGAAGCGACTGCGTTCCTCATCAGTGAAGGCATCAAAGCCAAACAGCAGATGTTCGAGAAGATGGCGGAAAAGATTTCTCAAATCCAGAACTTGAGAACTGAGCTTGGGGCGATGATTGCCGAAGACACAAAGTCATCCGAGTCGATCGAACAGGAAGTCGATGAACCCCCCAATAACGGAGGAGAAAGTCAATGCGAAAGCCAATGATACAGATCATAGTCCCACTTATCCTGATTCTATTTTTCGTAGTTGTGACTTTAGTGCTGACCCAGCGCCGTGGTGCCGCTGAGACTCCGAAAGTTCCTGACGGTGTAACGGTGTATCGGGATTTGGGTTATGTTACAGACGGACATGAACGACAGAAACTCGACCTATATGTGCCGGATACGGGAGAAAACCTACCACTCCTTATCTGGGTACATGGCGGTGCTTGGCGCGGTGGAGATAAGACCCATTACAACCCAAAGGAATATCTCGAAGCTGGATATGCGGGGGCAAGTATCAACTATCGCTTGAGCCAGCACGCCATCTTTCCCGCGCAAATCGAGGATGTGAAAGCTGCTGTGCGTTGGCTGCGCGCGAATGCGGAAACCTACCGCCTTGACCCAAACCGCTTTGCGGCGTGGGGTTCATCTGCTGGTGGACACCTCGTCGCCATGCTCGGCACGACAGGCGACGTAGCGGAATTTGAGGTAGGTGAAAATTTGGGGGTATCCAGTCGAGTACAAGCCGTGGTCGATTACTTCGGTCCTACGGACTTCCTTCAGATGGACGCTCAAAGCCTTCCGGACGGACTGGTGCATGACGCACCCGACTCCCCTGAGTCTCAATTGGTAGGGGGACCCATTCAGGAGCATAAGGACCGCGTCGCGAGAGCGAATCCGATTACCTATGTGTCCAAAGATGATCCACCTATTCTGATTATCCACGGGGATCAAGACAAACTTGTTCCATATCATCAGAGCGTATTGTTACATGATGCGTTGGAAGAAGCGGGTGTCCTGGTTACGCTTTACAGGGTGGAAGGTGGCGGACACGGTTGGTTTAAAGATCCGAAGGTGCCTGAGCTAACGAAGGCGTTCCTTGGAAAACATTTAAAGCCATAGCGTAACGCGCGTCGCATGATTCGCTTTAACATTTAACAGTATACTTTGAATAAAGTCCGGCTTCTACGTGCCGGTCCGCTTTTAAAACCGCAAAGGCAGGTCCTGGTGAGTGCCAATTAGTGGGGAATGTATGAGAACGTCCAAGTATGACCTGACGCGCGGGAGCATTCCAAAAACCCTTTTACGACTGGCTATACCCACATTTGTCAGTCAACTACTTCAAGATTTGTTTAATGTCGTCGATATGATTTTCGTCGGTCGGTTGGGACCCGCAGCCCTCGTGGCTGTCGCGATGAGCGGAAATCTACTACGGCTCGTAAGCATTCTGGCACATGGGATCTCAACCGGGACAATTATTCTCGTGTCTCAGTTTCTCGGTGCCCGGAAACGTGTGCAAAGCGAGAGCATTGCGATGCAAGCCTTGACGCTTAATGTGGTGTGTGCACTGGGCATTGGGTGTTTGGGTTATCCGTTAGCTGAATTTGGATTGTGGTTAATGGGTGTCGAGCCAGAAGTGATTCCGCTCGGTGTTCCGTACCTTCGCGTGATGCTGCTTGGAGCGGCAACGATGTTTCTATCCCGTACCCTCACCGCAATTTTTCGCGGTGCGGGGGATGCGGTGACACCGATGGTCGTCCTGATCTTTTCGTCGGTTGTTAACATCGTTTTAGATCCGCTGTTAATCTTTGGGATCTGGAGGTTTCCGCGACTCGGCGTGGTTGGTTCAGCGTATGCGACGGTGATTGGTCGAGGACTCGGCAGCGCGATACTCCTTTACCTCTGTTTTAGAGGACGGGGTGTGATTTCTCTGCGTCATGTTGAACGTCGTCCAAACCTTTTAGTGTGGGGTCAAATCATGAGATTGGGAATTTTTAATGCGATGCAGGCATTGTTGCGGCATGGCTCCCGCGTGTTGTTTATTCGAGTCGTCGCTATTTTTGGCACAGACCCCGTCGCTGGCTATGCCATCTGTATGCGGTTGCGGAGCCTGGTTATGCATTTTGGTACTGCCTTCTCGAACGCTGTAGCACCGATGGTTGGACAGAATATTGGTGCTAACCGCATTGATCGCGCCGAAAAATCCGCGCAGTTAGGAAGCATTTTAGCGGCAGTCGTCGTTACGTTCATCGGCATTTTCCTGTTCACGATCCCTCAGTTCTTCGTCGGTTGGTTTACGAACGAACCTGAAGTCACGAAAATTGGAAGCGTTTATTTACGTTATCTCGCAGCGACGTTTGCGTTCATGGTTGTCGCGAGTGTGTTGGGTCGCGCGCTCAACGGGGCAGGAGATACGGTGTCTCCGATGACGATTACCGGACTGTCGCAGTTCGGGGTCGGATTAACGTTGGTGATTGTGCTTTCCCAGTCGATAGGGTTGACAGGGATTTGGTGGGGAATTGCTGTATCAAACGTTGTGCAGTGTCTCCTTATCGGGTACTGGTACAGACGCGGCGATTGGAAAAGAAAAAAGCCGAGAATCTCCCATTAGATACAAGTACATCAACCCGCACCCAAATAACCCGATTGTTCTGCACGGACGCTCAGCCTATTTTCAACGCAATAATGGAGGATGAGTACATATTATGAAAGCGAGAAGGATGGAAATGGTTATGATGTTCGCGCTGGCGTGGATCAGTAGGTCAGTTGAGGCAGACCATTTTTTACTGAAATAGGGAAGATTTGCCCCGAATTGCTTCGCGTTGTTGAGGGCGGAGAATATCTCCGCCCATCTAAGGAAAAATAGGAGGCATCGCGGCTAAGTGTCAGTGAAGACTATTTGTAACCGTGTTTAATCTTGCCCCATGTTGTTGACAGTTTGCCTGCAGGGTTGACAGGTGTTGTACTGCTGATCATTTCACTGGAGATGAAGAGATCACCAAGCACACCGGGACTGTTGTCATTCTCAAAATCGCTCGACCAAGCAACGGCACCCCCAAGAGGTGCGGCGTACGTGCCAGGCGGGTCGCCATCGATGTCTGTGATTGTGATATCGAACCCGATGACTAAACCGTCTGTCGGTGTGAGAACTTCGCCGAAAAACGGTTCAAAAATCGACCAAGGCAGCCGCATCTCAATGGAATAACCGCTATTTGTTTTCTGACTCACGACGTGTCCCTTAGCGAGGTCTCCTAACTCGGGATCAAGAGCAGCACCCAACGCTTGTGACCACGCGCCACTTCTATCTTCGGTTGTTAAGGGACCAAAGATCCAATAATTATCGTCCGCCTCATATACGCTGTTATTGGCGACATGTCTCGTATCAAACTCATGGTGCGGAAACTCGAATACAGGTGCATCGTGTTTGGTGTCGAACATCAAAAATACCCCGTCAATTTCTCCAGAACGGGTTGCTAAGTCATTGGTGTACGGGTGTGTGGTATCATCGGTGACATCGAACCCAAAGTAGAGATAGTCGTCGTCCCATAGCGTTGCCCAGCGCGCCCGCATATCAGCGTCGTCATCGAATTTGCCGCGACTGACACGGAGTCCACCATCGTTTGTGTCGCTACCTGCACCGCCGCCGGGGATAATCTGATACCACTCTTGGGCGTATTTAGGATCGCGTGGATCTGGGACAATATCTTGCAAGGGTGAAGATTCTTGAAATGTGGCGTCCCACTCTGCCTCATCCAATATCCCATCAATCGTGATAGGCGTTGCGGTTTTTTTAGATGTCACCTCACCACCTGAGTGTGCCATTACCGACAGTGTGGACAGGACAAATAAAACGCAGCAGAGAATAGAAAAGACTGTAGTGGCTTTAATAGAGAACGATTTTTTTCGCAAAAACATTGTGAATCTCCTATTGATGCTCTTCGCTGTAAGAAGCAAAGATGCGTTTGTTTTCTTGTAGAAATACGCTTAGGATGTAGGTTTCCAAGCAGTAGGTAGATTGATAAGACTCATGGCAGGTCGTGGGGTTACTTGTGGTTACGAGACACTTAGATTCCCAATTAATGGATGGTTCCTAAATAGAATTTACAGGAAGTGGAAATAAAAGTCAAGTTTTTTCAAGGCTTAATCAATAATTTCTGTTCCGTGAAACCAGCGAAGACGGAGGAAATGCCCAAGGAAAATATGCCTGCGGACGAAACCGCACCAATGAAGCGGCGAATTAACGTTTCACTGCAACAGAGACTCCATCGCGGAGGGGAATGATCGTCGTGAATACATCGGGTGAACTGTAGAGAAGCCGTGTCAACTCTCTGACTCCGATTGTCGCTGCATGGAACCACTGTTCCCGCTCATCAAGTCCTTCCGGCGGACTCCCCGGCTCTTGCGTGACGACGCGCCCACCCCAGATCATATTGTCCGTAATAAACAATCCACCGCTCCTGAGTCGTGGGATCGCCTTGCGGAAGGCTTCGGGATATCCGTCTTTGTCGATGTCGTTATAGATGATGTCAAATTCACCTTCGGTTTCGTCAATGATTTCGAGTGCGTTGCCGACGCGATAGTCAATGCGATCTGCGATACCACCGCGAGCAAGATAACCCGCTGCGCGATCGGCGTTCTCTGGCGAACCATCGGTACAGATGATAGACGCTTCCGGTTTTTGTAGTGCCTTCGCCATCCAATACGCCGAATAGCCAAAGCCTGAACCCATCTCGAAAATTCGTGTTGGATTCGTCAGCAACACCAATTGATGTAAGACGCGCCCAACGAGCGGTCCCACGATTGGAAAGCGGTTCGTCCGAGCATGCGCTTCCATCTCTGTTAGCACCTCATCGCGTTCTGGAGTGATATCAAGTAGGTAGTCGTCAATTGAGGGATGAAGAATATCCAAACGTTGCATAAATGTCTCCTATTTTCAAGCACGTGCGTCTCTCTGCCATCGTTCGAGTGGGTGTTCGCGCGGCGTAAGCGGCATATATACCCGAGCCTCCTGCCGATGCGATTCCCATGTCGCATGAATCATTTCAAGGCAGTCTCGACCATCCCTACCACTCGCGAATGGATCCCGATCCTCTTCAATGGCGGCGACGAGATCGCGTAGCATGAGACGTTGCAATAGCAACCGTATTGATCCCTTGTCTCGTGGGTTTCCTTGTTCGTCAAGGTCTTCGGCTGATAGATGCACGGGTTCCCACGCCTCTGCCGGGGTCTGGTGTTGTCCTTTGTGGATAAACATTGTCGTGCCGACGCTCTCTCGGATAGCAATTCTACCCTCAGTGCCGATAATGTCAATGCCATAAGCATCATCGTTCGTCTGGGGCTGTGCAATGAACTGCACATCGGCATGGATACCGCTCTTGAAGCGAAAAGCGGCGTGTCCTCGCTCTCCGAGTACAAGACCCGCATCCCGGTCAAAGGGGTGAACCTCTTGAGTATGTTTGATGTCATCGACGGTTGACTCACGTCCATCCATTTGCACGAGGTGTGCGTGTGTCCATTCAACATCGCCCCCAAAGAGACGTAACCAATCATAGAGATGGGTGCCCATTTCCATCAGTGAGTTTCCCACCTTGCGTCCGCCTTTGTCGGTTGCCTTCAGCAACACGACATCGCCGATCTCACCTTTTTCTATCAATGAAAGGACGTGGCGGTTATATGGGCTGGCGCGTTTGATGTGGTTGATTGCAAACTTGACGTGGTGTCGGTCACAGGTGTCAACCATTTCGTCGGCTTCAATAAGGTTTAAGGCGGTCGGTTTTTCACAGAAGACGTGGATACCGCGCTGTGCCGCGGCGATTGTTGGTGCGTGGTGCATCGGTGCTTGCGTCGGAACGATAACGATATCGGGTTGTTCTTTGTCAAGCATTTTTTCGTAGTCGTCATAGATGGCTTTAACGCTGAATCGTTCGCTCCATGCTTTTGCGCGTTCTGGATTGATCTCTGCACCGGCGACGAGTTCACAGTTTGTCTCTAACTTCACTGCCTCGGCATGAGCACCCCCCATGCCTCCTAAGCCGATAATTGCAATACGGTAATTGTTCATGCGTGTCTCCAAAGTTTGCCAAGAAAAATGTGCTGGTTTACCACTCCCCCGCTAAAGCCCCTGCCTTTAGGTAGGGGATGTAAGCGGCGTATGGGTTCGTCTTTAAAAAACACTTGACATTTCATCAAAAATATCGTATAATTAACGTAACACTTTGGACACCGCTTTGACCCTCAACACTCGTTGGGGAGGTGTCCGCTTCGGTCAAAGGAAGCCAAAAAGTGTTAAGTGTGATACCACTGAAAACATATACTGGGCAGTTCACGCGTAATTGAGCGAAAGCTTGGATCGGAGCAGAGGTGAAAATCTGCCCGTTGTATTGCTGCCCCCTTTTTCAACATTTCTCTCCAAAAGGAGAGAGGCAGGCGGGGATGGTTTCCAAGATTTTTCGCCTTGATGTGCCTAAAGGGATTTTTCACCCTTTGGGTAATCGCCTGCGGGTGGAGACAACGTAAGACGGTTGACCCTTTGAGAAAACCGCAAATGTCTACGAAGCCGAAGCCCCGGTCTCCTTTAGGTAGTGGGTGCTATCACACCTATCATAGCAACTTCAAGGTTGGAACGCAACAAAAAAGTTAAAGAAATGCTGTAGATATAATCGAATAACGACAACTGATGGCTGATAACCGATAGCCATTTAGAAACCCATCATTGCTCGCACAAAGGTGGTATTACTGGTCGTATGTTGAAACAAATGCGTGGTCCTGCGGTGTCCGGCAAGAATGAGGATATAGAATCCAAGCCATTCGCCCCTATTAATGGCTTGTATTTCAAAAATACGAGTTCGCACGTCAGAGCGGTAGAGGTTTGGAACGTCAGTGTCATCTGAGAAAGTTTGTAGGTAGTTCTTGAAATTTTTATCTCGGTTGGAAAACTTCCGGTATTGGAATCCGCCAAGGATACTTAATCTCTGTGTAAATTGATAATCAAGACGAACACCAAGAATATCTTCTCGACTTCGCCGATTGAATCGCAAATATTCAATCGATTCAGCGTCGGTAGGGAGAAACAGGTCTGCGTTGAGCGTTTTTGGAATTTCCTCGGCACTTCGGTCAAAGGCGCGGTCCCAGACGTATTTAACCATAGGTGTTAGCGTTAAATCTTCAAGAATTTTGTTGACCAAAGGGAGATCTGCAAATAGAATCTCGTATTTCGCCTTCAGAATCGTGAGCTGATTACGGATGTTCCGTTCAGGATAACGGCGTTTTTTCCAATTCGCGTCGTCATAGATTAAACCGGTATCAGTCGAGTCAAGCGCGTTAAGTCCATGATCAGGATAGAACGGGTATGCCCGCCCGCCTACGCCAAGCCGGACCTGCTTAATTGGCACCATAAAATCAACGCGTTCATCGGGTTCAAAGTTCTCCGATATCGGGTCGTATTCAACATCCCTGAAAAGTGCCTTTTTCTTATCTTGCTCAAACTGTTTTTGCATGAGAATCAGGAATTTGGCTTCAATTGTCAAGTTTCGCACGGCGGTATAGAGGCATTGGAGCGTTGTTGTATTTGATCGTGCGTTGTAAAAATCGAGTTCGTCATTAATGTGAATCAGCTCCAATTCCCCAACAGGCAAGGCAATTGCGTAATCCGGAATATCATCTTGCGCTCGGACGAATCGGTTTTGGAAGTGAAAGCTTCCAAAATCAGGGATACTGCGTTTATAGGTGACATGTATGTATTTCGAGTTATTTTTCCGCCGACTTGAAATTTCGCTCTCGTTTAACCAACCCACTTGAATAACGAGGTTATCAAGCAAGTCATATTTTGCTTTGAGGTGATATCCCTGCCGGTCTATACCATATTCGTATTCTGGTTCAAAGTCATCCTCAATCGGATCAACAATACCGTTATTATTCAGATCGACAATATTGGTAAATACAGGTGGGTCGGCTTCAAAAATAAGAAAATCTTCTTGAAAGTCTAATATCCCATTCTGATCTCGATCATCAGCACGTGGAATTACGCCATCAAAGTCGGTGACATCGGGCCAGTCATCGCCATCATCGTCATCTTCAATCAGTGTATAATTGGTTGCGTCCCACGGAATTTGTTCCCCCGCAATTTGTTCTTCCAAGGGTCTATTGGGTCCGCCTCGTTCAAGCGTGTAAATTTCACCTCGGTTCGGATGCGCGCCAAAATTCAGGTAGTTGGTCGTGTAGCCTGGGTCAATATGAAACAAGACCGCCTCTAAGTGGAGTTTGCCAAAGCGAGACTTAAGTTGGACGAACCAAGCGGTTTCTCTACCGAGTTTTCCGTTGCCATTTTCATCTGTCCCGTCACCCCCTAAAAAAGCCTCAAAACGTTCACCTTCGGTTTCCGAATAGGTCGGCACGCCGTTTGCATCTACGGGGAGTCGGCTCCTAAAATCAATAGCAACACCAGTTTCTTCTGCACCATCTGGACCTTGAATAGTCGTTTTGATTCGACTAAACCCTATTTTATCTTTCGGGATCGTCGGGTACTGTTTGTATTTACCATTAATTGAATAGTGTGCCCTGATGAAAACATTGCTGATAGTTCCTTCAAGATCGAGTCCATAGAGAGTTGCGGCGCGGGCGGCACCATAACGGTATCGGACTTTTCGAGGTCTCCCTTCACCTTTCCATTGCGTGGGGTTGTCTACAAGTTTTTTCCTGTTGTTGATGTAATCCGGAGATTGACCGTAATTTCCGGGTGCCTCAATTATATCGCGATACGGCATCTGAATGCGACCATCCGTTGTTTTAATCCACTCTTGTAGGTCGGGGTTCTCCGCGGCTCTATTTGCTTCACTAAAGCCGATAACCGCTATATTATAATCACCTGCAACAACCATGTCAAATACAACGGCTTTAACGGTTCGTGGATCAATGTTAATTTTCGCATCCGTCAGCATAAGATCGTATTTCATTTTATTGAAACCGGTGACTATTTTCCACTGCCCGTCGACAGAATCGTTTATTTTGGAAGTGCCTCCTGCGTGATCAACTGGGACAAGTTCATCAGCGAAAACATGAAATTGGTACGTCATTTCCGGTAGCAGTTCGGGTTCAATGCCTTCCGCGATAGCGGCGGGGGATAATTTTATAAGGGTTTGTGTAACGATCGTAATCTTCATGCTTTTGAAAGCGGCACCGACACCCGCTTGGATATGATCGCTGTGTAAGTCGGGGTCATAGGAGCGAAAATCTGTGAATGCCCCCGTATGATTATCCTCTGGCGAGTCATCACGGAAAACAACGGATATTGTTTCAGGGGGTGTATTGGCAACGGTTCCCATGAATGCGTTTACGAGGCGTTCGGGGTGTTCTTTATACAAATTGACATAAGTAAATCCGATGCGGAACATTTCACCGAAAAGTCCCTGTCCACGAAAACCGATAAGTCGTGCGTTTTCAATGTTCCTGACCCCTGACGCTGCGTTCAATCCGTTTCTGCGTCCGAGAGCCTGTGCGAGTGCTCCATCATCTGCCGCGTCTGTTATTTTAATAGGATTAGAAATACGGGAGTGGATGAAGCTAAAAAGATGGTGCTCCTGCGCGAAAGAGATATCCCACCGAAGCCCATCGAACTCGGTTTTGTATAGAATATATCGGTTTGGAAACAGAGAAGTCGGTTTGAGTCGTAGGTGATCGCCAATAATAAACTCGGTATGTCTACCGAGGAAACTTTCTTCCGCTATGATGGTCCGATCGAGTTGCGATGTGAAGCGAAGGCTATCCAGCTGACCACCCCATCCGACAATTAATTTGCCGTTCTGATCAAATGCTTTCTGATCGGTGTATGTATTAAGTTCGCTGCCTTCCACGATTTCTGCACCATAAAGGTCATGGAAGAACTGCGGTTCTTCTTCCAATTGGAATCTGCTTGAGAATTTCGCTTCGCCCTCAATTGCGGGCAGGAGCGGTTGATACGGTCCGAGAGGGTCCGCGCCACACCCATAGAACACAGACGTACTCAGGACGCAACTCCCTACAAGCATAAACTGAATCGCTCGTTTTAACGTGTTCATCTGTTTGTGTTTCTCCTTACGGACAAATTAACTGAAGGTGTTCAAAATTGTGCGCTGAACACAATCGTTAATCTTTTACCAATCAAACAAACGTAGTTGCAATCACGGTCTAACACGAATTCGGTGGAGGTTACCGTAGAAAATTGCAAATTCCGTGCCAATTTGAACAATACGACATTGGTGGATTCTGAGCGAAATGCCCGAGAAAACTGCTCAAAATAGGGCATACTTTAGAATTAATAGCACAAAATGGGGCAGAGGAATGATGTTGAAAGGAAACTATTTAGAACGCAATTGCTGCTTATCAGTCAAGAGATTTATGATGCTTTCAAACCGCTTTACTTCAGAATCAGCATCTTACGGGTTGCTGAATAGTCGCCAGCATGAATCGTGTAGAGATAGACACCGCTGCTCACAGGTTCTCCCACTTGATTGCGTCCATCCCAATAGACGGCTTGTGCCTGTGAAGAATAGTCGCCTGCAGGCATTGTTCCCACGGATAAGCGACGCACCAATTGACCTGCGGCATTATAAATATGGATCGTGACATGGCTTTCGGTTGTGAGTCGGAACGGGATCCATGTTTCCGGGTTGAAAGGGTTGGGAAAGTTCTGTAGGAGTTGATTCCGCTTTACCGCTCCCAATATAACAATCTGTTTACCACCCAGCTCAACGGCAACAGGTTGCGAAGGTAGCAGCGCGCTTCCATCCCAGATGCGGATTTGACCGCTGACTGCCTCCGAAAGCAGAACGGATCCATCTCGACTGATGTCAAAATATACTGGAATAGATGGATGCTCAAGGGGTGTTTCTGTCTGCCACTCCCAGACCTGAGTGAAACCGTCTCTTCGGGCAAAGAGGTAACGACCATCTGGACTAAAGTGCACCGGGTTATATTCGCCATCCAAGGTGGTTAGAAGCTCGGGTGCATCTGGCAAGAGTTTCCAGATGTGGAGTTCCGATTCCTCCGATGCTGCTAACACCGTTGAACCGTCTGTGTGAGCGGTAAAGGCGAGCGTTGGAATTGGGCTATAAAGCAGTTCTGGTACCTGCCATGTATATTGAAAGACGAAAGTGTCGCCCTCGCGTTTCCATAATTGAATCCAATCTTGATTATCTTTCGTTCTGCCGGAAGCCGCGAAGTATTCGTCATTTTCACTGAAGGCGATCTGGTAATGCGTATGTAGCGATACAGGTCCATTTTTTGACGTAAGTTTCTGGAGTTTCTCTGGATTTTTGGTGTCCAAAATGGAGAGAGGCTGCCAGTGTCCCACTGTCGCAAGCCACCTTCCAGAGGTGCTAAATACGATTTCTTCAAGCCATCCAGTATGCTGGGGAAATTGGAGTTCAATGTTACCCGTCTGAAGATTGCGGACCTCCACCCACCGGTCCCTGTGGACAGCGAGTTTCCGACCATCTGGAGAGATTGCGAGCCCTTCAAACGTGGCGTCTTCTGCAGAAACGATACGTTTCATTTGCTGGGACGCGACATCCCATGTCTTAATAAAATATCGAGAGGTGGCGCCTACGGTTTTCCCATCAGAACTCAACTTCACCACATCGTAGAACCGATCTCTGACGAAATCAGCCCACACGTTCAGAAGTCGCTTTTTCTCTATATCCCATGTCACGACAGCATCCCAATAGTGCAGAAGTGCGATTTTCCCGTTCGGTGATAGCGTTATTTCTTCCAGTTCGCGGAACTCACTGCCGAACGTGTCAATGTGTTGTCCCGATTTGATATTCCAGATGCGGACCTGGTCATCCCATCCTTGCCAGGGTCCGGGATCAATCCAAGTCAGTCTATCGGTCTCGCTCGCAACATACAGGTGTTGATTGTCTGGGCTGAAGACCACATCAGAAATCGTTCCAATGCCGCTTTTCGCCTTCCGGAGTAACTGTCTCGATGCCACATCCCACACGTAAACGGAAGCTGAGCTCGACTCGAACGACGCGATGTATCTTCCATCCGGACTGATAGCGACCTTTTCAACCCAGTTTCCGGTGTGTCCCTCAAAGTGTCCTTCTAATTGGCGCGTCTCAACATTCCAGAGTTCAATGTCAGGTCGCATTGCGGCGATAATCAAATAGCGACCATCGGGACTAAAAATCGCGGTGCGATCACGCGGATTTCCTTCACAACTGCTGCCGCCGTCAAAGAAATAACACGATTTCAATGGACGCCGTGCGCCTATCATTCTTCCGAGGTACTCACCCGTCTGCCAATTCCAGAGATGAATTCCATCCTCAGAAGGGATTGCGAACAGTGGCTCTGTTGGACTAAATGCCGCGACATCATAGATACGGAATTCGACTCTCCATTCGCTGACTTGCTCGCGAGCCTTGACATCCCAGATACTGACAGTAGCACTTTTTCCATCATGCGCATGTGTAAAAATCGCTAAATGTGAGGCATCTGGACTCAACACGACATCGCTGAAATACTCGCGTTCGGCGAATTCATCTATAAGCGCGCCGGTATTCGTATCAATAATTTGAATGCGTGTTGGGGTAACACGTACAATCGCTTCATTGGAGAGAAACGCGTGCTGCTCTGGAAAGGGTTGCCCAATTGTGCCGATCGGTTCCATCGCAAAAGCACAGCAGGAAATGCAAATAACACTGATGACTGTAATATAAACTTGTAAGCTTCGTTTTGAAAGGGTGATGCGTGTCTTCATGAGAAACCCCCAAGTATTTCTGCGGTAAGGATGGATAGTTGTAGATAATACCCCGTTCTCCCCAGCTGATGTTGATAATCAGTAACCCACCGATCAGAAGCCAGAGTATAATAGTTGATAGAAGTCTTTTTATTAAAGATTTCATTTCTTAAGCTGTCCCCATGTGGTTGCAAGTTTTTTCTCTGCTGCAACGGCTAAGCCATCGATAACCCCGCTTCTCCAGAGATGATGTCCATTCCCAGATGCATCTTTGAAACGGCTTTAATCTCCTTTATCCGCAACCGTATAGAATTGAACCTTTTCAATGCGACCGGCTCCAGTCATTGCGTGTTTTATAATTTTGACAGCATTAGTCCTGGCGATAAGTGGAATTTCATAGGGGAACTGAATTCCGCCCGGTACTTTCTTAGCGGGTGCCCATCGATTTCTCTTATCACGCACGTGGATTTCGATGTTCCGGATTTTGCCAGAGCCAAGAAGCACAATTTTCCGAATGTTTGCTCTTTCTGGAAGCGAATAAATTTCTCCGTGGAAAGTTGCCTTTTCTTTTACATCGCGATCGATGAGAACATACGTCTGCTCCGTTAGCAGTGCCGCACAGCCAATTTGTGACAAACAAGCAAGTATAAAGAGTAAGTATTTCCATCTGTTCATGATTGTTCTCCTTACACACGGTTTTCGGATTGATAGGTGGAGCGATGCAGCAATTGAGATATGGGAAAACCTATTGCATCGCTCCGTATTTTCCAAGGAGGAAGGCTCTCCCGATTGGTTCACAGTATTAAAAGCATGAGCAATTTTCATGCCAAAGGCAATTCAGGTGAGAAATCGGTTTAAAGGCAGTTTTCTCGCCACGCTACCAGAAAGAATATATTTAAGTGTTCAATTTATGGACAGTTTTGTTCAAAACTGAGGAAGGTACTGCGGTGGGAACCCAGTTAACATTCTGGGTTTTATAAGGCTATTCGTAATAGGACTTACACATTTCCTCAAAGTCCGCCTGATAAGAGCGGATATAGGGGTTGAGGATTGAGAGAGAAAAATAAAACGAAACACTCTCACCGTAAGGAATTTACAGCAAAGTATTTCGTTTCTCTGTTCAACCGCACAAACTGGGGCATTCTTTAGATTCTATTGCACGAAATGGGGCGTATTTCGCTTAAGCATGCCCCAGAGCACCATCTGTGTATTCTCGCTTGGTGAAACACCAAACGCAGATGGCACCCAGGCAGGAGAAAATTCCTGTCCGGGACCTTGCGTCAGTTTTCGGAGTCCACCACCCGCCGCACGAATGAGATAGATGCCTTTATTTTCCTCTTGAACGGATACGTAGGCAATCCACTGACCATCAGATGACGCATCAGGTTCTTCGCACGCGTGTTCAACGTTCGTCAATTTTTGGGCGTTTCCTCCGTCAACATCCACGGCAAACAGGGTCGGAACTTTTACGCCGCCGAGCATCTCACTGGAAAAATAAATTTGTTTTCCGTTGGAAGCCCAAGTGGGACTTGTTGCTGAAACTTGTGTGAGTGCTCTTTGTTTGCCACCATCAGCGTTCATGACATGGATACCCCCAATGCCGTCCTGCGTGGAACGGAACGCGATCCACTGCCCGTCTGGTGACCATGCAGGCGTTGAATTGTGTCCGCCTTTATTTGTGAGTCTCTGAACTTTTTTGCCGTTCACGTCCATTATGTAGATGTCAGTGTCCGCGGCATGGTCGCGCGCTTGGTTAGATGCGAACGCGATCCATTTGCCATTCGGTGACCATGCCGGATTGATATCGGTCGCGCGATGGTTTGTCAGCCGCCGAGAGTCCTTCGTATTTATATCCATTACGTAAATCTCTGGATTCCCGTCCCTATTTGAAACGTAGGCGAAAGCGCGACCGTCTGGAGACCACGTCGGCGAGAAGTCGTCTGATGGATGATCGGTTAAGTTGGCGAGATTCTCACCGTTTATATCCATCATATAGATGTCAAGGTTACCTGTCCTATCGGAGGTGAAAGAAACCCTACTGCTACCCCAAACGTTCATTATCAACAGACTGCTCTCAAACAGTAAAACTGACAAAATTAATATTCGTCTCATCAATAAGACTTCTCCTGAATTGAATCTAAGATTGCGTCCCTAATTTTCGCTTGAGAATAGTGCCGTGCGCACCCAGCACAATAATACCAAGCCCTAAATTCTACTTCCCAATCGGCGCGCCTAACAATTTCCGCCTTGACAGGCGCGCGCTGTTGTAAGAGTGATTTCACGCTACATCCGCTAAACATCACAAGAAGTGATATGGCTACTATAATGGTACATACATATCCTTCATATTTTTGCATTTGTAATCCACCCCAATTAATGTTGTATCCAAGGTTAATAACCAACCTTGAGCCATTCTTCTGCACGCATTACCATCAATTTCTTCATTCAAAATAACATTTTAGCACCTCTCAATGATTTTACAAGCCATAAAGACGATTTGTGGACAGTAAGGGACACCGAATCCTGTGAAAATAGGTAAAATTTGGTCATTTTGCGTAAGTCCTAAAAATATAAAAATATAATTTGCTTTTTTTCCGAAAATGTTGTATAATTATGCAGGATTTGCGCAAATTGAGCAAATATTGGGCATTTAGACGCAAAAAGTGATAATTTCTGTCCTTTAAACCCCCCTAAATCCCCCTTATCAGGGGGACTTTAAGAAGGAATGCGTAAGTCCTAATTATAGTTACCTATGAGGTTAGTATTTATATGAGAGTGGTTCATAAATCATTTTATTGATTGAAAACGCCACTCACATTCCTCAGCATTTTACGTTTCTTAGAGGGAACTTAAGCATGCAACACCGACATCCGAACCCTACACGTCAAGAGATCCCAGTGGATTATAGTGGGTATGGTTCGCCTGGACCGCGTCTGTGTGCCCCCGCGTGCTACGAGTTGCCAACACCACTACCCCCCCCCCCCC
>Ga0209022_1000943_pt1 | contig 32750 bp, 27 predicted proteins | sample PinacodermPK_FD_187300 | JGI IMG/M metagenome (GOLD analysis project Ga0209022, IMG submission 187300) | Host-associated microbial community of the marine sponge Aplysina aerophoba from Gulf of Piran - sponge pinacoderm, lysed by proteinase... | ecosystem: Host-associated > Porifera > Sponge >...
GATCGTGATGTCCTCGCTGATGTCGGCCGCGGCGATCACGGGGGTCGCGGGCCGGCTGATCGCCTGGGGCGGCGGGGGAATCTCGATCTCGGGCGGGAGTTCGATCGCCACGAGCTCCTCGGAATCGAAGGAGACGTCCTCCGCGGTCAAGGTCGGCCAGAACATGAACATCGCGAAATGAACCACGGTCGCGGCCACCACCGATCCCCAGAACCAGGTGTTGAACGACTTCTTGAAGCGGTCGTTCGCGGTCTCGTGCGGGACGGCGTCCTGATGCGTCTGCTCGAAATCTGTGTCGTTCATCGTCTCTCCCTCGTCATGCGGCGTTCCAGCTCGGTCGCGAATACGACCCGGACAACGTTGGCTTCCTGCAGCTCCTCCTGGACCTGATTCACGAACTGATACGGAACGTCCGTGTCCGCGCGCAAGGAAATCACCAGGCGCCGGTCCGAGGCCGCGTACCGCGGCGCCACGATGTTGGACAGGGTGGTCATGGTGATGCTGCGGTCGTTCACCCAGACCTCGCCGTTGCGCTCAACCCACACGTGGAGGATGTCGTCTCTCTTCTCGTCGATCTTCTCTGCGGCCTCGGCCGCGGCCCACTCGATGGGCCGCTCCTTGCTGGTGCGGAACACCGTGGTGACCATGAAGAAAATGAGAAGCAGGAATGCGATATCGGCCAGCGACGAAGAAGGGATCTCGTCGGAAGCCTTCGATTTGCGCGAGAATCCGCCCTGCTTGATACTCATCGGTCAATCCTCCAGCAGCTGCAGGGAAATGCGTTCCGCCCCGGCGGTCTGCAGGGCGTCGAGAACATCCACCATGAACCTGTAGGGAGCGTTCGGGTGGGTCTTGACCGCGGCGATCAGGTTGGGGTTCTCGGTCACCCCCTGGCGCCAGATGGCTTCAACATCGTTGGCGCGCACCTGCTGAATCTGCGTGCTCTCTCCCCTCTTCACGTCCACCAGGCCGTTGGGGAGGACGGAGAGGTGCAGGATGTTGCGCTGGCTCACCTGGACCTCTTCGGCAGACTCGGGAAGCACTACCGCCAGCCCGCTGTCCTTCGGGAAGACCGTGGTCACCAGAAAGAAGATGAGCAGCAGGAAGGCGATGTCCGCCATCGAAGAGGTGGGGACCTCGTCGCTGACCTTGGATTTCTTGTTCTGCAGTACGGCCATCTTCCAACCTCCCGCCGCTCGCGGCTGTTCCGTAATCCTTACTCTACCGTTTCGTTCGCCGTATCGTTCCCATCACGCCCGCGTCAGGAGAGGCTCGGCGGGGGCGGGGAGAGGGCAGTGATCGGATCCCTGGCGACCACGGTCAGCTGGCCGGCGTTCTCCAGATCCCAGGTGACGTTCAGGATTGCCTGCGTGCCCTGCTCCATATCGACGATCAGCTTGTCGATCCGCGTGACGAAGAAGTTGTATCCGATGTTGACCGGAATCGCAATCGCGAGCCCGGATGCGGTGGTGAGGAGCGCCACCTTGATCCCGCCGGCGACGAGCGCCGGATCGACGCTTCCCGCGGCCTCGATCGACGCGAAGGCCAGAATCATGCCCGCCACCGTGCCCAGGAAGCCCATGAGGGGGGCCACGTTGGCGATGGTCGCGAGCACCACCAGCCCGCGCTCCAGAAAGCCGAGTTCGATGGTGCCGACGGTGCTGACGGCCTGCTCGATCTCGCCCTCGCCGACCTCGCGCCCCTTGATGCGCCGCAGCCCGGCCATGAGGATGGCCGACGCCGGTCCGCGCTTGGAGCCCGCCGCCGCCATGGCGCCTTCGATGTCCCCGGCGCGAGCCAGCTCGTCGACCTCCGCCAGAACCTTCGCGGTATCCTTGTGGGCCGCCCAAAGGGTCCAGAACTTGGCGATCATCACGCCGAGTGCGATAAGCGAGCACAGAACCAGCGGATACATCATGAATCCGCCGTCCGCGAACAGGGTCAGGAGTCCGAATTGGTCGTTGGCCACCGAAGCCTTCCTTTTGACGGGATTCGACCGGGATCGCAGATGCCCGGGCAGACGGAACTCTAGCGAGCACGCACCGCGCGCGCTACTTCAGCAGTGCGAAACTATCCGCCCATCGGCGGGCCTGTCAACGCCGAAATCCCGTGAGGAGCCGACGCAATGAACGCAATCTCCCGCACCACCGGCCGGAGCGCCGCGCGCGTCCCTTGCGCGATCGTGTTCCTGCTCCTGCTCCCCGCCGCGGGCGCGCCTCCGTCCCGGGCCCAGGAGGCATCCGATCGGCCGGTCTGGCGCCCCGTCATCCTCGGCACCGAGGCCATGGTCGCGGCGGAGCATCCACTGGAGGCGCTGGCCGCCGAAGAGGTGCTGCGCGCCGGCGGCAACGCCTTCGACGCGGCGTCGGCGGTCTTTTACATGACGACGGTCGTGGAACAGCACCAGGCGGGGATCGGGGGCGACGCCTTCATGGTCGCGTACCTCGCTGCGGAGGACCGCGTCGTGTTCGTTAATGGAACCGGGTACGCGCCCGCGCTCGCGACGCGCGAGTTCTACGAGGACCAGGGTGGCATCCCCGGCGCCGGGCCGCTGTCAACAGATGTCCCCGGGGCGGTGGGCGCCTTCGAGCTGGCCCACTCGCGTTACGGGACCCTGCCCCGGGAACAGGTGCTTGCACCGGCGATCCGCGCCGCGCGCCAGGGGCATCCCCTCGACTTCTGGGTGGCGGGGCACCATGCGCGTTCGGTGGAGAAGATCTCCCCCTATCCCGCCTCGCGGGAGCTGCTGATGCCGGACGGGCGGCTGCTCGGAGTGGGCGACCTGTATGTGCAGGAGGACCTTGCCCGCTCCCTGGAGGAGATCGCGCGCGAGGGCGCCGACGCCTTCTACCGCGGGCGGCTGGCGCGGATGAGCGCCGACTACTACGAGAAGCAGGGCGGATTGCTGCGCTACGAGGACCTCGCGGGCTACGAGGCGGAGGAGGCGGATCCGATCCAGGTGAGCTACGCCGGGCTCGACGTCTACCAGAGCGCGCCCAACTCGCAGGGCATCGTGATGCTCATGGCGCTGAACATCCTCGAGGGCTTCGACCTGGAGGCGATGGGCCACAACTCCGCCGAATACGTGCACGTGGTCACGGAGTCGATGAAGCTGGCCTTCGCGGACCGGAACCGCTACGTGGCCGACCCGCGCTTCAGCGACGTTCCCACGCAGGAACTGCTGTCGAAGGAATACGCGGCCGCGCGGCGCGGGCTCATTCGCATGGACCGGGCGATGAGCGTGGCTCCGGCCGGCGATCCCCGGGGGATGGCCGCCGTGGCGGAGGGCCAGGCCGCGGAGTACGAGAGCGGGTCCGGGGACGTCTCGCGGCCGGAGGTTCTCTATCGCGAGGACGGCGAGACCTCGTCGTTCTCCATCGCGGACCGCTTCGGGAACCTGGTCTCGGTGACGCACAGCGTGAATTCGAGCTTCGGCAGCGGGATGGTGGTCCCGGACGGCGGCTACTTCCTGAACAACCGCATGCCCTACTACGGCCTCGAGCCCGACGACGTGAACGTGCTCGAGCCGGGCAAACGCACCCGCCACACCATCAACCCGGCGCTGGCGCTCAAGGATGGCAGGCCGTACCTGGCGTGGAACACTCCCGGGGGCGACAACCAGCCGCAGGCGATGCTGCAGGCCTTCCTGGCGGTGGTGCATTTCGGCATGAACGTGCAGCAGGCGGTGGAGGCGCCGACGGTCACCAGCACGGCCTTCCGCGCCTCGATGTACCCGGGGCGCATGCGGGGCATGCTGACGATGCCGGAGGTGCTCTACCAGGGGGCCGGCGAGGCGCTGGCGGCGCTCGGCCACCAGGTGGAGGTGAGCCCGCTTCAGCAGCCCTACCGGCAGGCGGCGTCGGGAGCCGGGGCGGTGAAGATGGTGATGATCGATCCGGAGACCGGCGTCATGTACGGCGGCGTGAGCCCGGCGAAGAGCGACTATGTGATTGGCTGGTGAGGAGGATTGACCCATGCGCCCACGACCCCAGACCCCGCCCGAACCCACGGACGAAGAACTCAACGCCTGCATTCTGACGCGCTACAGGCTCCTCGGGATCGACATCTCGGTGCTTCCCGAATCGGATGAGGATGCGCCGATGGACCGGGAGCGGCTGCTCGAGAACGGGCGCTCGATCCTCCGGCAGGACGTCGAGGCCGCCAACTTCCACATCGATCCCCAGTTCAACCTGCCGAATGCCTTTCCGGCGCCGTTCGTGGCGTGGACCGAGGAGGGAGGATCGTGAGCGGGGGTGGAGGGACCGAGGCCGGCGGCACCCGGAATGGAGCCGGGTCGGGCCGCACGGCAAGCGCCGGTGCCAGCGAGGTTGCCGCCCCCCAGGACGAGCGGGTTTCGCGGCGATGGTTCCTCGAGCGCATGGCGTGGGTCTCTTCGGCGGCCGCAACCGGCACCCTGCTGGCTCGCGCGCCCGCCGTCGCCAGCCCACGCGGCCCGGCGGTGACCCCGGAGGCCTTCGGCGCCGACATCCGCGTGCAGGAGGTCGACGACCTGACGCAGCTCACCATGTCGGAATCGATGACCCTGATCCGCACGGGCGCCCTCGATCCGCGGGACCTGGTCGAGGCGTACGTCGACCGCATCGAGGCCTTCGACGGAACGTACCAGGCCTACGCCGACCGTCCGTCACGCGAGACGCTTTTCGCGCAACTGGCCCGGACGCCCGACGATGAGCGGCGCGCCCCGCTCCGGGGCATGTGCCTGGCGCCCAAGGACAACTGCTACACGGCGGATCTGCTGACCGAGGGCGGGTCGCTGGTGTACGAGGGCTTCCAGCCCGACTACGACGCGACCTGCGTCTCGCTGATGCGCGCGGCGGGCGGCCTGGTCGTGGGCAAGGCGCAGATGGGCAACCTGGCCGGAGGCAGGGCGCGCGTGTACGGGACGACCACTCCGACGACGCGCAACGCGTGGACGCCGGACGACGTGCGCTACAGCCCGTCGGGGTCCTCGTCCGGCACCGGCACGGCCGTGGCGGCCCGGCTCGCGGTGGCCGGGCTGGGCACGCAGACCGGGGGCTCGGTCATCGGCCCCTCCACCGCGCAGGGACTGACCGCGGTCAAGCCCACGTTCGGGCGCATCTCGCTGCACGGCATCATCCCGCTCAGCTACACGCGCGACCACGTCGGCGTGATGGCGCGCGACGCCATGGACGCGGCCATTCTGCTCCAGGTGTGCGCGCAGCCGGATCCGAACGATCCCAGAACGCTCGGGCTCCCGCGGCCCCCCAACTACGCCCTCGCGGCGACACCGTTCGGGGGCGACCGGCCGCGCGTGCGCTGGCCCACCCGGATCGGCGTCTGGCCGGAGTATCTCGAAGGGGACAACGAGCGGGTGAACCAGCTCAGGCGCGACTTTCTCGATGAACTCGAGCGCAACCCGGCGGTGACCATCGTGCCGGACGTGAGCCTTCCGGACGACTGGGAAGCCCTGACCTCACCGCCCCTGGGCGGCTCCCACGGCGATCCCACCGCCTTCTTCATCGAGCAGCTGCGCGAGGACGTGCGCAACTTCGCCGACCGCCTGCCGCGCTTCCTCAACGGCATGCTGCAGAGCGCCGACACCTACGTAAAGGTGCAGCAGGCGCGAAACCTCCTGCGCCACCGCATGGTCACGCAGCTCTTCAACCAGTGCGATGTCGTGGTCACGAGCGCCGGCGGTGCGTTCGACGGCGTGGGGCTGCCGCTCGCGTGCACGCCCATCGGCTTCGACACCGACGAGACGACCGGGGCGCGGGTGCCGCGCGGGGCCACGCTCGGGGCGCCGCCCTTCGGCGAGGAGCGGCTGCTCGCGGTGATCGCGGCGTACCAGGCGGTGACGGACTTCCACCGGGAGCGGGCGCCGGATCCGAGCGGAGCCTAGTCCGCGGCTTACGCTCGCCCGCTCAGGCCAGCCTGCGTCTTGCGCTGTCCCCGGACGACGTAGAGAAGGAAACCGGCGGCGGCGAGGAGCAGCCCAACGCTGATGGGCGATGAGATGAAGATCAGGGGATCTCCCTCGGAGAGGATCAGGGCGCGGCGGAAGTTGGACTCGAGCATCGGGCCGAGGATGAGGCCGAGGAGCACGGGGATCACCGGATAGCCGAGGCGGCGCAGGACGTAGCCGAGGACGCCGATGCCGACGGCGACGTAGATGGCGAAGGTGGTTCGCTCCGAAGTAAAGGCCGCGACGACGGCGAGCGGGGCAATCGCCGGGAAGAGGATGCTTCGGGGCACGCGCGTGATGCGCGCGTAGAATGGAAGCAGCGTCAGGCCGAACACCAGAATCAGCAGATAGCTGGCGAAGTAGGCAACGAAGAGCGGGGTGATGAGGTCCGCGGCCTCGGTGAAGAGCTGGGGGCCGGGCGTAATACCGTGGATTACGAGGCCGCCCAGGATCACGGCCGTTACCGCGTCGCCGGGGATGCCCAGCGCCAGCAGGGGGATCAGCGCGCCGCCGGTCACGGCGTTGTTGGCGACCTCGGGAGCGACGATCCCCTCGGGCGCGCCCTTTCCGAAGCGCTCCGGTTCGGGGGAGCTGCGGCGGGCCTCGCTGTAGGCGAAGAAGGCGGCCATCGCTGCGCCGGCGCCGGGCAGGGCTCCCACCGACGTCCCGATCACGGAGTTCTTCACGAAGGGCTTCCATCCCACGCGGCGCACCTCGCTCCACCAGGCGAAGGCGCCGTCCGAACCGCTGGACGGGTGCTCGAGCGCCCGCGCGGGCGGCCGGCTCGCCTGATGAAACACCTCCGTGAAGGCGAAGATGCCGATCACGACCGGGATCAGCGGCAGGCCGACGAGGAGGTCCACCGAGCCCAGGGTGAAGCGCGGCACCGGCACCAGCGGGTCGATGCCGACCGTCGAGAGCATCAGGCCGATGACGGTGGCCGCCATCCCCTTGGTCAGCGACTCGCGCGAGACGGTTGCGACGGCTACCAGCGCCAGCACCACCAGGGCGAACATCTCCGGGGACTGGAAGCGGAGCGCGATGCGCGCCAGCTGCGGGCTGAAGAGAACCAGCACCACGCCCCCGGCCAGGCCGCCAACGACGGAGCTGAAGGTTGCGATGCCGATGGCGGTGCCGGTTCGGCCCTGCAGCGCCATCGCGTGTCCGTCGAGCATCGTCATGGCGTTTGCGGGCGCCCCGGGGATGCAGAGCGCGATCGCCGCGATCGAGCCGCCGTAGAGCCCTCCGGTGAAGATCCCGACCATCATCACGATCGCGTTGGCGGCCGAGAGCTGGTAGGTGAGCGGCAGCAGCAGGGCGATGGCCAGCGTGGCCGTGAGGCCGGGGATGGCGCCGATGGCGATGCCCAGCAGCGATCCGGCCGCGAGGGAGAGGAGGAGGGTCGGGTCGAGGAGGACTTCGAAGCTCATCCGAGCAGGCCTTCCGGCAGCCGCGCGCCGAGGATCACGCGGAAGATGAGGAAGATGAGGAGGGTCGCGCCGGGTGCGAGTACGAGGATCGTGCGTCGTTTGGCGCCGAAACGGTCCGCCACGGCGGCGGCGTACAGCAGGGTCGCGAGGACGTAGCCGAGCGTCTGAAAGAGGGCCGCGTAGAGGACGGTGAGGCCGATGACGGTCCAGGCGCGGATGCCGGCGGCGCGATCGGGTTGGGCGATGCCGCCTGCAGACTCTTGCGGACTCGCGGGCGCAGGTACGGACGAGCTCGAGTCGCTGGCGTTGGAAACATGCGTTTGCCGGGCCTTGCGCCATCCGGAGAGCGCGATGCCGGCGGAAAGGAGCGCCAGCGCGGCGGCGAGCCCCATGGGGACGAGTGCGACGTCCGGATCCCCGGAGGCCGTCAGCCCGCGTGCGCCGAAGCCGTAGACCAGGGCGAAGATGAAGAGGGCGATCTCGAAGCCGTGACCGGGGCGCTTCGCCTTCCCCCGCCGACCCCTCTTTTGTTCGTCACTTATGCCGTTTTCTGGCGGACAAAAGAGGGGTTGGGAGCGGACCGGGATCGCGTCGGTGTCGTGAGCGCCGGTCGCAGAATCTGAGGCACGTCCTTCTCCGGCGGACTCGACCCCCTCCTGCGTCACGACACCAGCTCCCTCACGCGATCCAATGCTGCAAGGAATCCACCGCCTCACGCGATCCACTTCGAGACCGGGGCGTCGGCTTCCTCCAGCGGCTGCGTGACGACGTCGAGGAGGAACGGGCCGGGAGCGGTAAGCGCTTCCTGGACGGCCGCACCCAGTTCGGAGGGATCTTCCACCCGGCGCGCCCGCAGACCGTAGGCGTGGGCGATGGCGGCGTGGTCGGAGTCCTTGAAGTCGACGGAGAAGTAGTCGCTGCCGCGGCTCTTCTGGCCCGCCTTGATCCAGCCGTAGCCAGCGTTGTTGCACACGATGAGGGTGACCGGAAGTTCGAGCCGCACCAGGGTCTCGAGCTCGCCCGCCGAGATGCCGAAGCTGCCGTCGCCCATGACGCCGATGACGCGACCCGCGTCGGGTCGGGCGCAGTGCGCGCCGACCACGGCCGGAAGCGCGTACCCGAGAGCCCCGAAGGCCCGCGGGCTGGCGAACCAGCGGCCGGCCCGGGGGAGGCGCCACCAGGCGGAGAAGTACGGGCAGGGGGTGCCCGGGTCGGCGAGGATGACGGCGCGCTCCGGGAGGCGCGGCAGCAGCTCGGCGAGCAGGCGCTCGGGGCGGATGGGATGCTCGTCCGAAGCGAACAGCCCGGCCACGCGCTCACTGTGGGCCCGGCGGGCGGCGGCGATTCCGGCGGGGTCGAGGCGGGGGGTGGCGGCCGCCCGGGCGTGCAGCTCGGCGGTGAGTGCGGCGAGGCCCTCGCGCGCGTCGGCCCGCATGCCGGCGGCGAGGGGATAGCTGCGCCCGAGGACGCCCGGGTCGACGTCGAGCTGGACGAAGCGCGCGTCGCCCGGACGGGGGAGGGTCCACTTCTCGGTGGTCACGGAGCCTGTGGAACACCCCACGTAGAAGACCACGTCGGCCCTGCGCACCAGGTCGTGCCGCCAGGGCAGGCCGCCGTTGCTGCCGATCACCCCCAGGGAGCGGAGGTCGGTCTCGGCGATGCTCCCCTTGCCGGAGACGGAGGTGGCCACGTAGGCGCCGAGTGCGCGGGCGAGCTCGCGCACTTCGTTCCAGGCCCCCGAGCGCAGCACGCCGGCGCCGGCCACGATCAGGGGGCGGCGGCTGCGGGCGAGCTCGCGGGCGACGGCGCGCACCTGGTCGGGGTCGGGAGCGACCCGCTCGGCGGGATAGCGGCCGAAGCGCGCGTCCCCGTGGACGGCCGAAGCGGGGACCGAACCTGCCTGTGTGTCGAGGGGAAGGGCGATCTGGCAGGCGCCCAGGCGGCCGGTCGAAGCTTCCCGGAAGGCCGTGCGCGTCATGCCGGGGAGGTCAATGGGGGTGGTGGGGGAGAACACGCGCCGGGTCACGGGCGCGAACAGCGCGGCCTGGTCGAGGTCGGTCAGCGTGCCCACACCCCGCTCGGTGGTGGCGATGTCGGAGGTGAGACACACCATCGGCACCGACGACTCGTTCGCCTCCGCTACTCCGGGGAGGATGTAGGTCGCGCCCCCGCCGCTGGGGCCCTCGCACACCCCGACCCTGCCGCTCAGTCGCGCGTACGCGTCGGCCATGAAGGCGGCGTTGCGCTCGTCGCGGGTGAGCACGTGGCGGATGGTCGGCGACGCGGCCAGCGCCTCGTACCACGGGAGCGAGGTGTCGCCGCACAGGCCGAAGATGGTGTCGACGCCCAGGTGCTCGAGGACGCCGACCAGGGCCTGGCCGCCGTTCACGGCCTCTCCCAGGCTGACAAACGGCTGGTCACGACCATGGTCACGCATCCTCCAGGGCCGCCAGGAGACGCTCAACGCGCGGGGCCAGATCATTCAGGTAGTCCAGCACGTCGGCCCGCCCCCGCCACGTCGCTCCCACAGCCCCCGCGCGGGCCCACTCCTGGAACTCGGGCGATGCGGAGGCCGCCTGACAGGCGATCTCCAACGTCACGAGCTGCTCATCGGGGGTTCCCGGCGGAGCCATCAGCATGCGGAAGCTTCCGTACTCCAGGTCGTAGCCGAGTTCGGCGAAGGTCGGCACATCCGGCACCAGCGGACTCCGCTGCGGCGCCATCAGCGCAAGCACTCTCAGCTCGCCGGCGCGCGCGTAGGACATCGCTCCCGGAAGGCTGGAAACGATGGCATCGACTTCACCTCCGAGAATCGCGCCGATCTGCGGACCGGAACCTCCCTCGTAGGGGATGTGCCGCAGTTCGACCCCCATCGCCTGCTCCATCGCCGCGGCGTGCTGATGCCACACCCCCTTCTGTCCGACGTTGCCGACCGCGATAGTGGCCGGGGTGGCCCGCGCCTCCGCCTCGAAGGCGGCCAGGTCCGTCCAGCGCTCCGCGGGCACGATGAGGGCGCTGGGATGTTCGGTCACCATGCACACCGGCTCGAGCGCCCTCCAGTCCACGGGCGCGAGGCCGAGCAGCTGGACGGTGAGCGCGTCGTAGGTCATGGTCCCGAGTGTGTACCCGTCCGCGGGCGCGTTCTGGACGACGGTCAGGCCGACCGAGCTCAACCCTCCGGGGACGTTTTCGGTGACCACCCCCACCCCCATCTCCTCCTCGAACCACCTCATGAAGCCGCGCATGGCGGTGTCGGTTCCGCCGCCCGCGCGCCACGGGATCACATGGCGGATCTCGCGGCTCGGATCGGGATACGCCGCCGACTCCTCCGCCGACGGCAGACGCACGACCAGCACGATCAGCGCCATCAGCGCGAGCACGGTGAGGGGGATGCGGAGGGGCAAGGAGTTGGGTCTCCCGTGGAGTTTGCGGGCCGTTGCGTCGGGTGCGGCGAAGATACCATGTGTCGCGCAAGCAAGCGATACGACCTCCGGCGGCGCCTCGCGAACCGCAGCGAGGCGCCGCCATCATACACACTATCGCCACATTGATTGCCTGATTATACACACCTTATACACAGGGAAAACCGCTATAATTAAAGGATGTGGCTGGTTTCGTGCCAGCCGTCCAAGCGGCGACTCTCCACCCGGCGAATCGGATTGAGAGCATGAGGAGACACAAATGGCCCACGGCTTCTCTCGGCGCCCTGCACAGAGACCCGGCTTCCCGGCGCCACCAAGCCTGCTCGGGGGCGTGGCTTTTGTTCTTAACGGATTGGTAGCCGGGTGCGGCGGTGGCGACACCGATCCCGTAGCTCCAGGTGGGAACCAGGTCACGTGCCCTCCCGGCTGGAACACGGCTGCGTTTTTCCGAACCGTAACGCCCGAACAAGTCGTGGCTTGCATCGAGGCAGGTGAGAGCGTCTTGACAAAGTCTGACGGCACTGGGGAGACACCGCTTCACCTCGCGGGATCCTTTTCCGACGATCCCGCAGTTATCCGCACGCTGATCGACGCGGGAGCCCGACCGGACGCGCGCAACAACGATGATGACACGGTCCTGTGTGTCGCGGTGGAGCGCAACGAGAACTCCTCGGTGATCCAGGCCTTGCTGGATGGAGGGTCTCGGCCAAACGAAGTTTGCCGTTGGGGATACGCGCCACTGCACATGGCAGCACGGTTCAATGCGAACGCCGATGTCTCGGATGCATTGATCCGGGCTGGGGCTGACGTCAATTGGAGACCACCGCCAACTTACGATGAGAGCGGGAATTGGATCGGCCAGCATGGCACGCCTATCCAGATTGCCGCGTTTTACCAGGATAACCCGGCGGTAGTAGACGTGCTTGTGCGGGCCGGGGCCGATCTAAGGGACTCCCTGAGTCGCGCAGCGCGCTACAATGAAGGTCCAGGGGTCCTGGAGATTGTGTCGATCCTGATCGCGGCAGGCGCGGACCTCTCCGGTGCACTGCATAGCTCGGTCTTCAACGCCGTCACGGAGGTTACGGGCTCCCTGATCTCGGCCGGCGCCGACCTCAACGAGGGAGTAGTCATGGAACTCATTAGAGGGGAGCCGATTGAAGGGGCGACCCCTCTGCATTTCGCCGCAGCCGCGGGGGGCTTCAACCTTGCGGCAGTAGAAGTGCTGCTTGAGGCCGGTGCTGATCCGAACATTCAGGACTCTACGGGCCGGACTCCGCTGGATTGGGCGGAGTCGGGAAACCGAGCGAACCTGGCGGAGTTGTTGCGGCGATATGGGGGCCAAAGCGGCGGATGAGCTAGCTCGTAGCAAACGGCTCCGACTGTTCCCCTGGGTCGCGGACGCGTCCGCTATCAACGCCCCGACGCTTCGATCCGCGGCATCCGAAGGCGAGGGAGAGGAGCGGGAGGATGCGCCGGCTCTCATGGCCGGATGAGCCCTTGCTCCCTACTCTTACAGAGACGGTTCGTACCGCTGCTTCGTCCTTGCTCCGAGAGGTCGCCATGTCCGCCGCCCGGCTCCCTTCCGCACCTTCGCCGACCCAGGCACGCTCACTCGTCTCAGCACGCTCGCCGTATCCCCTGCCCTCAAGGGCCGGCGTGCCGTTGGGTGGCGCTCGCTCGCTCGCCCTCGTTCATGCGTTGCTCCTTGGGCTCATGCTGCTCGCCCTCGAGGTGCTGCTCCCCGGCAACGCTGCGGCCCAGGACGCCGACACCCCCGTCAACGCCTCCGACCACCCGCTGCTGCGCCCCTTCTCATGGCGGTCGATCGGGCCGTACGGGCAGGGTGGCAGGGTGGACGATCTGGCCGTGCATCCCGACGACCCGCACACCTACTACGTGGGGTTCGCGACCGGCGGGCTGTGGAAGACGACCAACAACGGGACCACGTTCGAGTCCATCTTCGACAGCTACGGGACGCACTCGGTCGGGGCGCTCGCGGTTGCGCCATCGAACCCGGACGTCGTCTGGGTCGGGACCGGCGAGGCCAACAACCGGCAGAGCTCGTCGTTCGGGGACGGCGTCTACAAGTCCGAGGACGGCGGCAAGAGCTTCACGCACGTGGGGCTGCGCGAGACGCAATCCATCGCGCGCGTGATCGCCCATCCCGACGACGCGGACGTGGCCTGGGTCGCGGCCAACGGACACCTGTTCGGCCCCAACCCGGAGCGCGGTGTCTTCAAGACCACCGACGGCGGCCGGTCCTGGAGCCATGTCCTCAGCATCGACGAGGACACCGGCGCCACCGACCTGGTCATCGACCCCTCCAACCCCAACACGCTCTTCGCGGCCACCTATCAGCGGCGCCGGACGTCGTGCTGCTTCGTGGGCGGAGGGCCCGGAAGCGGCATCTGGCGCTCGGACGACGGCGGCGACAGCTGGATCCGTCTGAGCGGCAACGGCCTCCCGCGCGGCACCATGGGGCGCGTCGCGCTTGCGATGACGCCGGCCGATGCCGACGTCCTCTACGCCCAGATCGAGGTCGCGGCGGACAACGAAGAGCCTCTCACGGATGAGGAGCGGGCCGAGTGGGAGCGCCTGGACGACGAGGACGCGCTGCCCCCCGATCCCCAGTACAACGGTATCTGGCGCTCGAACGACAAGGGCATGAGCTGGGAGTTCCGCTCGAACGAGAATGGGCGCCCGATGTACTTCAGCCAGATCCGCGTCGACCCGGCGAACCCGGACATCGTCTACGTCGTCGACCAGAGGGTGCACAAGTCGCGCGACGGGGCGCAGACCTTCGAGGTGCTGGACGGCTATGGACACGTGGACCAGCACGCGCTCTGGATCAACCCCGAGGACAGCGACCACATCATCCTCGGCAACGACGGCGCTGTGGACGTCAGCTACGACCAGGGCGAGACCTGGGAGGCGCTTCGGCGCTGGGACGTGGGCCAGCCGTATCACGCGAGCGTGGACATGCGGCGCCCGTACTACGTCTGCACCGGGCTCCAGGACAACGGCAGCTGGTGCGGCCCGAGCGCGGTCCGGACCGGCGAGATCCTCTCCGAGGACTGGTACCGGGTCGGGGGCGGCGACGGCTTCTACACCGCGGTCGATCCCACCGATCACACCGTCGTCTATTCCGAGTCCCAGAACGGCAACATCCGCCGCCTGAGCCTCGCGACCGGCGAGCAGGTCAGCATCCGGCCGCGGGCGCCGAGCGAGAACAATCCCTCGTCGAACATCGTGCCCATGCCCGATCGCGACACCGAGATCCGCTGGAACTGGAACACGCCCTTCATCCTCTCGCCGCACAACCCCGAGGTCGTTCACGCGGGCGGGAACCGCTTCTTCACGTCGATGGACCGGGGCGAGACCTGGACGATGAGCCCGGATCTGTCGAGGAACACGGACCGCGACATGATCGAGCTCATGGGCCGGGCCAACGCCCTGCCCCGCTGCAACCAGATGGACCGCGGCCAGGAGTGCATCCTCTCGCGCAACGACGGCGTGAGCTCGTGGGGCGCGGCCGTGTCGCTCACCGAGTCGCCGCTGGTGCCGGGGCTCCTGTGGATGGGCACCGATGACGGCAACCTCCAGGTGAGCCGGGACGGCGGCGCCAGCTGGAGGGAGGTGGGAGAGAACATTCCCGGAGGGACGAAGGGCTACTACATCTCGCGGATCGAGGCCTCGCATTTCGACGCGGGCACGGCCTACGCCTCCGTGGACGGGCACAAGAGCGGCGATCTCGCGCCATACGTCTATGTCACGCGCGACTATGGCGCCAGCTGGGAGAATATCACGTCGAACCTGCCGGAATATGGCAACGTCAATACCGTGCGCCAGGATCCGCGCAACCGGAGCCTGCTGTATGCGGGGACCGAGTTCGAGTTCTTCGTCTCGCTCGACGAGGGCGGGAGCTGGCACCGCTTCATGACCGGGCTCCCGGTGGTGCGCATCGACGACGTGCTGGTGCATCCCCGGGACAACGACCTGGTGCTGGCCACGCACGGGCGGAGCGTGATGGTCATGGACGACATCACGCCGCTGCAGCAGCTGACATTCGAGGTGATGGAGCAGGACGCCTTCCTGTTCGCGCCGCGGGAGGCGGTGGCCTGGAAGCAGAACCGGATGCGTTCGCGCTCAGTGACAGGCGACAAGGTGCTGCGGGGGGACAACGCGCAGCCGGGGACGGCGATTCACTACTGGCTGGGGGATGATGTGGATGCGGGTGATATGACGTTGACCATCACCGAGGTGGTGACCGGGGAGGTGTTTCGGGACTTGGAGGCCACCGCGGATGAGGGGATCAACCGGGTGCAGTGGGATCTGCGGGGGAATGTGCCGGAGGAGGCTACCGGCGGCGGGTTTGGTGGGCCTCAGGCGCCGGTGGCGGAGCCGGGGACGTATCGGCTGACGTTGACGGTGGATGGGGAGGAGTTTAGCGAGCTGGTTACTGTGCTGGAGGATGTGTGGATGGGGTGATGAGGGGAGACTATGTGGACACACCGACCCCGAAGCGTACGAATCAGCAGTCTGATATTCGCTGAGCCGGACTGCTAGACTAGATGCTAGTGTAGTGCCGCTAAAGCGGTGTTGGCACGGTTGACCTCGGCCAGGATATCGCGGACGGTGGCGGTCCAGACGAAGGGTTTCGGGGCGCGGTTCCTGTCGTCGATGTAGGACGTGATCGCGTGGACGAGCTGGCCGACGCTGTGGACGGCGAGGCGTTTGAGCTGGCGCTGCGTGAGTTCGGAGAAGAAGCGCTCGACGAGATTCAGCCACGAGGACGAGGTGGGCACGAAGTGGAAGTGGACTCGGGGGTGCCGGTCCAGCCAGTCCTTCACTCGGGCATGCTTGTGGGTAGCGTAGTTGTCGAGGATGAAGTGCAGGTCGAGCTCCGGGTCGCATCGTTCTTCGACGGTGCGCAGGAAGCGAAGAAGCTCCCTGGTGCCGGTGGCGGGGCAGACACTGGTTGGATGACCTCTCCGGTGGCGATGTCCAGCGTCGTGGTCCCGTGGCGCTTGTAGTCGTGCGTCATGGTGCCCGCCGGTCCCTTCTTGAGCGGCAACCCCCTGACCTCTGGGTTGATTGTGCTGTTCAGCCCTCGCGGTAGAGTTCCTGAATGATAGCCAAGGGTGGCCGGTCTCCGAGAGAGGAGTGACGGTGCAGCCGATTGTAGTACCTGATCCGATCCCGGACGACTGTGTTGAGTTCCGTGAGTGATTCGGCGTCGAGGATCAGGGATCGGTTCTCGACTTTGAAGCGGCCGAAGAAGCTCTCCATCTCCGGGTTGTCTCCGGGCCCGCGAAGGGCGTAGGAGAGCCGCACGCCCGCCGAGAGCAGCTGGCCGGTCCAGGCATAGCCGGTGAACACGGAATCCTGGTCCTGGTGGACGATCGTGCCCCCGGGCGGGTCGCGGAAGCGGGTGAGAGCCTTCGGTGCCGCACTCCACGCCGTGAGCGCCAGTTCGGAGTTCGCCCGTTTCCCGACCGCGAAGCCGGCAACGTACTTCGTCCTGTGATCGAGGAGCGGGATCAGCCATGCCTTCCGGGCCCCGCCAGCGAAGCGGAGTTCAGTGAAGTCCGTGTAGAAGGCCTCGAGCGGTCCGATCTCCGCCTTCCTGCGGGTCGCCAACAGGTTTGCATGCGGGCCCGCGGTGTCGATCGCCCGCCGGATCGCACTCGGTTTCGGCCGCAAGGTGCGCCGCAGCGGCAGATCCCACAGCCGGTGCAGCCGCTCCACTACCTTGCGGTTCACGCGCTGCCCGTACGTCTCCCTGAGCTCCGCGGTGGCCCGCCGGTACCCGTACTCCGGGTGCGCCTCGGCGACCGCCTTCAGCGGCGCCTCCAGGTGCGCGTACTTCTCGGCGTAGGTCACCCGGGTCCGGGTGTGGTAGTACCATGTCGAGCGCGCCAGCCCGGCCGCCCGCAGTGCCGCCGCCAGGCCGTGTGCCTCCCGCGCCCCCGAGACCAGCGCCACCCTCGCCTTCACGCTCAGCCGCTCCCGCCCAAGAAATTCTTGGGAGCGCGATCTCGACCTCCTTCCTGCCCAGCAGCTGTTCGAGATACCGGATGCGACGCTCGTACTCGTTGACCGTCGTCTCATCCGCGAAGATCTCCGGAGCCCGCTCGACGAAACGCCGCTTCCAGAGCCCGACCGAATTCGGGTGCACCCCGTACGCCTTCGCGACCTGCCCGGGCGTCTTGTCCCCAGCCAGCACCTCCAGCACCACCTGCGCCTTCAGCTTCGGCGTGTACCTCCGACTCGCTGCCATGACAACCTCCTTCCGGTCTGCCAGGTCTACCCTGCGCAGCACCCTTCCAGAGGTCAAACTTCACCAACGTGGCATGTCCAGGATTCGGGGGTCATATCCCGGCTTCGACATCCGGTTTGACGGGTCCGATGAGACATGCTGGATGACACTCCAACAGACTGCCTCCGGGTGACCGGCCTCGCGAAGGACACATACGGTCTTGGCCAGCGTCCAGATCACTCCCTCTGTCCAGCCATCGAACCAAGCTCGCCGCCACTCCTCGACTCGTCCCGCACGCTCGCAGCTCTCGTGCTGTCTGTGGGCCATCCTGCCTCCTCGATTGGGTGTGCCCGTCACTCAATCTGTTCTTCGCGGGGCTGGAACCGAATGGCGATATGGGACCACCCGAGCCCCGGACCAATAGGCAATCGCTCCTCCTTGGCCTGTGTTGCCGCCTGTCCAGGCGTGGTACACATCCTCCTTGCGGGGAGCAGCGCGCGCATTGAGAACAGTCGCGAGGCTTCCCACCGTGCGGCCGCCGCCGTGGAGCGTGTTCTGGGCCCAGTCCTCCCGGTGGAGCCGGGCCACGGCTCCCTTCGAGGCCAGTTCGCCACGGGCGTAGTGGGCCGGCATCTGGGCAAAGGTCCAGCGTCCGGCAACCTGGACGGCGGCGAGTCCCTCGCCTGAGGCCACCAGATCACGGGCCATCCCCACCCTTGGCGAGTGTCCCGAAAAGGCAGCGCTCTGCGCGAAGGTGTGAACCTGCGCGCCGCCGACCAACCCCGCAGCCTTCGGGGCCAGAGCAATTCGGTTCGACACCGCGCGGCCGGAGTGGAGTCCGAAGACCCGTGTTTCCGGAGAGCCGTCCGGCCCATGGATCGCTTGCAGGTCCGCCGCCGCGGCCCTCCCGATGTACAGGGGTGGCGCCGGTCGCCTCCTGGTCGCCCTTCGAGCGGCGGATGGTGACGGGGGCGAACCGGTCGGGACGGAACTCGACATTCCACCTGAAGTTCGACGGCCTCGGAGCGCCGCAGCATGGCGTCCCGCATGACCGATGCGAGCGCGATGTCCACCCGGCGGCGGCGCCGCGCGGTGCGAGCGCGCTCGGTTCGGCCGCGCGGGCCGGTGCGCGACTGATCTGCACCGGGATCGCGCCGATGCCGTCTGCGGCTACCTCGTTTGCTGACTCGCTCCGCGTCGGCGAAGTTGCGACCATGTGGAATCTCAACACCGTCCGGTGCGTCGGAGCAGACAGGAACTCGTTGCGAAGGAGGTCCCAGAGCCGCATTGCTCCACTACCGCTGCCAATCCTTGTTGGCGCGGTTTCACTGCTATCGGTGTCTTGCGGCGGGGACGACATGCAGGTTGCGCCGGTCCCTTCCATGCCGACGACCATCACGATCTCTCCCGCGACCGCGACGCTGATATCTCTGCGGCAAACGGTCCGGTTGACCGCCACGGTGCGCGATCAGAATGGCCAAGGCATGACGGGGGTCACCGTGGCCTGGGCGAGTAGCGACGCCTCGGTCGCCAGGGTGACCACTGACGGGTTGGTAGCGGCGGCCGCGAACGGGACCGCCACCGTCACCGCCCCCGCCACCGCCGGAGGGATCTCCGATGGCGCGGACATCACGGTCGAGCAACAGCCCGCGAGGTTGAGGTCCGTCTCCGGGAACAACCAGGAAGGAATCAGGGGACACCTGCTTCCTGAACCTCTGGTTGTCCGTGTCGAGGACGAGGGGGGCAGTGGTGTCTCGGGCGTGTCGTTAACGTTCTCTCCGGGCGCCGAAAGCGGCACCGTGAGTCCCGACACTGCGACTACAGGCACCGATGGCCACGCTTCAACGGAATGGACCCTCGGGAATGGACGCACCCAATCGGTGGCCGTGTCCACTGCTGGAGAGCTCGCGACAGCATTCTCGGCAGGGCTCGTCTCGGGGCCATACCAATGCGAAGCGCCGTCGCAGCCGATCATCGCTCTGGAACTCCCTCTACGCGCCATTCACGCGTCGGGGTACTGGGGGACCAACGAACAGGTCGTGGAAGAATGGATGAAGACTGGAACGGGACCCTTGGTGCCGTCGGACTACATTGATTGGCTGAAGAGTCTGCATGCGAACTGGGTGGGCATTTCCGTCCCGCTCTTCATCGACGACAGCATGGACAGCTCGGTCGAGCGTGCAGACCCGGTGTTGGGTGCTTTCTCCGACATGGCGCTTCGCCAGTTCATTCGCGACATGAGGGCGGAAGACATCGACGTCTACGTGACCCTAGCGCTGACCGATGAAGTGGCTTCAAGAGCGGAGCGCCCGGTGCAGCGATGGCAGCTCGGCGACTCCGGGGATCCCGGCGGCGGGGTGCGGCCGGAGCATTGGCCGTGGCGCCCGGATCATCCCGACCACGAGCGGTTCGTCTCCGCGTTCTGGGAGAGCTACGCGCGGCAGGCCGTGCATTTCGCGAGAATCGCGCAGGAAGAGGGAGCACGGCTGTTCTCGTTGGGGACGGAGACCGACCGGCTCTTTCGGACCCGTGCCGGGGGGGTACAACACGGTTACGCATTTCGGCGAGGAACTCGAATCGATGGTCGACCAGGTGCGTGCGGTCTACTACGGCCTGCTGACGTACGACATGCACTACGACGTCCTCAAGGTTCCCGACTTCTACGGGCCGGGCTCCTTCTGCCTGTGGGAAGACCTGAACCTCGATGTCATCGGGATCAGCGCGTGGTTCGACCTCGCGGATGCCCCGCCACCGTGGGTGATGAGCGTCGCAAGCCTTCAGATGGCCTACGACCGGATCTTCCGGGAGTACCTGATTCCGCTATCGAACGACGACCCTGGCCGTCCGATCATCTTTCTCCAATACGGCGCGATGGACGTGGTTGCAGCGCCCCATAGTCCGGCCAATTCGTCACAGCAGGGGAAGCCGTTCGTGTTCATGGACGTAAATGGGAACGGAGTGGATGATGGACGGGAGATCCAGGCCAACATCTACCAGGCCTTGCTCAACACGATGGAAGCCTATCCCCGGGTGGTCAACGGACTGTTCTTGTGGGACAATTGGATGGCGAGTGACGAGCTCTGGACGGGCTGGTGGGCAACCCGTCGGAATTTCGACATCCGCGGCAAGCCGGCCGGGGAGGTCGTCCGCGCGGCCTACGAATCGTATCGGCGGTGACCGTTGTCAGGCCATCGATTCGGGCGGCGGCGCTACGCGATCTTAGCGAGGGGCTCGCTCGCCCCAAGCTCTCCGGCCAGCGCTGGCCAACCGACCCGGCCGGGACTGGGAAGGCATTGTCCGGCCCCCACGGCTCACTCGGGCCGCCATTTCAGGGTCAATGCCACCCCGAGGGCAGCCAGCCCGCTGGTCTCGGCCCGGTACTGCACGTCGAAGCCTCGTCCCACGGAGGATTCGTGGCTCCGTATTTGCGCGTACTCGGCTTCGTCTTCGAACCCGTGGTGCCCCGTCCATCGGAGCTGCAGGCCGAGCGAGACACCATCGTTCATCTCAAAGTCCACGCCGGAGAACACCTGGTAGGTCGCGGTCACATCCGAGAGCTTCACGTCCGAGATCGAGGTGGTGCCCGCGATCCGCGCCTTCATCAGCGGGTCGTCAAAGGTGGCGATCCGCTCGGGGTCGTCGTTGCGCTTCCAGCGCGTGTAGTAGTCCAGCCTGGTGAGCGCGGCGCCCGCTCCCGCGCCGACGTACGGCGTGTAGCGCGACGCATTGCGAAACTCGTAGGCGAGGTTCACGAACACGCCGTGAGCGTGCACGTCGTCCACGCCGGCCTCCGCTTCCTCGAGTTCCTGGTCGGCCTTGCCCAGCGTGATCTCGTCGCCGATGACCGGCGGTACGGGTCCGCCGTAGGTCGTCGCGCGGAAGGTGTACTCCGCTTCGATGCGCAGCCGGTTCACGCGGTAGCCCAGCGCGAGACCGGCCATCATGCCCGTCCCGCCCTCCACGTCGCTGTACCATGCGGCGCGCGCCGGAGCGGAAGCGCAGCTGCCCGGGTCGGTCTCGACCTGGGCCGGGTTGGAGAGCAGGTCGCACTTCGTGGACCAGTCGTCGTCCGAACCGTGGACGGTCATGCCCGGAGCCAGGGCAGTGCCCAGCCCCATGCGCATGTACCAGCCGTCCTGAGCCAGGACGCCGGAAGGGAGTGCGAACAGCGCCGCGCCCACCAGGAGCGGCACTGCCGGGACGGACAGCCGTAGGAGGGACGTCGTTTGGCGGATGGACTTCATGCTGCTTCTCCTCTCGGGCATCTGCAGGGGTGCCGGAACAAAACGATCCGAAGGTAACCGACCAACTCGTGGTCGGGAATGTCGAGTGCGGTGCGCGGTTACAACGCGAATCCGGTCGCTCTTCCGGTCTCAGCCATGGGGGAGCCAGGGCTAAGAACGAACTCTCCGGTGTGTTCGCGCTCGACCTCGACCGCCGGGGCGGTCCATGTCCCCGTGCGGGCCATGGCCTCACGAACCAGGGGGCTCCCGGCTCTCCGCACCCTGTTCCCTTTCTTTCGGCGTCTGGGAGCGCATGGGGGCTCGCAGCGTCCCTCTGGGCAAGCCGCAGGCCGACGTTGGAAGGCGTGCGGACCGACCGAGCTCTGTCGGCTCGACGATCCGGTTGAAGACAACGTTGCGCGACGCTATGCTGCTTGGTCCCAAGGCTGCATACCGTCATCCTACCTCCGGCCGGCCATCTGTCCGACAGCGCACATGAACTCGACGCCGTTCTCGCGGCGCCAAATGGCCTTGGCCCCTGCTTTTCTCCTGTTCGCAATTCTGTCGTGCGGCGAGGATCCGCGGAGCGTCACGCCGCCCCCCGACCCATCCGTGCCCACGACACTGACCCTGATGCCCGAATCGGCCGTGTTCACGGCTCTCGGCGACACGGTCAGATTCTCGGCGCAGGTACGCGACCAGAACGGACAAGTCCTGAGCGGTGCCAATGTGACCTGGACCAGTGCGGACCCGTTGGTGGTTTCGGTCAACGCGTCAGGACTCGCGCGGGCGGTTGGGGACGGGGCAACGTCGATCATCGCGGCGGTGGGCGGCGCCTCGGGTAGTGCCGCTGTCGAAGTACATCAGGCACTCGCCCGGATCATCGTCTCGCCCGCCATGGTCGATCTGGCGGTTGGCGACACGGTTCGGCTCGTCGCCGAGGCTCGGGACGCCAACGGCAACCCGGTGGGTGCGATCAGCTTCCTCTGGGTGTCCGCCAACGAGCACGTGGCGACGGTGGACTCCGCCGGCCTAGTTCGCGCACGCGTCCGGGGCGACGCGATGATCACCGCCCAGGCAGGCGCGATCACCGGCAATGCCGAACTGACGGTGTCCCTCCCACCCATTCCGCCCAACTTCGCTGTGGATGAAGGGACATCCCATTCACTCCAGTTCGGTGGGCGCTACGTCAGCCACCGCGCCATCGAGGGTCGGCACCAATCCGCGGCCCTCGCCTATGCCGATCTCAACGCCGACGGCCGCACGGACATCTTCTACTCTCCAGTCAGCGGGTCGACCGATCCTGTGCCCGCAGAGGTGTACACCGACAACGGCATGGGCGGTTTTAACCTCAGCACCGGGCTTCTCGGCGCCGACCCACCGGGAGGCGTCCACCCCCGCAAGGCGCTCCCGGGCGACTTCAACGGGGACGGAAGACCAGACATCTTCGTGCTGGACCATGGATATGACCATGAGCCGTTCCCCGGGGCGCATCCATACGCCCTGCTGTCATCCCCAAACGGCTATGTCCAGGCCGAGGGACTGGCCGACGTGACCGGATTCCATCACGGCGGAGCTTCCGCGGATATCGACGCGGACGGAGACCTGGATGTTCTCGTCACCGACAATTTCACGCGTCCCTCCTTCTTCGTGAACGACGGCGCGGGGAGCTTCACGTGGGACACGACGCGCGTCCATGGCATCGAGCACACGGGGATCTTCACCGCTGAACTCGTGGACGTGGACCGCGACGGCTATGTGGACCTGCTCGCCGCCGGACACGAGTACGACCGCTTTGACACCCAGATACTCTGGGGAGATCAAAGCGGCGTATTCAGCACCGCGAGGGCTTTGAGCCTTCCGGCCATTCGGGGTCATGGCACCGTCGTTGACATCGACGTGGCCGACACCGACGGGGACGGGGACAAGGATGTCGTGCTAAACCGCACGGGCGACGACACCGGCCCCGGATGGTATCACGGCTACTACCTGCAACTGCTGGAGCAGACCGGAGCCCGCAGTTTCTCGGACAGAACGCTACAGCTTCACGGCAACACGAACCCGGAAGCCGAATGGATCACCTGGCTGCGGATTGCCGATATCGACGAGGATGGAGACCCCGATGTCTTCGCCGACGAAGCGTCGAGAAGACTGATCTGGAAGAACGACGGGTCCGGCGAGTTTCATCCCGGTGTGTACAGGGTCGTGCCGCCCAACCATGCCGTGGATGAGGGAACTTCCCACTCGCTGCAGAATCCGCCCTTCAGCGTCGACCATTCGGCTCTGCGGGCCGGCAGGCCGGGATGGGCGGACGCGTGGGCCTACGGCGACTTCGATGGGGACGGCGACTTCGACATCTTCTACGCTCCGACCGACGATCCACCGCGTCCTCTACCGGCGGAACTCTACGTCAACGACGGCGATGGCAACTTCTCGCTACGCGGCGGATTCATGGGCGGCAACCCTCCCGCATTGGTTGGGGCGACCAAGGCGCTTGCCGGCGACTTCAACGGGGACGGCCGAGTCGACGTGTTCGTAACCGGCAAGGGTGCCGACGACGGCGAGGCACCGTACGTGATTCTGTCAGCGGGCGGCGGGCACGTGATGGGCGGCGGGCTCGATGACGTGGCCGGGGTTCACTTCGGCGGGGCGTCGGCCGATGTGGATGCGGACGGCGACCTGGACGTGTTTCTCAGCGATGTACACTCGGTTGATCCACCGTCGGTGCTGCTGAACGACGGCATCGGGTCCTTCGGTTCCGGTGGAGTGGCGAGCGCCCAGGGATGGATCGAGGGACTCGACCAGTTCCTGATCGTGGCGGAGTTGGTGGACATCGACAGCGACGGCTACCCGGATCTCCTTGTCGGCGGGCATGAGTCGGACGATGAACCGGCGCTCATCGTCTGGGGCGACAGTAGTGGGGTATACGCCACCGCGAGCAGTACGCAGCTCCCGGCGGTCGCGGGCCATGGTGTGATCCTCGACATCGATGCCGGCGATTTCGACCGGGACGGAGACAGGGATCTTGTCGTTTCACGAAGCGGGGACGATACCGGACCGGGATTCCACAAGGGCTACTACCTGCAACTCGTCGAGAACCTCGGGGCGCGTCGGTTCGCAGACGCGACCACCGCGCGGATCGCCGGGAATCGCGACGATGCGGCCGGCTCGCTTGCCTGGATCCGAGTCTACGATTTCGACGGGGACTCGGATCTCGATCTTGTGGTAGACGACTATGCGGGGACGGATCTGGTGTGGAGGAATGACGGGGCGGGCCGCTTCCGGCGCGGTTTACACGGCCGGTGACGGTTCGGGATCGTGCATGGCAACCCTTCGGCGGCCTACAAGGGGTTGCTGAACCGGGGTTCGTCGGCCCTCCCGACGTACAGGCGTTAGTGCCACCCGTTCCGCACCGGCGGGTCGACCGTCAGATCGTAGGGTGGATCGTCCCGGGTCAGCGAGTCCGCGTCGGCTTCGACATCCGGTGAGACAGGTCCGATGTGACATACTGGATGATACTCGAACCGACTGCCTCCGGATGACCGGCCTCGCGAAGGACACATACGGTCTTGGCCAGCGTCCAGATCACTCCCTCTGTCCAGCCATCGAACCAAGCTCGCCGCCACTCCTCGACTCGTCCCGCACGCTCGCAGCTCTCGTGCTGTCTGTGGGCCATCCTGCCTCCTCGATTGGGTGTGCCCGTCACTGAAAATCTGTTCTTCGCGGGGCTGGAACCGAATGGCGACATGGGACCACGCGAGCCCCGGACCGTTAGGCAATCGCTCCTCCCTGGCCTGTGTTGTCGCAGGTCAAGGCGTGGGTACACATGCTCCTTGCGGGGAGCTGCGCGCGCACTAGTCCTCCCGGTGGAACCGAGCCACGGCTCCCTTCGAGGCTAGTTCGCCACGGGCGTAGTGGGCCGGCATATGGGCGGAGGTCCAGCGTCCGGCAACCTGGACGGCGGCGAGTCCCTCGCCCGAGGCCACAAGATCACGAGCCATCCCAACCCGCGGAGAGTGCCGCGAGAAGCGGCCGACCAACCCCGCGGCTTTCGCGGCCAGAGCGATCCGGTTCGACACCGCGCGACCGGAACGGAGCCCGAAGACCCGGGCTGTTGGTGAGGCGTTAGGACGGTGGATCGCTTGCAGATCCACCGCCGCGGACCTCCCAATGTATAGGGTGGCCCCGGTCGCCTCCTGGTCGCCCTTCGAGCGGCGGACAGTGACGCGGGCGGATCCGTCGTGACGGAACTCGACATCGACCCACCTGAGCGCGGCGGCTTCGGAGCGCCGAAGCATGGCGTCCCGCATGACCGATACGAGCGCGCGGCCTGCCTCGGGGTGTGACCCTTCCACGCTGCCTAGCGGGTGAGTCCGCGAAGCACCCGGCGTACCCCATCGCTATCGGCAGGGTTCGCCTGTCCGGCTTCGGTGTGATGGTAGCGGATCGCGGCCCGGTCCATGCGGAGCGATGCGGGGGACAGGCCTTCGTCCGCCCGCCAGGCCAGGTACGCCGCCACCGTTTCCGGGGCCGCGGGCATACGGCTCAGGCCCTCCTGCTCGGCCCACCCTTGGAAGCGCCGCCGGTGCGGCGCGTGCTGGCGTTGTGGGAAGCCCAGGCTGCGTCGACGACCCGGCGAACATGCGGCTCTCGGAGTTTGGGGGCATCGGTTTCGCCCGCGGCAACGGCAGTCTCCTTGCTCATCCCTCCTCCCCACTCATCCTCTTCCCTTACGGAGGCCGCAAGATGCGTTCCGCTGGTGCCGGAACAAAACGACCCCAAGGTAACCATTTCGTCGCGCTCGGCTGGCCGAGCGTGGGCGGGGATCGTTCCTTCGAGCGGATCGGACATGCGGTAACCGACGCCGTGTTCGTTGCGGAAGTAGGCGGGGTTGTCGGCGGATTCTCCGAGCTACTTGCGGAGCCTTGGCGGCGGCGCGCACGCGGTCGGCGTTGTCGGCGTTGAGGGAGCCCCGGACCTGCCGCATGAGCAGCGCGGTGGGCACGACCTGACCGGCGGCGAGGGACAGCACGCGGAGGAAGTCGAACTCGATGGCGGTGAGCCGGAGGACGCGGCCGGCGATTCGGGCTCGGCCCGGTTCCGGAGCGCGGCGCCGACGCCGCTGGACTTGGCGCTCCCGAAGCCCTGGGGCGCCGGTCCCGCCGCCATGGGATGCGAGTGCCGCGCGTGCCGAGACAAGCCTGCCCGGGACTTGCGACGAAACTCCATCGGGCATCTTTTCCGGTCATGCGTCTCTTCTCGACATGGCAAGAGCCCCGGCGGCGTGCCTCCACCCGCTCGCCGCGCGCGGCGAGGTACTCGGTGGGCGACGCCATCCGGGCTCCGGTCATCGGTGCGATCGTCGGGCTGGAGCGCGTGCAGGCCGGAGTCGCGTACAACCCGTTTTCGGCGCGGACGATCGAGGATCCGTATCCCGCCTATGCGGCCCTCCGCGCGCGGGCCCCGGTGTATCGAAGCCGGTTGCTGCGGGCGTGGGTGTTCACGCGCCACGTCGATGTGGACGCCATCTTGCGCGACCATCGGCACTTCGGCAACGACCCGCGCAAGGGCTCCCTGACGCGGCGGCAGCTGGCCATGCTGCCGCCGCCGCGCGAGTTCACGATGCTGCTTCTGGATCCTCCGGACCACACGCGGTTGCGGGCGCTCGTGAGCAGGGCGTTCACCCCGAGAGCCATCAGTGGGCTCGAGTCCCGCGTGCGCACCATCCTGGGGGGCCTGCTGGACGACATCGACGACCCGTCCGCGTTCGATCTGATGGAGGCGGTGGCTCGGCCCCTGCCGGTGATCGTGATGGCCGAGATGCTGGGCGTTCCGGCGCGGGACCGGGCGCGGTTCGCGGTGTGGGCGGCGCGGCGCGCGCGTCTGCTGGAGCCGACGATCAGCTGGCGCGAACGCAAGGCCGGCGGCGCGGCCTCCCGAGCGTTCGACGCCTATTTTCGACCGATCATCGCGGAGCGGCGGGCCGCGCCCCGGGAGGACATCGTCAGCGCCCTGGCGCGGGCGCAGGACGAAGGTGCGCGCCTGAGCGAACAGGAGACGATCAACATGCTGCGCCTGCTCCTGGGCGCCGGCACTGAGACCAGCGCCAACCTGATCGGCAACGGCATTCTCGCCCTGCTTCGCAATCCCGACCAGCTTCAGCGGCTCAGGGACGACCCGGGCCTGATCCCGGCCGCAGTGGAGGAGCTGCTGCGTTTCGACTCTTCGGTGCAGACCGATTTTCGGCGGGTGCTGGAAGACTGCGAGGTGAACGGCTTTGCGCTGCGGAAACGGGACAACATCGTGCTTCTGCTGGGCGCGGCCAACCGGGATCCGGACGTGTTCGTCGATCCAGACCGCCTCGACATCGGTCGCCGCCAGGGCCGGCACCTCTCGTTCGGGGGCGGGATCCACCATTGCCTCGGCGCTCCGCTCGCGCGTTTGGAGAGCCGCATCGTTCTGGAGATGCTGCTCGACCGGTTCAAGTCGATCAGGCTGCTGGACAGCCGCCCCCGGTTTTCCCGGGGCATCGTGTTCCGGGGCCTCCAGTCCCTGCCCCTTTCCTGCATCCGGGCCTGAAGGGCCCCGAGGACCGTCGTTGAGCGAACGAGACGCGTTTGACCGGATCCTGGCGTCGATGCACGAAGCCACGCTCGACGACGGCCGCTGGCCGACAACCTCCCGCCTCATCGACGACGTGCTGGGCGCCAAGGGCAACAGCCTGGTGTTCGGTGGCGGCCGCCCGGGGGACGACGCCGTCCGGATCTTCTACGCGGGGTTCTTCTACCGCGGACAACGCCACCGTGAATGGGAACGCGAGTATTTCAGCGTCTACTATCCCGAGGACGAACGAGTCGAGCGGATCCGGCGCCTGCCCGACAGCCAACTCGTCCCCACCACCGGCCTCTACACCGACTCGGAGCTGAAAACCTCCCCGGCCTTCAACGAAGCGCTGCTCCGCGGCCATGTCCAGAACGGACTCAACGTGCGCCTGGACGGGCCGGGCGACACGCGAATCACCTGGGTCGTCAATGATCCGGTCGCAGGCGATGGCTGGTCCTCGGACCAGATCGAATGCATCCAGCGTCTTCTCCCGCATGTTCGCCAGTACGTCAGCGTCCGGCAGGTGCTGGCGGGTGCCGGAGCGCTGGACACGTTGCTCGCCGCCTTGCTCGAAACCACGGGACCGGGCGTCATCCAGCTCGACTGGCAGGGGAGGATCGTGGCGGCGAGCGACGGCGCGAGGAGGCTGCTGCGAGCCGGCGACCGCCTGTGCGACACCGGCGGCTCCCTGTGCGCCCGTTCCCCAACCGACGACGCCGTGCTTCAGCGATTGTTGTCGCGCGCCCTGCCTCCCCTCGGCCGCCAGGCCGCCGGTGGCTCAATGGTGTTGAGGCGCCCGGCGGGCCGCAATCCGCTGGAATTGCACGTCAGCCCCGTGGGGCCGCGGGAGGCTTCCCTGTGCGCATGGCCGGTCGCGGCGCTCGTGCTGGTTGCGGAGGCCGCGAGGCGGCAGACGGTGATCGGACCCGATCTGCTGGCGGCACACCTTGGCCTGACGCGGGCGGAGGCCCGCGTCGCGGTGATGCTGGCCGAAGGCAAGAGCGTCCGCGACATCGCGGAGTCCACGGGGCGCGGGACAAGTACCATCCGCACGCATGTCCAGCGCATGTTCCGGAAGCTCGGCATTGCGCGGCAAACGGATCTCGTACGGCTCGTGCTCTCGATCTCGGCCGCTCCCGGCCCCCGGCCCTAAGGGAACTCAGGGAATCGCTCTCCTTCCCGCTGGCCGCGGCCGAGTTGTCCGGTCGATTATCCCGGTAAATCCCGGACTGTCATCAATATTGAGGACGCGGACGGGGCTCGTTCTGGTTACGCTTCTTCGGTTGTGTTCCTCCCGGCGACCACAAGCGGTTCCTAGCCGACCGCGCCGACCGCCGGAAGTTCCCTTATTTCTTGCCACTGTTGTGGAGGCTTCAATGATGTCCGACCTTCCCAGACCTTTCCAGACACCTTGGAGTAGCCAAGCCGCTTCCAGAGCCCTCTTCCTTGCTCTCACGGCGACCGCCCTGTGGTTGACGGGGTGCGGAGGGGACGACGATCCAGTGGCACCGCCCCCGAAGGTACCGACGGCAGTGGTGGTCTCACCGCCCGAGGCCAGGCTCCGCGCGCTCGATGCGACAGTGCAGCTGGCGGCGACTGTGGAAGACCAGAACGGCCAAGCGATGTCGGAAGTGCCCGTCACCTGGGAGAGTAGCGACGCGGCCGTAGCGACCGTGAGCGCAGCCGGGCTCGTAACGGCGGTTTCGCAGGGTAGCATACGCGTAACGGCCACGGCGGGCACGGCTAGCGGGGGCGCAGATGTCGTGGTCGAACAAGTGGTGGCGGAGGTCGCCGTGTCGCCGGCTGCCGACACCCTCCTGGCGCTGGCAGACACGGCCCGGTTTACGGCGGAGGCGAAGGACTCGAACGGCCATGCGGTGGCCGGGTCCGAGACAACATGGTCGTCCGCGGACGAGGCGGTGATTACGGTAGACGATTCCGGCCTTGTGACGGCGGTGGGGAACGGAACGGCGAGAGTTACCGCGTCCTCCGGCGAACACTCGGCGGGGGCGATGGTGACGGTCGAGCAGCGCGTGTCGGAAGTGGCCGTGTCGCCGGCGGCCGACACCCTCAGGGCACTCGGAGACACGGTCCGGCTCATGGCGGAGGCTAGGGACGCCAACGATCATGCGGCGGTGGCTACCGAAGTGACATGGTCGTCCGCGGACGATGCGGTCGCGACGGTGGACACAAACGGACTGGTCACGGCGGTCGGCGACGGCGTGGCGAGCGTGACAGCGTCGTCGGGCGGTGTCTCCGGGAGCGCGGCTCTGACGGTTGCGCAGCTGGCCGTGGAGATGCGGCTGTCGCCGAAAGCCGACACCTTGGCGGCCCCGGGCGAGACGCTACGCCTGACAGCGGAGGCGCACGATGCCAACCGCCACCGGCTGGCAAGCCCCCGGTTCACCTGGATGTCGTCAGACGAGTCGGTGGCTACGGTCGATACGTCCGGACTGGTGACGGGGGTTGCGGCTGGATCGGTGGAAGTGACAGTGGCAGAGCGGACGGCGGGTCTAAGTCGTTCGGCCGTGCTGCTGGTTGTGGAGCCGCGGGCGGAGGCGCTCCACCTCTACGAAGCGCTGGGTGGCACCGGATGGACCAACAGCGCGAACTGGGGTACGGGCGCGCCGGTCGACACCTGGCACGGGATCACGACGGACAGCGAGGGACGGATTACTGAGATCGACTTGAGCAACAACGGCCTGACGGGTGCGATTCCGGCCAGGATCGCGCGCATCCAGAGCCTCGAAGTGCTGGATCTGAGCAAGAACGGCCTAGCCAGGCAAACCGCTGCCTCATACAACCCGGGCATATTCGGCCCTGCCGTCCCGGGTCCAAGAGGACCGACCGTGGGGAACTTGGCACCCGTTGGACCGGAAGACCCGTTGCTGGACGCGGCTCTGGCAGAGCCGGAACTGGTATCGCAGAGGCGCGTTGGACACTGGCCGCAACAGTCGACGGACATCGAGGTATGCGCGTGGCCTCCTGGTGGTCCACTGCCGGTAGGCCAAGGTGTGGCGAGTCCGATTCCACCGGAATTGGGGACCCTACCGAACCTCCGCGTCCTGGACCTTAGCTACAACTCCCTGCCGGGTTCGATCCCAGTGACACTGGGCAATCTGGAGAGCCTCGAGTTCCTTGACCTGGGGTGGAACATGCTGGAAGGTCCGATTCCACCGGAACTGGGCCAACTCGCCCACCTGGAGGTTCTGAACGTCTGCCGAAACAAACGCTGGGACGGCAGCGGGTACATCGCAGGGCTCACTGGTTCGATTCCGGCTGAATTGGGCAACTTGGTGAGCCTGACGGTACTGAACTTGGGGGCCAATAAACTGTCCGGTTCAATTCCGGCTGAACTGGGCAAGCTTCGGTACTTGAGGCAGCTACAGGCGGAATTCAACGCCACGTTTGACCGTGACAACCGGAGCTATGTCGGCGGGCTCACGGGAGCGATCCCATCAGAACTTGGTAACCTCGTTAGCCTCGAGTCACTTAGGCTCCAGCAAAACAGTTTGACATCGATCGCGCCGGAACTGTGGAACGCGATGATGCTCGATACCCTCAACTTGAGCTGGAACCAGTTGTCAGGTTCGCTCCCATCCGAGCTAGGACAACTTGACAATTTGCGTTTCCTCCGCGTCGACAGCAACCAGTTGTCAGGTTCGCTCCCATCCGAGCTAGGACAACTTGACAACCTGGAACACCTCCGACTCAATAGTAACCAGTTGACGGGTTCGATTCCGTCCGAACTAGGCAACTTGCACAGCCTCCGAGTCCTGGGTCTCGCCGGGAATTCTCTCACGGGTTCGATTCCGTCCGAACTAGGCAGCCTTGGTAGTCTGGAGGACCTCCGACTCAATAGTAACCAGTTGACGGGTTCGATTCCGTCGGAACTAGGCAACTTGCACAGCCTCCGAATCCTGGGTCTCGCCGGGAATTCTCTCACGGGTCCGGTTCCGTCCGAACTACGAGGCCTCGGGGCGCTGGTAGCCCTTTGGATTCACGACACTGAGCTAGCGGGCGCCATGCCGGATTGGTTTGTCGATTTGAACCTGCAATTGTTTCACTGGCAGAACACCCAGTTGTGTGCACCCGCTAACGACACCTTCCAGCGATGGCTCCGGTCTATCCGCGACCATATGGGTGGTCAGACTTGTTCTTCCGCGGGCTCGAACCGCTCGTCGTGGTAGTGGAGTTGCCTCGCTAGTCTAGTGTCGCATAAGTAGCATGGTTAACGCATGGAGAAGCCGCTATCTTCCATGCATGCCTGCTCTGCGAAGGATTCGATTGCGACCCGGGGACCGCAAGGAGCTTGAGGATCATCCTGGGTTCGGCCGGAGGTTTGCCAGGCCGGACCCTGGCCCGCGAGATCGGCGTCTCGCTGCCGACCGTGCAAGGATGGCTGGACCGGTACGACGAAGAGGGTCTCGCGGGACTTGAGGATCGGTCCCGCCCCGGTCGGCCGCGAAGTACGATCACGCCCGAGGTCGTGCGCCGCACGCTCGAGGAGAAGCCGCCGCGGGGGACGCACTGGAGCACCCGCCTGATGGCCGAGTGCATGGGGCTGCATCACAGCCAGATGGGGCGGATCTGGAACGCCCACGGACTGAAGCCCCACAGGGTGCGCTACTTCAAGCTCTCCACCGATCCCCGCTTCGTCGAGAAGCTCCGCGACGTGGTGGGGCTCGCCGCCGGAACGGGCGATCGTCTTCTCCTTCGACGAGAAGAGCTAGATCCAGGCCATGGACCGGACCCAGCCGGGGTTGCCGCCTCAAGAAGGGACCGGCGGGCACCATGACGCACGACTACAAGCGCCACGGGACCACGACGCTGGACATCGCCACCGGAGAGGTCATCCAACCAGTGTCT